>JAEEGJ010002347.1_pt1 | contig 104028 bp, 87 predicted proteins | sample 8958761 | NCBI WGS metagenome assembly JAEEGJ01 (sample SAMN16246546, study PRJNA631951) | gut metagenome | biome: gut microbiome; feature: rumen; material: RS-attached | host: Bos | place: Iran: Karaj | collected 2018-10 | reverse complement strand
GCCATTATCATCATCATGTAGAAATTGTTGCGCTTCATAATCGTATAGTTTTAAATGTTTGTAAATCCGTTTTGTTTTCTTGTTTGCAATGGCAAAGGTACAGCATTTACCAAAGGGGAAAAACTGATTATCCCTAAACGCATGGGGGAATTTTCCTAAAATCAATAGGAATATTTACAAGAACTAAGCGTTTGCCATCTCCCACCCTTTCAACATACTCAGGTAGTCCAGTTGCGTGGTGCCGCACTCCACGATGGCCATTGCCATGGCTATCATCATCCATTGGGCAGGATGCTCCTGGGGCGAGCCCAGTTCCCTGTCAGGCCCAATACCTATGCGGTCCGTCACACGTCGGATATATGCCTCCGTGTTATTTTCCTTGGGCGGTGCCCATCGGGTGATAAGCGCCCGAATGGTCTTTAGCTTGTACTTTCCATAGTAGGTATGGCAGAGCAGCCTGAATGCTGCTCGCCAGCCCCACTTCATCTCACTAAACTGAAAGAACTCCCTGTCTTCCTGCAAGGCCTTCAAGCCTTGCCACTTATCTCCGCTTCTGCGGATATTCAACGGGTTATTATTCCTTAGCCCTCTGGGCTGTTTCACTTCATTACTCATACTCATAAACTCTTAAACTTAAAAAAATGAACTGTAACACTGTAACGCTGTAACGCTTACAATAATTGGTTTTCTGATTTTTGTTTGTATTCATCGGTTTTACAATATCGTCCGCTTGCTTCGTCGTATGCAATAAAACCTCTGGCTTTCCATACGCGCAATGTACTATCACCATTGCCCGACTTACCCTGCTGTTGACGCATCAGATGATACTGCTCCTTGTTGAACTCGTCAGGCAGCAAGTCCAGCAGGTTCTGAGGGCCCGACTGACGCTGAATCTCCACTTCCTCACGCAACTCCTTTTCCAGTTGCTGACCGAAGTACAGCATCTTGCACCATAGGTTGTACTGCTCCGACCAGCGGACAAAGTCGGCAATCTCCTTGCTCCACTTGTACCCGTGCGCCACATAGAGCACCATACCCTTCAGCCACGCAATTACGTTGGCGCGATAGCTCAGCACCCTGTAAGCTTCCGATTCGTAGAGCGCGGCATCCTCCTTGTTCTCCGTCTTTATAGCCAAGGCCAGTTTGTGCGCCTGCGGACATTCTATCAGTCCGTTGGCTGCTTCCAGACGGTTCAGGTAGGGTTTCAGCTCCTGTGCAAACTGCTGGTCGTAGATACCCAGAACGGGAGCATCATCCTCGTCGTCGTTACGTATGATGGTAGCAATGTCCAGTCGGCCTAACGTACCATCGTTCACCATCTTGTAAAAGAACTTGCGTGCATTGGGAGGCGTGGTAGAGGCGTTGAAGTTCCAACGCAAGGGAGCAATGCCCGAGACCGAATCCGAGCCGTAACGCTCCTGACCCACATGGGAATTGTCGAAAGCCTTACGTATCAGCAGGCCCACCTCGTCAACGGTACCCTTGGAGGTCACCTTCTTCAGACCCTCTATCTCATCTACAATGGTGTAGATGAAGCGTTCCCCGTTGTTGTTGGCATCGATGACGCGCTGGTTGAAAATAGCATCCGTCAGGTTGTCTATCAGCATCTGTATGCAGATGTCCGTGGGGCGTGGGTCTTTCTTCTGCTTGGCACCTGGGTTCTTCTGTTTCCACTCAGCTTCGCGCTGACGGTTGGGGATGTCGCGCTGGCGAATGTCCTCCATGATGTACTCTATGGGCTTCTTGACAGAACCCTTACCGATGCTCTGCCTGCCTATCAGGATGTTCATAAACGTAGCCTCATGCTCCACGTTATCCCAGTAGCGGAACTTCACCCCATGCAGATGGGCACCCAAGGCCGGGAATATGGCACTGGCAACAGCAGGCTTGTAGAAGCTGGGCACGTTCTTGGTAAGCAGTTTTACTAATGGAGGCAGCTTCTTAGGCATAGGTGGAGGCGTTGTCAATGTGCCGCCGCAAGCCTTTATGCCCGACTGCGATTTCAGTGTCTGCAGCACCTGCTTCAGACGGTAAGGCATACCCTCCATCTTGGCCTGAAGGGCGCTCTCTATCTTCTTTCTCTTCTCTGCCTGCGGGAAGCCGTCATAACAAGGGATAATCTGATCCAGCCATTCGGCATTACGGCCGCAGATATGTCTCAGGTCGCAGGCCAACTGATACGTCAGCGTATCACGGTCGCCCTCAACGGGTTCCTTACCATCATTATTCAGCTGCCAGTACTTGGCGATTATCTCGGAATAAGGTATTCCCTTGTAATCTGTGGGGAACTTTAGTTGAGAGTTTAGAGTTGAGGGTTTAGAGTCAGTGGAGAGTTTAGCGTTTGAAGTGTCTCCGTCAGCGGCGGCACTATCCTCTTGCTGCTCGCTCCTTGCCTCTTGCTCCTTTATTTGGAAGACAGCTTCATCCAAATAAACTAGCTGCGCAGCAGTCGTTGTAAAGAACACGCGGGTAATATCCTTAGCACCTGCATCATACTCTACGCCTAATAGCTCACTGGCCCATTTCAGATTCTCTTCCTGACTTAGCTCGGGGCGACGCTTGAAGGCCAGATGGTAACCGGCACCGCGGGCACTCTCCTCCAGCATCAGCAAGCCCAAGTCCTTTGCTTTGCCAAGGATACGCTCCTTAACCGCCTGCATCTGCTCGGCAGGGATATGGTCGATGTCCATGCCCACCGTGGTGCTCATGCGGGCAGAGCCCTTCAGCGTGCCGTCCTCGTTGGGCAGGCAACTGTAGTTCATCTGCACCAGTTTTGTTTTCAGCGATTCCTCGCCACTGCGGATACGCTTAACGCGTTCCCTTTGTTCGCCACCATTACGGATGGCCATATACTCCTCTTTTGTCAGAATGGGCATCATCATCTTCTGCCCATCCTTGTAATATATCATATGTACGCTCATTTCGTTATGCCTTGTGTGTTAAGAGGTGAGTATTCAGGATGTATTTCACGATTGCCTTGGCCTCCTTCATCAGCAATATTGGCAGCAGATGCAAATCCTCGGCAGAGAGGGAGAAGATGAAATAGTATCTCTTGTCTTTGCCCAGAGAGAAGGAACTGTGTGTCTGTCTCATCAGAGGCTTGCTCTTCACACGCTTGGGCAGTTCAGTAATGTACATATTACCGTCGTGCATCAGTTGCACCTTGCAGTTACCCCTGAAGGGTGTAACCTCCACATCTTCGCAGCATACGAAGTCTGCCCGGCGCATCTTGTTCTCAAACTCACCTAAGACCATAAGGCCATTAACTTCCAGATTCTCTCTCTTTGTCTTTTTAATTGTCTTTTTCATTTTAATCTAAGTTGTTTGCGAGCAGAAGGTCAGATTCTTTGCGCATTTACCCGGGAACATCCTCCTCACTTCAACTCAGATTGTTAATAAATAATGTTAGAATAGAACTTCCTTTGTATCCTTGTCTCTTACATCGCCTTGTGTTTTACCCACCTGCTTCAGCAGATCGCTCATCTTCCAGCGTTCGCAGACTTCTGAGGGATTCACGCATCTGGCATGTTCTTTACAATACCTCTTTGTTACTGCCCTTTTCAGGTCCTTGAACGCGCAAGATGCGCAACACTTTTTTACTTTGATACCGAATTGGTTTCTAACAAAAATTCTTCTTTCCATTTTACTTGTTATTTGTTTCGTTTTCTGATGCAAAGGTACTGGAATTATCAGTTTCTGCCTTGGAAATATTATTATATCACACTGATATACAAGTAATTACAAGTAAATACAAGTCCTGTGCAAGTTTTGTGCAAGTTTGCACAAGAAAAAAGGGAACCGGCGTTACACCGATTCCCTTATCCTTCACGAGTTTTGTTGCTAAGCAGTTATCTTATCTGCTGGTTCCAGTTAGATTCAGTAGGAGTATATATGCCGCAGTTATGCAGCACCTGCCATAGGTCGCGATGGCAGGATATCTCTGAAAGTTTGTTTTCTCTTACCAGCTGGTTCACCCTTGCCGTTATCTGCTTGGGCTTCATGCCCTTAATCTCCAGAAGGAACGACCGCGTCTCCTCTTCAGAGCCAAAGAACATAGGTCTGAGCTGATTGGACAGAATATCCTCCTCAACGATTTCAGCATCATCTGCCTTTTGGGTATTCCACCTGCCGTTCTGACTTTGGTACAGATTAAGCATACCGCCCTCGTTCACCTCTATGTTAGGTCCGTAATTATTCTTGATATTGAATCCCATTTCGCTTATAATCATTTGACATATTCAACATTCCGCCATTGTGTTCCACATTGGGCGCATAGTTCTCTCTGATGTTCGTTTCGCTATTGAAGTTCAGGTTTACGGTATCCTTACCGGCTATACTCTCCATGGCATCCACCAGGCGGTCTTCTTTGTTCTCGCTAAGCTTTGTCATCTCGCGCACCTGATCAAGGACATGTTTAGGGGTATTGTCAGGCAGGGTATGTTGGAACAGATGCCCCACAAATATGCGATGCTCAGAATCCAGTCGCATAACATATTCCGTAGTCTTGGGGACGGAAAGCGTAAAGTACTGGTTCACTACCACTAGGGCGGGCGAGTTCTGTCCCCTCTCGCCTGCCGTACCTGCAACGAATCCCTCCAGTTCCTCTATCCGGGCATCCTTCATCCTGAGCTGATGCTCCTGCTCTTTCTGTCTTTCCCGCAATAAGGCAAGTTCTGCCCTAAGACAGGCATTTTCGTCGTTCAGCTGTTTATTCTGAGCGTTAAGGGTTTCGCTACGTTCCTGCATAACTCCGCGTTCGGAGGCCAGATCAATAATCATCTTTAGGCTATCTGTGTTGTCGGTCATACAAGCAAAGTTTTAGTTTCTGCGAAGTTACGTAGTTTCCTTGAATCACACACTATCTTCCGCCTACATTTTATGAGTCAGACAAATAATATTGATGTGTGTCAAGAAATGATTTTCCCCCTATTATTTGAACTAAATTTAAGCAATAATTGGCACGGGGAAGTGGCGCAAAAAAGACGTGCCTGATTATCAGGCACATCTGAAATTTTCGGTATTGAGAGGTTAATCGTTAATCTTCAATTTATAGTTTCTACTTTCCAAATCAAAAACAACGTCATATTCCTTGATTCCTCTTTTCTCTGCTATTTCATGCAGTTTATTCTTGTTTTCTGGAGTGATGTCTGGCCCATAATATATGGCCTTCAGGCAATCCATATCTGGTATTAGTGCAAATTCATCTTCTTTGCCATTATTGTATATTATTCGCCATTCACGTTCATGAGAGTACTCCGCCTTATCCTTATACAGATAAGGTTTATACATGTGTAAAGCATTAGGTGGAAATTCATGAAACAATGCTTGCTGCGCCTTCATCCTTTCTTTATCCTTGATTTCATCTAAGGTATATATTAACCCTTCATCCATTGTAACATCGGGCATCTCGTCGCTATAAATAACAGGGAAAATAGGAATAAAGGTGTCGCGATTCTCCAAATATCTAATCAAAAGTTCTTTCAGATTATACTCCAAAGCAAAACCTGTATAGCCATCGGCATAATGATCCCACATGAATTTAGATTGTACGCTCTCTGTGAAGCATCCTAATTTTGCAGCATTCCGGAATCGGAACGCACGCATCATCATATTTCCTTCTGTTCCTTTGATGTAGTCCGAATAATCTTCTTTTATAATTCTATCTATAATTTCCTCATCACTATAACCACATTCCATCCAATAACACACTTTCGAGGCTTTTTCGGATATCAGATTCGGATTCTTAGCTTTTATTTCCTGAATAATGCCAAGGAGAGCAGCTTTCAAGCCGACCTTTATCTCACTGTTTATACTTTCCATGTCAACAAAAACGCGAGAGTCGTATTTGTCAGTGAAACGGCATGCCATACAGACATATATCGTACCATTTCGGAACGAATCAATTGAATATTTGTCGCATTTGCGGTATCGGAACAAACTTTCTGGGGTATGAGCAAAGACTTCATTAAGGAAGTCATTCATGTCCCTCTCAATTTTTGCTTCATCCCCTACAATAGGAATATAAAGGCTTTCAAATAGCTTTTGAAACTCTTCTCTATAATCAGCCATACTCCTTATTTCTTCAGTTTATCTATTTCTTTGAAGAGTTGCTCTATTCTTTCCACTATGCGGTGTTGCTCAGCGAGAGGAGGAAGGGGAAATACCTCATCTCTTAAAAGAGTATAATGCCTCGCATATCCTCTATTTCTTAATTGCGACGCAATATGAAGTACAATATAATAGATATATTTTACATCACACTTAATTGGCTTAAAAAACTTTGTTCCATCAGCTCCTATAACAAAGGGGAAATCTACTAGTTTTACATTTCTTGTATGGTCACCAAACATAACCAATGGTAATTCGTTAATTGCTTTTTCAATCTCATTAGAATAACCATCAATAAGTTTTTGCCCCTGACTCACAACTGGAACTTTACCTTCATTTAAAATTTCTTTTGATTGAATCTGATTGGTTTTATTTCCTACGGGTATTGTAATTGTTTCAAGTTTACACCATTCCCAACTCTCAGGAATATCAAAGGGGATTTCGTCCTCGGAGATGGGTTTCTCTTCGAGGTCTTTCTTTTTGAGTTTCCCTTCTTTCACGAGTTGTTTCTTTTCTTCACGAATCTTGGCGAGCAAGGCGGAGGCGGGTTCGTCGTTAGGGTCTTGGGGGACCAATCGCCCTTCGATGGCTTCTTGCAGTATGCTCTTCTTCAGTCGCTCAGGCAGTTCCTCATTCAGCTTATTCAACTTTTCTTGTGCCTTTCCATATTCCTCCACCTTTGGCATCAACTCTTCTATCTTTGCCACAATGCGGCGTTGCTCAGCGAGAGGAGGAAGGGGAATAATAAACGAGGATATCTTTTCTGCATTAATATTGCATTGCTGAACACCTATTGTTTTTACCTCCTTGCAATATGAACGTGCGTAGTTGGAACTAAGAACAAAATTCAGGTATTCAGAATCGATAGAAATTGGACGAAGCAGGATAATATACCCTGCAAATATAGCTTTCTGCTGACCTCTATATATTCCTGTCTTTCCAACAAGTTCAGCACTATTAGTTCTATTGAATAATAAATCACCTTTTTCAAGATTGTATTTCTTGTTATCGTCCTCATTGTTGCTGTATACGAGATTTTCGAATACTATTTCACCATCTTGTATATTGCCCATCCTGAGGACTGGTACAAGACCACTTATCAATGATTTGTTAGACGTTCCGTATTTGGGAGGGTATATTATTTGCGCAACTCTCACCCACTCCCAACTCTCAGGAATCTCGAAAGGAATCTCGTCCTCGGAGATGAGTTTCTCTTCGAGGTCTTTCTTTTTGAGTTTGCCTTCCTTCACCAGTCTTGCTTTCTCCTTGCGGATACGATCCAGCAATACGGATGCTGGCTCATCGTTAGGGTCTTGGGGTACAAGCCTTCCTTGGATGGCTTCTTGCAATATGGCGTTCTTTAACTGCTGTGCGGTCATAGGTTACTTTTCAACTTTTCTATTTCTTCTTTCTGCTCTTGATAGGCCTTGAGGGCACGCTGTTTCAAGTCCTCGTATTTGGCTTTCCACTCAGCCGCCTCAGCTTGTGCCTGTGCCAGTTGCAGTTGCAAGGCAGGGACGGCCTGCTCCAATTCTGCAAGGCGCTTGTCCTGCTGCTGGCGATAACCCGTTCGTGCAGCATGCATGCGTTCCTTAATGCCGCCCTCTGTAACAAAGGTACGCTCCAGGCTCTCCATGTATTTATTCATCATCGTGTCCACCTGAAAGCATAGCGTCAAGCCAACATTCGCCATCTCCTCTGCCGTCCATTTTTCAAAGTACGGCTCATAGTCGCTGAGTTGGTTGTGACTCTTGGTAAAGTCCTGCATGGGCTGAAAGCGTTTATCATCGGGTGTCCATTGTTTCAACTGTCTTGACTTCAGATAGTCTTCATAGTCCTGGCGCAGCTCACCAATGCTACTTCTGGCAACATTCAAAAGCTGGAGCTCCATCTGAGTAGAAGTTTTGCCGTCCTCCGAACCTTCAACGATGTTCTGCTTGCCAGAACGTGCTGCCTGCACCATCTGGTCAACGGTACGGTCACCATACTGCGGCAGAAAGCGCTCGCAGAAGACGTAAGTCATCTGGTATAGCACCTCCGACTTCTGGTAGAACCAGAGGTCTTGCCACTTAGGCACCTGTCGGAAGATGCTCTTGAAGGGCTTGTTGCTATTATTTGCCATAGTCTTTTCCTGTTTGGGATGGGTAAATAGTAGCTATAGTTTCTATAGTTTCTATAGGGGCTATTCCCAAAATCTGCTGAATCTCAGCCAGCGTTTGGTCTATCTTCTGGTCGAGGGCAGTGCGCTGGGCGTGATACTGCTGCAGGAGCTCTTCAGGGCGCAGCACTTCTTCTTCCTCTTTGGGGAACTTGCACTGGTCAAAGTTCAGGCCAAGGTCTATCAGCTCTTTGGCTGAGAAACAACGTGATTTCTCGTCGCCAGATTCTGCGTCAATCATCTCCTGACGATTGTTCCACCAATCACAGATGGGCTTACAATGCGCCAGCTGCATGGGCTTGGTCTTAGAGAAATGCTTGTAGCCCTCAGGCATATCAAGGCGGTAGAACCATGTTTCCTTGGTACTGAAGCCCTCTGCGGCACCTTCTGCCTGTTCGTTATTGAAGAACAGAATATTGGTAGCAATAGAAGTGTATGGCGAGAAGATAGAGCCTGGCAAGCGGATAATGGTGTGCAGGTTGAACTCACGCAGCAGCTTCTCCTTGATGGCCAGTTTGGCATTATCGGTACCAAACAGGAAGCCGTCGGGTAAGATAACAGCGGCACGACCATTCTTAGCCAAACGATACTGGATGACCACCATGAAAAGGTCGGCCGTCTCGCTGGAACAGAGGTCGGAGGGGAAATGGCGCTTCACGTCGTTTTTCTCGTTGCCACCGTAGGGAGGATTCATCAGGATGACGTCGAACTTGTCATCATCTGTGTAGTTCAATACATCCTTGGTCAGCGAGTTGCCGTGATTCACCTGTGGTGAGTCAATATCGTGCAACAGCATGTTAGTGACACAAAGCATGTAGGGGAACTGCTTCTTCTCAATGCCGTAGATTGACTGGGCATACTGTTCTCTGTCCTCTGCTGTCTTCACCTGCTTATCAAGGGCTTTGAGCCATGAGGTAAGGAATCCACCCGTACCACATGCAAAGTCAGCCATACGCTCACCAATCTTTGGCTGGATAATCTCTGCCATGAAATCGGTCAGGGCACGAGGGGTGTAGAACTCACCAGCAGAGCCTGCCGACTGCATCTCCTTCAGGATGGTTTCGTAAATCTCGCCAAAGGCGTGACTCTCTTCGTAGCTGCTGAGGTCGAGGCCATCGATGACGTTGATGAGCTGACGCAGAAGCACACCGTCCTTCATATATTGGTTGGCATCCTCAAACGTAGCACGGACAATGGCACTACGCATAGGTGTCTGTGGGGTGATCTCCAGATTCTTGAGCGTTGGAAAGAGGGTGTTATCCACGAAGTTGAGCAACTTGTCGGCAGTCAGGGCCTCACCTGTACCATCGTCCTTTGCCCAGTTGCGCCAACGGCATTCTTCTGGAATGAAGGACTGATAATTGTCCTCGTTGAATTCCCAGTCGTTTTCCTTTTCATCGTACACTTTCAGGAACAACATCCATGCTATCTGTTCTATTCGCTGGGCATCGCCATTGATGCCGGCATCGTTGCGCATGATGTTGCGTATGTTCTTTACAAAATTGGTTAAAGCCATTTATATTAATTCAAAATTCAAAAATTCAAAAGCAATGCTCAATGTTCAATGATAAAAATTAGCCCACGCTGTATAGCTCATTCTCCAGTTCCTTTACAGCTTTGAAATAATCTTGGTTACCGCCAAACAGGCGGGCAATGCTGGCTGGTGAACCCATCTGACGGAAGGGGTCGAGGGTGAGCACCTTGCGGTTCTCCAGCTGACTGATGCCTTCATTCATATACTTATCCAGCAAGGCATCCAGCACCTTCTGGGCCTCAGGACCATATTTGTGGAAGATGTCGCGCTTCCGGACGTTCTCTGCCCTTTCGCGCCGGGTCAATGCCTTCTTGCCGTAGGCCAGATGGATAATGAAGTCAAAGTCGTCTACGTCCGTCATCTGCTGGTCTTCCTTCAGCGCCTGAAGGTCTATGCCGCTTTCGCGCATCAAATCGGTAATCTCGGCTTTGCGCTCTGCCTGATTCCAATGCAGGACGAAGTCGTCCAGACTAGCGTATGTATCGTTGATATTCTTGCGTGTATAGTCTGTAATGCTCTCTGTATGAAGCAGCTTTCCGTCTGTATCGTAGACAGACACCACCTTGTTAATGATTCTGACCTGACAGCCGTCTTTGTCGACGATGGGCTTAGCAGAGCGTATGAGTTCGTCTTCATGTTCATGTGCAAGGAGGATGTCGGGTTCCACCTCTTCATAGGTGTGACTACCATGCTGTGGCGTATAGCCATCATCAACTTGGATGGGGCCATCCCAGTCGGGATCGGCAAAGAGGCGTGTAATATTGCGGAAGTCCATAATGAAGAAGTGCGTCTTGCCTTCCTTTTCACGGATGCGCGTACCACGTCCTACAATCTGCTTGAACTCCGTCATGGAGTTAATGTTCTGATCCAGGACTATCAGCTTTACCATCTTACAGTCAACGCCTGTAGAAAGCAGTTTGCTGGTAGTGGCAATGACAGGATAGACAGAAGAGACAGAGATGAAGTAATCCAACTTGCCCTTGCCATATTCATCAGAGCCTGTGATGCGCACCACGTAATCGGGGTTCTGCCGGCACATATCGGCATTCTCATTCACCAACGCCACACGCATACGCTCGGCGTGCTCCTCGTCGGCACAGAAGACAATGGTCTTGTTCATTCTGTCCGTCTGACGGAGGTATTGCGTAATCTCGTGCGCCACCTCGCGAATGCGGTCCTCTATAATGATGTTGTAATCGTAATCCGTATTGTTGTAGGTACGGTCCTCTATGAGTTGACCGTTTATGTCACGCTGTCCCTTCAGAGGCCGCCATCCGTCACCAATGTTGGTGGTAATATTAATGACTTTATAGGGAGCTAGGAAACCATCGTCAATGCCATCCTTAAGGCTGTATTTGTATAGCGGTTCGCCAAAATAGGTGATGTTAGACTGGTAACGGGTCTCCTTGGGAGTAGCCGTCATACCCAACTGAATGGCATCTGAGAAGTACTCCAGAATTTCACGCCAGTTGCTATCGTCCTTGGCACTGCCACGGTGACACTCGTCTACGATGACAAGGTCAAAGAACTCCGGCTTGAAGAGTTCCCTGTAATTCTGTGCCCCTTCTTTGCCTATCAGCTGCTGATAGAGGGCGAAATACACCTCGTGGGCTGTAGGACGTACATTCTTGTCGGTTTGGTAGTTGACCTTATGAATGGAATTGGTCAGCGGCTTAAAGTCCTGCTCAATGGACTGGTCCACCAGTACGTTGCGGTCTGCCAGATAGAGCACTTTCTTTACCAAGCCCGCCTTCAACAGACGATATACAATCTGGAAGGCCGTGTAGGTCTTGCCTGTTCCTGTAGCCATTGCCAGCAATATACGTTTTTTGCCTCTGGCAACGGCATTAACGGTACGGTTTACGGCATTGCGCTGATAGTAACGGGGCGGAAAGATGTCCTGCCCTGTGCAGTAGGGCTGATTAATAACATTAAGTTCTTCAGCCGAAAGGCCTGCACCATCATTGCTTTCCTTTAGGAAACGGGCATAGAGTTCATCCCTTGTAGGAAACGCATCCATTGGGATGGTACGTTCACAGCCCGTCAGGAAGTCAAACTCCTGAAAGCCAAATCCGTTGGAACTAAACGCAAAGGGTATGTCCATCATCTGGGCGTATTCCTTGGCCTGCTGCATACCAAAGCTCACAGAGTGGTTGGCATCCTTTGCCTCGACAATAGCAATGGGGGTAGCACGATTGTAGAAAAGCATATAATCAGCATACTTGGCCTTGCCACGCGCTACGATGTTGCCCCTGAGGTTAATCTTGCCGTCAGTAAGCTTTACCTTAGCCTCCATAGTGATGTCCTTCACAGACCAATCCTTAGAAAGAATGGCCGGAGTGATGTATCTCAGCTTAATATCTTCCTCGCTCAGCAGGAGATCCTCGTAAGATGGTCTTGTCTGTGCCATACCTTTGTTGTTAGTTACATATTCTGCCCACAAAGATACGAAAAGTAGAGAGTAGAACAAAATAAACATGTTATTTTTTTATGCCGAGACGGAGTAAAAAAATCAATGGCCAACCGTTACAGCGTTACAGCGTTACAGTTGGAAATTGAGAGGTGCAAAATCAAAAAGTAAACCTATATTAATATAATATATATATTATATATAATATAGAAGTTTTTTCTTGGTGTGGATGTCTGGAAAAGGAACTGTAACGCTGTAACGGTGTAACGCACCCTGACAGCAGCGTGCTTTTTTGCGTGCTTATTTTTTGAATTTGTTTTACACTACCAATAAATTGTCGTACCTTTGCAGTGTCAAAAGAAAGGGATAAAAATTACTCCCACACGAGGCGGAAAAAATTCCCACGTGCACTAAAGAGTTTTGCCTCACGTAGCAGTAAAAATCCCGCTCTAATGACACGGAGAAAAAAAATTACAAATTAACCAAGGCTGCGATTGAGCGAGAGCAATATAAGCTAGCTTAATAATTGCCGAGCGTAAGCAGGCTCGAGGCGTAGCCCCAACTATTATTAACCATTAAATCTAAACAATTATGTTGAAAGTAAAAGCAATTGAGAAACTACAGAAGATTGGCAAGTACGAAGGCACTCACCGCTATGTGATGCAGCCCGAGCTGTACACCACCCTTAACCAACAGAAAGTCATCAAGGAGGCTGCCCTTCGCAGCGGAGTAAGCAGGGGTGTGATGCAGGCATGCTGGGATGCAGCAGGCGAAGTGATAAAGGCATGGGCCACAGAAGGTCACAGCGTGGCCATCCCCGGACTGGGTAGCATGCGATTCGGTCTGCGCGCCAAGAGTGTGGCCAACGTGAACGAGGTGAAGACCTCGCTGATCAAGAGCCGCCGTATCATCTTCACGCCCGACGTGGACCTGAAGGAGGAACTGGCAGACACCAGCATCCAGATCACCTGCTACGACCGCAACGGCAACGAGGTGAAACGCGTAACCAGCACCGACCCCGGTGTGGTGGAAGACAACGATAACGTCAACGACAACGTCAACACTGGCGGAGGTACCAACACAGGTGGTAACACAGGCGGCAACGGCGGAGGCAACGACGACGGGGATGAGTAAAGAGCGGCCCTTCGGGGACCCTCTCTTAAATTGAAAATTGAAAGTTGAAAATTGGTTTACAGTTTACAGCTTTTCGTCGATAACCGCTAACCGTTATTTCAATAACCAATAAGCCAACGGCCAATGGCCAATAGCCAACGGCCAATTCAATAACCAATAACCGTGAACCATGAACCGTTATTGTTACTGACGAGAGAGATAGGTTAAGGTTCCAAATGACTAACAGAAAGTAGCTTGATTAGGAGCTGGGGTAATGCATAGTTGGGTAGTTCCGATTTCTTGACCCAGATGCCGGAGAAAGAATGGTCTTTCTGCTGGAGCTGCAACCTGTAGAAGTTGACGATCAGACGCTGATGTGTCAGCTGATGCACGAAGTCGCGACGGAGTATTGTCCACTGCCCTGCAGGGAATTTCTGCTGCAAATCTGACAATGGGAGTTCGGCCTCTGACTCTACCAGAGGGAACTCGTAAAGGCCACGCCAGATGTCATTTCCTGCCCGCCGGCATATCTGCACTTCTTCTTTATCTGTACAAACATAAACGTATGAGAAATAGCGTGTTCTGACGTCAATTTTCTTACCCTTAACGGGAAGTTGATGCACGCGGTTCTGAGCAAAAGCCAAACAGCTGTCAGACAAGGGGCAGGCAATGCAGTCCGCCCCGGACGGCTTGCAGACGACGGCTCCGAAGTCCATGATGGCCTGATTGTAGAGGGCAGGACGTTTAGTATCCAGAAGCTCATCGGCCAGGGCTTTGAACTCTTTCTTACCGGCTGTGGAATCAATAGGCGTATCGATTCCGAAATACCTTGACAGAACGCGGAACACATTTCCGTCTACTACAGCATAGGGCAACCCATAGGCAAAGCTGGCAATGGCGGCTGCTGTATAAGGCCCCACACCGGGCAAGGTGAGGATGGACTTATAGTCGGAAGGGAAGTCGCCAAGGGCTGCAATCTGACGGGCAGCCTTGTGCAGGTTACGGGCACGGCTGTAATAGCCCAACCCCTGCCATAGCAGCAATACTTGCTCTTCGGTGGCAGCAGCAAGATCCTCGGCAGTAGGGAAAGTCTGGACAAAGCGCTCGTAGTAGGAACGCCCCTGCTCTACCCTGGTCTGCTGCAGTATGATCTCGGATAACCATATATAATATGGATTGGCGGTCTGACGCCAAGGCAGGAGACGCTTGTTGCGTTCGTACCACTGCTCTATTTTTGCTGCAAAATCTGCCATTTTCTGTCAATAACTGTCTCTTCGGGTCACAAAATTACACAAAAACGGGCAAGAAACAAACGCGAACACTGTTTTTGTGATAAAAAAAAGAGGAAATACTTTCGGCTTTGAGAATAAAATTGTAATTTTGCACACCAAAAAGGAAGAAACAATAGTACTAACCCATAAATAATAAACAATTATGCCAAACGGAAAGAAGCATAAGAGACACAAAATGTCTACTCACAAGCGTAAGAAGAGACTGAGAAAGAACAGACATAAGAGCAAGTAAAGAACTTCTCAGAAGACATGGCTCGGTGACAGAACTTCAACATGTCACCGAGTTTTTTTAAGATTTGGATTTAACAAAACAAGAAAGACAAGAATGACCAGTGAACTTTTCATTGACGTCCAGCCAAAGAAGATTGCCATTGCTCTGACCGAAGACAAGAAACTTGTTGAATATCAGGAAGAGGAGCAATCTGCCTCCTTCTCGGTAGGCAATATCTATTTGGCCAAAGTCCGCAAATTAATGCCCGGACTGAATGCCTGTTTTGTTAACGTAGGACATGAACGAGATGCTTTCCTGCACTATCTGGATCTGGGAGCCCAATTCAACTCGTACGCCAAATACCTGAAGCAGGTATTGAACGACAAGAAGAACCTCTACCCCTTCGAGAAAGCTACCTTCCAACACGAGCTGGAGAAGACCGGCAGTGTTCAGAACGTACTGCAGTCGGGGCAGGAAATCCTGGTACAGATAGTAAAGGAACCCATCAGCACTAAAGGGCCGAGACTGACCTGTGAAATCACCTTCCCCGGACGCTATCTGGTTCTAATACCTTTTGACGACAAGGTCTCTATCTCCACCAAGATAAAGAGTGCAGAAGAGCGGTCGAGACTTAAACAGATAATACAAAGCATAAAGCCACACAACTGTGGCGTGATAGTTCGCACAGTAGCCGAAGGAAAACGCGTTGCCGAGATTGACACCGAACTGAAGGTGCTGACCAAACGCTGGGAGGAATGCCTTAGACAAGCCCAAAAGGCTAAGACAGAACCCGCACTGGTATACGAAGAGACAAGCCGTACGGTGGGTATGCTTAGAGACCTCTTTAACCCAAGCTATGAAAACATCTACGTTAACAAGGAGGATGTTTTTAACGAAGTGAAGGACTACGTCTCGCTGATTGCCCCCGAAAGACTGAGCGTCGTGAAGCTGTACAAGGGCAACCTGCCCATCTTTGACAACTTCGACATAACGAGGCAGATAAAATCGGGATTCGGACGTACCGTATCATACAAGCACGGGGCCTATCTGATTATCGAACACACCGAGGCATTGCACGTGGTGGACGTGAACAGCGGTAACCGCGCCAAGAACAAGAACGGACAGGAGGCCAATGCACTGGAGGTGAACCTGGGTGCTGCCGACGAGCTGGCACGCCAGCTAAGACTGAGGGATATGGGCGGTATCATAGTAGTGGACTTCATAGATATGAAGTTAGCCGAAGACCGCCAGAAGCTGTACGAGCACATGTGCGAGAACATGAAGCGCGACCGTGCCCGCCACAACATTCTGCCACTTTCGAAATTCGGCCTGATGCAGATTACCCGTCAGCGTGTAAGACCCGTTATGGATGTTCAGGTAGAGGAATCGTGCCCCACCTGCCATGGTAGCGGTAAGATTAAGAGCAGCTTCCTCTTTGAAAGCGTATTGGAAGGTAAGATCAAGTTACTGAACAAGAAATTAGGCATGAAGAAATTCACTCTTTATGTTCACCCATACGTATACGCATTCCTTTGCAAGGGAATTTTCTCGCTGATACGCAAATGGCAATGGAAATACGGACTCGGCGTTAAGGTGATACCCAGCCAGAAGCTGGCGTTCCTGGAGTATCAGTTCATGGATGCAGACGGACAGGAAATAGACATGAAGGAAGAGGTGGAGATTCGTTAACACCCCTGCCCCACACTAAAATAAAGAAGGCTGTATGTTTTTACTCATACAGCCTTCTTTTTGTGTATTATCGGGAAACTTATTCCTGAGGAAGAACCTGAAGGTTCAGCTCGTCCAACTGAGCCTGCTCGAGGAAGCCGGGAGCATCCAGCATCACATCGCGACCACTGTTATTCTTGGGGAAGGCGATGCAGTCGCGGATACTGTCGAGACCTGCAAACAGACTGACGAAGCGATCCAAACCGTAGGCCAGACCTCCGTGTGGGGGTGCTCCATACTTGAAGGCATTCATCAGGAAGCCGAACTTCTGCTGAGCCTGCTCGGGGGTGAAGCCCAGAATCTCGAAAATCTTCTGCTGGGTCTTGGCATCATGGATACGGATGCTACCGCCACCAACCTCGACTCCGTTGATTACCATATCGTAGGCATTGGCGCGAACACTGGCAGGGTCAGTATCGAGCAATGGGATATCCTCGGGCTTGGGAGAGGTAAACGGATGATGCATAGCCATCAGGCGCTGCTCCTCGTCGCTCCACTCGTACATGGGGAAATCGATAACCCAAAGACAAGAGTATTTGTTCTTGTCGCGCAGTCCCATGCGTGAACCCATTTCAAGACGAAGTTCTGAGAGTTGTTTGCGCACCTTCATGGCATCATCGCCACAGAGGATAAGAATCAGGTCGCCGGGCTTGGCATCCATCTTCTGCTTGAGAACCTGCAATGTCTCGGGTGTATAGAACTTATCAACAGAGCTCTTGACATTCCCGTCCTCTTCGACACGGGCATAAACAAGACCCTTGGCACCAATCTGAGGACGCTTAACGAAGTCTGTGAGCTGATCTATCTGCTTGCGAGTATAAACGGCCTGTCCCTCGGCACAGATGGCACCTATATAGGCTGCACTATCGAATACGCCGAAGCCTTCGGGGAAAATGCTCTCAACTATCTCGCGTGAAGCATTATCGGGCTGGTTGTTCTTCAGCTCGACGAACTTCATGCCGAAACGGGTATCGGGCTTATCACTGCCATAATACTTCATGGCATCGGCCCACGTCATACGGGGAAGAGCGGGGATATCTATACCCTTGATAGCCTTGAAAAGATGACGGCTCATGCCCTCGAACATCTGGAGAATATCCTCCTGCTCGACGAATGACATTTCGCAGTCTATCTGTGTGAACTCGGGCTGACGGTCGGCACGAAGGTCCTCGTCGCGGAAGCACTTCACAATCTGGAAGTAACGGTCCATGCCGGCAACCATCAGAAGCTGCTTCAGTGTCTGAGGGCTCTGAGGAAGTGCATAGAACTGACCAGGATTCATACGACTGGGAACAACGAAGTCGCGTGCACCCTCGGGAGTACTGTTGACCAGGACGGGAGTCTCGATCTCGAGGAAGCCCTGCTGGTCGAGATAACGACGTACCTCGAAGGCAAATTTGTGGCGAAGCTCGAGGTTCTGACGTACCACAGGACGGCGAAGGTCCAGATAACGGTACTTCATACGCAGGTCATCGCCACCGTCTGAATTCTCCTCGATGGTGAAAGGAGGAGTAGCACTCTCGTTAAGAATAGTCAGCTCCTGAACCAGAATCTCGATCTCGCCAGTTGGAATATTCTTATTCTTGGAGTAACGCTCTGCCACGACACCAGTTGCCTGCAGCACGAACTCACGTCCTAATTTACCGGCTTTCTGACGCAACTCTTCGGGTGCATCCTCCGTAAACGCCAACTGCGTAATGCCGTAACGGTCTCTCAGGTCGACGAAAGTCAAGGCTCCCAGATTGTGTACGCTCTGTACCCATCCGGCCAAAGTTACTTTCTCGCCTACATTGGTGAGACGCAACTCACCACAAGTTTTTGTTCTATACATTATATATATATATTTATTTTGTTTTTCCTAAACGAAAAAAGGATGAACCCTAAAGTCCATCCTTCCTTGTTGTACGCCCTCAGGGGCTCGAACCCTGGACCCATTGATTAAGAGTCAATTGCTCTACCAACTGAGCTAAGGACGCATCAAAAACGAAATTCTCTGTTTCTCTGGTACGCCCTCAGGGGCTCGAACCCTGGACCCATTGATTAAGAGTCAATTGCTCTACCAACTGAGCTAAGGACGCGTATGTTTCGTTTTTGCGAGTGCAAAGGTACGGACTTTTGCCGAATTGAGCAAATGTTTTATTACTTTTTTTCTGTTTAAACCTTCAACTCGTACAAATCAGACGGAGACTTCCTTTTAAGGATGTCCAATTCAAAGTCAACACCAGGTATTATGCCGAAACTTCTGAGCAAACCCTCGACAGTTTTGCGTGCCAGTTCGGGATGGTTATTCTCTTCGCTAAGATGACATAACCAGACGTGTTTGAGTATAGGGGTTGCATGCTCTGCTATCAACTTGGCCGTATCCTTGTTGCAAAGGTGACCGCGCTCGCCCCTGATTCTGCCCTTCAGATATGCAGGATAGGTTCCCATCATAAGCATATCCTCGTCGTGATTGGCTTCGAGAACAAGGTAGTTGGCCTTCGAGACTTGCTCTTCCATAGTGCTGGTAACATGTCCGGCATCAGTAATCAGGCAGAAAACTACGCCGTCAGCCTCGACTCTGTAACCGACACAGTCACTGCTGTCATGGGGAACATCGAAGGGGGTGATAAGCAAGTCGCCGAACTGCAAAGAGACATCTTTCTGAACAATACGGATATGTTTCTCGGTAAGCTTGCTGGTCATGCAGTAATTGGAATTGATTCCGGCATGCACCTTCTCGGTTGAATACACCAGTTTATCATACTCATTGGCCAGATTGCCTACGGCCTTGATATGGTCGGCATGGTCGTGTGTCACGAAAACGGCATCTATCTGGTCAATATCTATATCATAAGTTTTCAGGGTTCGTTTCAGAGCCCTGATACTTATTCCAGCATCAATGAGAATGCTTGTATTTCCTGTAGTCAAATAGTAGCAATTGCCACTGCTACCCGACCCCAAAGAGAGAAATTTTAGCATAATTTATTAATTTTACTTGCAAATTTACGCCATTTATAGAATAATTACAAATTTTTCTATAGTTTTGTGTCAAATAATTTGAATGAGGAATGAGAATATCACATCTAACCACTCTAATGATCTGTGCCTTTTCGGCAATTCTGCTGAGCGGGTGTTCGGAAAGAAACATGAAGGCCAGAGAGACGGGCAGGTCTTTTCTGGAGAACATGTACACCTGTAACTTCAAGGCCTGCGATGCCTTATGCACTGAAAAAGGCAAGGAGGAAGTACGCTGGTTCGCCTCGAATCTGACAGAAGACGACCTGGCAGTCATAACAGGCGACGTGGAAATCGAGGTCGAGGACGACGACATCTCAGACACCATGGCTACGATTGCCTACACGGCCAGGAATGTTATTGTCTGCGATTCGCTGGAGACAAAAGGGCACTTAGGCGACCGAACGCTGACAGTTATCCTCAGGAACACAAAAGGAACGTGGAAAGTGGACAAGCTAAAATGGTAAGCCGACGGCAAAGTGGAACGTAAAGTCGCGCTTGAAATTGGGGTGGATGATGGGATAGTGACGCCGGCTATCCTCATAAGCAGGATGAATGGCCTTCATACCTCCGTCTAAGCGTAGGATGAAATAGTTGAAGTTCAGTCGGATGCCCAATCCGTAGGCGACGGCTATCTGCCGCCAGAAGGTATCGAAGTGGAACTGGCCTCCTGGCTGATCGGGATAGTCGCGAAGGGTCCAGATATTACCTGCATCGATAAACACGGCGCCATCGAACTTCCAGAAGAGATGGGTGCGATATTCCACATTCATATCCAACTTCAGGTCACCCGTCTGATTGATAAAGTCAATCTTTCCGTCGTAGCCCAAGAAGGAGCCGGGGCCCAGCTCGCGCACACTCCAGCCACGGACGCTATTGGCTCCACCGCTGAAATAGCGCTTCTCGTATGGAAGGATCGTGGAATTGCCATAAGGATAGGCAATACCCAACCCCAGATGTATGGCCACAGAATTGGCTTCATTAATCACAAAACTCTTCGAGAAGTCGAAATCACCCTTCACATACTGGGCATAGGCATTATTAAACAAGGTATACTGCCCGTCTTCATTCTTAGACGCTTTGCTCATATTAGAGATTCCGTACAGGAGGTTGCCCGCTGTCTCGATGCTGGCACGAATGATATAGGCATTTGTGCCGTAGTTCTTGGAATTGGCATTCAGCGGACGTGAGCTATAGAAGAAGTTATAGCCCCATTTAACGATAAAGAGATTCTCGTAGTTGTAACGGAGAATGGCATTACGGCTTTCCGGATTATCCAGATAGCGTTCCCTGAAGGTATCACTTATCCATGGCATGAAGACATAGTTAATGTCTAACAGGTCTATCCTGTGCTGCATACGACGGGAAGCCCTTGTCCACTTATAACGCCATGAGGTGGTGAGAACACGACGATGAAACTCGGGCCTGTCCTGCGAATCGAACATAAAACTCAGTTCGCTGGTAGCAAGAGCCCGCTTGCGGAAAGACTGTCGCAGGAAGGGGCAGATGAAATCGGGAAAGGAGATGCCTGCCTCGAAGCTGTACTCGATAAAATTCTGGTCGCTATAACCGCGCAGTCCCTTTATCGCCTCGAAGGCGCCTCGCGCCTTCATATTCAGCAGTTCTGAACCGCGAAAGAGATTTCTGTTCTGATATGACAACGCAACCGCAACGCCCAAATCGCCAGCTGAATTCGTTCCCTCCAACTCGATATTGAAGGAATTACGTTTGCTGGGGCTTACGGAAATATTTGCATCCAACTTGGTGCTGTCATCAGGATTCTCGGAGAGAGTAATGCGACTGCTCTGTACGGCTCCTAACCGGTTGAGCCTGGAATAAGACCCCTGGACATCCTTTTCGCGATAAAGATTCCCCTCGACCAGCTCGTTGGCAGAGGCTATAACCTTATGACGGACAAAAGGCTTGCTGTGCGAAATAGGTATGTCGTAGGTGACATTGCCTATCGTATAGCGCTGATGCGGAACAGTCTCGCGGGACCTACCTGCGGAATACTCCTGTAAGATCATCTTCAGGTCTACCAGATGATTGCCCAAGGTGGTGTCTGCCTCGAAGCGGATGAAATCCTTATTGAACTTATAATACCCTCTGTTCTGAAGATGGGTGTTCAGCCGGTTACGTTCGGACTCTAACACATTCAGGTCGAAAGGCATATTATTCTGTAACAGAGAGACATAGCCATCCTGCTTTAGCAACCCGGCAATAGCCGTATCCTGAATGTCTTGCTGTATATCACTGACCTTATACCGCTGGTGTGGCTGCACATAATACCTGACGCCGATACGATTCTTGTTTGTCACCTCTACCAACTTCACTTCGGCATTCAGGTAACCCATATTCTGAACTGCATTCTGGATATTCAGGCGGGTTTTCTGCGACAAGACTGAATCGTAGATAACGGGAGGCTCGCCTAACCTTCTGATAAAACGGTTAATACGCTTGGTGCTGTCCCTGCCGGAGAGTGAGTAAATGCCAAGGGGTACCTTAAACAGAGAGAACCATTTGTTGTTGGGATGCTGTCCGACATAGCCCATCAGGGGGGAGGTTTTGAGCTCTTTATTATCGGAACGGATAGATACCTGATTTAGCATATATTCATCCTCGGGGATGAAACGATTAACGCTACATCCCGTAAAAAAAACACATACCAACAGGCTTATGCATGCAATTATTTTCCGACAAAAACAATTCACACGACAAAGATAGTTATATTTTAGCAAAATTCCTTAACTTTGTGTCGAAAAATTGCTCGTTTTTATGATAACCAAAGCAAGAATCAAATTAATAAAGTCGTTAGAGCAACGAAAACAGAGAAACCTGCATCATCTTTTTGTTGCCGAGGGTCCTAAACTGGTGGGCGAACTTTTGGCTACCATGCAGCCGACATACATCGCGGCCTTGCCTGAATGGTGGAAAGAGAACAAAAGCATAGTCAATTCAAACTGCGAAGCAGATACCATAACCGCAGAGGAACTACAGAAGACCAGCCTGCTGCGTACGCCACAACAAGTAATAGCCCTCTTCCCTATCCCACAATATAAGTTCGACACAGAAACGGCCCGCCAAGAACTATGCCTGGCCTTAGACGGTGTTCAGGACCCGGGAAACATGGGAACCATCCTGAGGATTGCCGACTGGTTCGGGATACACAACGTTATATGCTCGGAAGATACGGCTGATGTCTATAACCCCAAAGCTGTACAAGCCACTATGGGTGCCCTGGCTCGCGTGAAGGTTCACTACATGAATTTAGAGGAGACATTCAGGCTAAGCAAGACACCGATCTACGGAACCCTTTTGGATGGAAAGAACATCTACGAGCAGGAATTGGGCAATAACGGCTTTATCGTTATGGGCAATGAAGGGAAAGGTCTCTCTCCTGCCATCAGGAATCTTGTCACACAGAAACTCTTCATACCCAACTATCCCATAGGAGCTAAGACGACAGAAAGCCTGAATGTGGCCATCGCCACCAGCATTGTCTGCTCAGAATTCAGAAGAAGACAGATATAAAAAAAGAGGCAAACAGAAGTTGCCTCTTTATATATTTCGATTTGTCCGCCTTATTCTTCTTCCAAGGGGAAGCCTTCCTCGTCTTCGTCCTTCACCTCAGCCTCCTCTGAATAGCTGCTATAGAAGGTGTCATCGGAATCCTCTGATTCATCATCATCCATATTATCCTCGGACTCATCATTTTCTTCCTCCTCGTCATAAATAGGATTGCCGTCCTCGTCGTATTCCTTATAGACGGGCTCCAACTTGAGTTTCTCGACAGGATCTTTCTTCTTGGCAAAGATAGCTTCGATCCATGTACCCTTGGTAATCTCCAGTACATCATAGCCCTGTGCCACCTTCTTCTCGAGGGTGCCGCCCGGAGCATGAATACGACTGGCAGGCAACTGTGTGGTGCTGATATCGAAGCCGCTTTCGATAATATCCTTCAATGCCAACGAGATGGAATCCCATCCTCCACCGAAGTTCTTATCGATAAGGTCAAGTAAGACGGGGGCTGAGATATGCTTTACATTCTCGTAGCTGAGGTCTGTAATACGGGTAATGGCCTTCCTGCGGATAGCCACACATCCCTTAGAGGCTTTACAATGATGGAACGTAACCCAATTCAGATTCTTGTATTTTGCAACCTCACGCTCGTCTTCTTCGTTGAAATGAACAACCTCGAAGGCTAAACGGATAACATTCAGCAGTTTTTCTTCCACAATGGAGAAATCCTCCTCTTCGCGTTCCTTCTCCCACATCGAACCTATCTGCTCGGCAGACATAGACCAGATGTTGGATGAGTTCAAATCCTGTACTGACTCGACAGAAAAGTTAGTCTTTTTATCGTCTCTCATATCTTAATGTTATTTTTCGGCGGCAAAGATACAAAATAATAAAACACGAAAATGTTAATTAATTATAATTCTGAGATTTAGAACTCCAAGTCGGCATAATGAGGGTTGTGGTCAGATAGCTGAGGAGCCTTATTCTCGGGCTTTTCAATATGCGTTCCAGAAACCCTGATGCCGGGAGTAATGAATATAAAGTCTATCTTATGAGCCTTCTCGGCAGGAACACGACAATAATCGTGATACGTATACGTGACACCTGTATTATTGTCTGTCATGTGATAGGCATCGTTCATCCGGAATTCGTTGGTCACCATAGTCTTATAAGCCTCATCGCTTTCACTAACATTGAAATCGCCGGTAACCACAGCAGGCTTGTCCCCCACTATCTCCTGAATCTTCCGCATGATAAGTTTGGCGCTCTCGCGACGGGCCACTTTGCCCACATGATCGAAGTGTGTATTGACAGCCATAAATATCCTGCCCGTCTTCTTATCCTTCAGTTTCACCCAACTGGCAATGCGCTCGAGAGCCGCATCCCAACCCTTAGATCCTACGACATCAGGAGTCTCGGAGAGCCAGAAGTGTCCCTTGTCTAACGCCTTGAAGCGGTCTTTACGATAGAAAACGGGAGTAGCCTCACCCTTTCTCTTTCCGTCTGTGCGCCCTACGCCAACAAATCCGTACCCCTTCAGCTTCTTACACAGGTACGTCATCTGGGCATCTGTAACTTCCTGCATCCCGCAGATATCTATCCCGTTGTCCGTAAGATATTGGGCAACAAGTTCTTTACGTTGTTCCCACCCGCAGTTAATCTTGTAATCATCGCTACTGACGCAACGGATATTAAAAGTCGCCCAACGAACCTTTATGGCATCGTCAGCAGACGCCTGTGCATTTGCAATAAAAGGAAAGAGTACGGCCAAAGCCAAAAACAAAATTTTCTTCATGTCAACAGAGTTATATTTGATTTATTATCCATTACGGTTATTTATCCGTGTAAAATTACAATTTTTCGGGTAAAACTTGGCACAAAAGCCACAAAAATTGTAATTTTGTAATGATATTTAATATAATAAGGTAGATAATCCTATAATTACAAGGACACATGAGAGATTCCTACAAGCAAATAAAGGATGATTGGCAACTGGCGCAGATTCTGCATCAAGAGAATGAGGAGATTAGGCATCACGTCTTTCAATGTGTTAACCTGACGGCCGAGACCGAGAAGGCGCTTCTCCATTCATACAAGGAATGCGTCTTTATAGGCTGCCAGCTGCCTATGGGCCTGAAGAAGAAATGCAAGGACTGCCTGTTCCTGCCTAATATGGGCGAAACATTTGGCTATAGGAATCACCTGTATACACCAGAGGAACTATACGACGGCTATTCGCCAGCCGAAAAGGGCTCGTACGAGAAATGCTTCGACGGACGCGTATATCGTCATTTCCTAAAGAAAGGAAAGTTCACATCCGATGCCAAAGAAACCCTGGCACGTTCGCTGCACGACCATAGTATCTCTGACTGCCTGCACGACTTCTTGTCGAATTATAACGAGCACCGCCTTGTGGGCATCATGGGCGGACACAACCTTTCCCGCACAGATCAGGCTTACAAGCAGACAGTCTACCTATGCAAACGCCTCACAGAAGAGGGGTTCCTGATGATCTCGGGCGGAGGACCGGGCGCAATGGAAGCCACCCATCTGGGCGCCTGGATGGCAGGACGAAACGAGATTGAACTGGAGGATGCCCTGCACATCCTATCGACTGCACCCAAATTTACCGATGAAGGATGGCTGGAAACAGCATGGAGAATACGAGAAAGATTTCCCCAGAAGGATTTCCAGAGCCTGGGTGTTCCCACATGGCTATACGGACACGAGCCATCCACACCATTGGCAACACATATTGCCAAATACTTCGACAACAGCATACGGGAAGACGGCATTCTTACGATTGCCAAAGGCGGCATCATCTATACGCCAGGCAGTGCTGGTACGCTACAGGAAATCTTCCAGGAAGCCGTACAGAACCACTACCTGACCTTTGGCTATGCAAGTCCGATGATTTTCCTGGGAACAGATTTCTGGACAAAAGAGGTTCCCGTCTGGCCACTGATCATGGACCTTACAGAAAGAGGGATATACAAGAACCTGATTCTGTGCCTGTCGGATAAAGCAGAGGATGTAGAGAGGGTACTCAAGGAACAAGTTTCAGCGCATCTGCAATAGAGATGGGCTCCTCGCCCAAATATGCTACCATAAAAGCATCAGGGAATTGCTGGCGGACAGTAACAAGGGTTGACTTAACCAGTTTATAATCCGTATGAGTACCGTATAACACCTTTATCAGGTTGCCAGAACGCTTAAAGGTGATTGGCTTGAGCCCCTTCAGTCGTTCATCGTCCTGACTGATCTCTTTACTTACCGCAAAAAGCTGGATGCTGAACACTGGAATAGCCGGTGTGGGAACCACTTCAGGAATTTCCTCTACCACAACATCCTCCTGTACCTGAGGCACTTCGACAGCAGGGGCTTTTTCTGCCATCTCGGCTGCTACCATACGTTCCACCTCTTCGGGTGTAGGATCCTCACGAACAGGAAGGTATACAAGCTGGGGCTGCTCCACCTCTATCGCCTTTTCCTTCTTAACCTTGCCAGACTTTATACCGCTGTCTTTGCCTGCCGTTCTTCGCAAAGCCAAAAGTGATTTGCGTTCCACGCCATCGTGCGTAATGGTATAATACTCGCTGAGGGCATTGTATATGTCAATGGCAATCTGACGTATACCCGTCTTGCTGGTCAGATAAGCAGCATCATGCATGTTGGATAAGAATCCAACTTCGGTCAGCACTGCCGGCATATTGGTGTTCTGACACACGTACAGATGTTTCGGACGCGCACCACGCTCATTTGGCCTGCCGGTATCACCATAGTTTTTCTGCAGCAACCAAGCCAACAGCTCGCTTCTGTCTATATTCCGGACAATAGAACTGTTTCTGACCGAATTATTGCTGCCCTTAAGGTCTGCATAGAAAGTTTCCGTACCTGATACCAACGGATTAGGGGCAGAGTTCACGTGTACGCTCAGAAAGAGGTCTGCATTGGCATTGTTAGCAATCTGGCACCTCTCCTCCAACGAGATATAGCGGTCGTCCTCTCTGGTCAGAATCAACTTGATGCCTGGCTTATTCTTGCGCAGCAAGGCAGAGATCTCTTTTACAATAGACAGACTTAAGTCCTTCTCGAGTGTTTCCCCTAACGAAGTTCCCTGGTCGTATCCTCCATGACCGGCATCCAGCACCCACACCAATGGGCGTGATTTGGCACCTGCCAGCAAGGAAATAAAAAAGAACAGCAGTATGATTATCCTTCTCATGACGCAAAGGTACATCTTTTTTTTGAACTTTTCAAAGAAAAAAACGTATCTTTGCACAGCAAAACGACGAACACTAGAAAACAGACTGTTTCATGAGCGACGGAAATTTCAACAGAGCCCTACTCCCCTCTACCCCTATAGCCAGCGGCATAAAGATGGGGAAACAGCAAATGAAGGCTAAAGCTGTTGCTGTCTTCAAGGATATAATAAAAGAAAAGTTCCCCACCCTTTCGGATGAGGAACTGCAGAATATTGTATCGGCTTTTAATACCCGACTTTAGCTAACAGTAACCTTGGCAGCCAACCCTTTGCACTTATCACGCAAAGCATCCTGAGAGGCCTCCAGATTATCCCAGCATACGACAACACCCATTCTACGACCTACGTGCGCCTCTGGCTTGCCAAAGATACGCAAATAGGCGCGCTGTGCCGCACATACATCCTCAATTCCCGTGTATTGGGGATTTGCAGTTTCAACAGGCGACAGGATAACAGCTGATGCACCCTGACGCTCCTGGGTTATCTCGGGGATAGGCAAGCCCAGCACGGCGCGACAATGCAGTTCAAACTCGCTCAGATTCTGCGTACCAGCCAAAGTAACCATTCCCGTATCATGCGGACGAGGACTCAACTCACTGAAAATAACACCTTCCTTCTCACTGACGAAGAACTCTACGCCCCAGATACCAGCTCCCGTCAGGGCAGCCGTCACCTTTTCGGCCATCTGCTGGGCCGACTTCAGGTGCTCGGGTTTCATGGCTCTGGGCTGGAAACTTTCGCGATAGTCGCCACCTTTCTGAACATGACCGATGGGAGCACAGAAGAGTGTAGGACCATTCTTCTGAGTAACAGTAAGCAGCGTTATCTCATAGTCAAATGGAATAAACTGCTCAACGATAACTTCCATAATATCGCCACGACTGCCTCCACAGGCATTCTCCCAGGCTTTTTCCAACTCGCTTTCGGCATCCACCTTGCTCTGTCCGTGACCACTGCTACTCATCAGCGGCTTAATGATACAAGGGAAGCCAATCTTGGCAGCGGCAGCCTTCAGTTCTTCGAAGGTGCTGGCATATAGGTAATTGGCAGTCTTAAGTCCCAATTCTGTATGAGCTAACTCACGTATAGCCTTGCGGTTCATGGTGTAGTTAACAGCCTTGGCACTGGGGACAACATGTATGCCGGCTTTCTCGAACTCGTAAAGTTTCTCTGTACGGATAGCCTCTATCTCCGGAACAATGATATCCGGCTTTACCTCATCGACAACCTTTTGGAGCGCTTCGCCGTCTAACATACTGAACACTCTGCGTTCATCTGCCACCTGCATAGCAGGAGCATTGTCGTACTTATCACATGCCACCACATATTGGCCTTTCCGTTTACAGGCAATCACAAATTCCTTGCCCAACTCGCCTGAACCTAAAAGAAGAATTTTCTTAGCCATATTCTATATGTATTATTCTTATTCGTAATATAATCATTACCCTACTGCTCTCTCCTCCTTTAGGGGAGTCGGAGGGGGCTGACTTTCAACTCTTAAACCTTTCCCCCCAGCATTGAATCATACGCTGCAGCAACTTATCCTCGGACGGATTCTGCTGGGCGTGCCAAAGGCGCATATCCTTTAGTTCATCTGGCAGAAACTGCTGTTCGACAAAGTTGCCGGCATAGTCATGTGCATACTTATAACCATCACTGTAACCCAACTGCTGCATTAGCTTAGTAGGAGCATTACGAAGATGTAGGGGAACAGGCTGATTACCTGTCTGCTCCACCTTTTGCAAAGCATCATTGATAGCCATATAGGCAGAATTGCTCTTAGGGCTGGTGGCCAGATAAATGGTTGCCTCGGCCAATGGGATACGCCCTTCGGGCCATCCTATCTTCATTACAGCATCAAAAGCCGCATTGGCAAGAAGAAGGGCATTAGGATTGGCAAGTCCTATATCCTCGCTGGCACTGATAACCAGACGGCGTGCGATAAAGGCAGGATCCTCTCCACCCTCTATCATCCGGGCCAGCCAATAGATGGCTGCATCAGGGTCACTCCCCCTGATACTCTTTATGAAAGCCGAGATGATATCATAATGCATCTCTCCGTCCTTATCATAGGCCAATGGATTCTGCTGAAGGCGTTCTGCCACAATCTGGTCATTGACAATCACCTTTTCATCCTTCTCTGCTCCCTCATAGAGCAATTCCAGGATATTCAGCAACTTACGGGCATCACCACCACTGTATCGCATAAGAGCAGATGTCTCCTGGAATTCAAAGGGCTTCTGATTCAGTATAGTATCCTGCTCTGTAACCCTACTGACCAAAGCCATCAGATCTTCCTGCTCGAGAGGCTTTAGGGTATAAACCTGACAACGGCTGAGCAAGGGCCTTATCACCTCGAACGAGGGATTCTCGGTGGTAGCACCTATCAGTGTAACCACACCCTGTTCTACAGCTCCTAACAAAGAATCCTGCTGAGACTTGCTAAACCTGTGAATCTCATCGATGAAGAGAATAGGTGTTGCCGTATTGAAAAACCTGTTTCCTTTTGCTTTCTCGATAACATCCCTTACATCCTTTACACCGCTTGTTACAGCACTAAGCGTATAGAAAGGTGTCTGCAACTGATGAGCGATGATTGTTGCCAAAGTGGTTTTTCCCACACCGGGAGGTCCCCACAGAATAAAACTGCTCAGACGACCGCCCTCAATCATACGACGAAGCACAGCACCTGGTCCTACCAGATGTTGCTGCCCGACATAATCATCGAGCGAAAGGGGACGCATTCTTTCTGCTAATGGTGGCATATCGTTTGCAAAAGTACAAATAAGTGGGCGAAATGCAAAATTAAATTTCATTTTTCGATTTATTCCTTTATCTTTTATCATTTATTTCATATCTTTGCCACATGAAACTGTCTATTTTAATTCCGACCTTCAACCAAGACTGCACCCAACTGGTACACGATCTCTTGGAGCAGCTTCCACAGGACGCTGAAATCATTGTGGCTGATGACGGCAGTACCGCCATCCCCATCCGCGATAACAATGCCAGCATAGCACAACTGCCTCAATGCCGCTACTGGCAGGCCAAAATGAATCTGGGACGTGCCAAGATACGCAATCTGCTGGCTGAAATGGCTCAAGGTGAATGGATTCTCTTTATCGATAGCGACGCGCAGGTAAAGAGTAAGGATTATATTGCTTCTTACCTGAATCAGACTGACGGAAACCAGGTTATCTGTGGCGGGACAGGTAATTACGAGACTTGTCCTTCGCAAGATAAAGCTCTACGTTACAAATACGAGATACACGCAGAGCAGAAACGCACACTCGAGCGCAGAAGAAAGAAACCGTATGCACAGTTTGCCACCTTTAATTTCATGATACGGCGCGAGCTATTCATGCAAATTCAATTCTGCAACGACATCTGTGATTACGGACACGAAGACACATTGTTCGGATTGGAGTTGAAGGACCGCAAGATTCCCATTCTACACATAGACAACAAGCTTATCCACACGGGACTGGAATCCACGCCAGCCTACCTACGTAAAATAAAGACCTCGCTGTTTACCCTTTCGCGATTGGACGAGAAAGTGCAACAAAGAATCACTATCTCTGCCATTGCACTATTCATCAAAAAATGCCATCTGCAGGGATTTGTCACCTGGCTGTACACCAAGACACAGCATAGAATAAAGAATAACTTGCTGAGCAGTAATCCCTCACTGTTACTTTTCAAACTGTATAAATTAGGCTTCTATTGCCTTATACAGAAGTAATATAAAGGAAATATGATTTATACCCATTCGCTGAGTTCCAACCAGCGCATGGATTTCTCATCGAGTTCCTCTGTGAGACGTGGCAGGCGTTTGCTCATCTCCGTAATCTGATCCACGCTGACAGTCCCACTGCTAAGGGCCGTCTCTATCTGAGATTTCTCAGATTCCAGACGTTCAATATCCTGCTCCAGCTGCATAAACTCCTGCCTTTCCTTGAAGGTGAGCTTACGCTTCTGTTCCGCACGAGGCTTCGCTTTTGCAGCATCTGGGGCAGATGGCGTTTTAGAAACAGGCTCAGGCTTACGTTCCTCTAATTTCTCCCACTCACGATACTGGGTATAATTGCCAGGAAAATCCTTAATGTCTCCTTCACCGTTAAAAACAAGAAGGTGATCAACTACCTTATCCATGAAATAGCGGTCATGACTGACGACAATAACACAACCATGGAAATCCTGTAGATATTGCTCAAGTATTTGCAATGTAATGATATCAAGGTCGTTTGTCGGCTCGTCGAGTACCAGGAAATTCGGGTTCTGCATAAGCACCGTACACAGATGAAGCCTACGTTTCTCTCCACCCGAGAGCTTATAGATATAATTCTGTTGCTGAAGGGGCGTAAACATAAAATGCTGCAGGAACTGCATAGCAGAAAGATGACGTCCTCCGCCCAGATCTACGTAATCGGCAATCTTCCGGACAGCATCGATAACCTTCATTTGGTCATCGAACTGCATTCCGTCCTGACTATAATAACCAAACCTTACCGTCTCACCAATAACAAAACGTCCCGAATCAGGCTTAACCTCACCCAAGAGCATCTTTATAAAGGTGGTCTTACCTGTACCATTACCACCCACGATACCCATCTTCTCGTAACGCGAGAAATTATAATAGAAATCCTTTAGGATAACTTTATCAATCGAACCAGGTACACCTTCCCTGGCAGGAAACTTCTTGCTCACATATTCAGCCTCGAAAATCTTGCTGCCTATGTATGTGCTTTTCATCTCTAAACGCACCTGCTGTTCCTCGATACGCCTTTTAGCTACTTTCTCCAATTCATAGAAAGCCTCTTCGCGATAGCGGGCCTTGTGTCCACGGGCCTGAGGCTGACGTCGCATCCAGTCGAGTTCCGTACGATAAAGATTGTTGGCACGAGAGACCTCTGACCTGGCAACATCTATCCGTTCCTGACGCTTCTCGAGGTAATAGCTATAGTTTCCGCGATAAGTATAGACAGTCTCATCATCAAGTTCCAGAATCAGAGAACAGATATTGTCCAGAAAATATCTGTCGTGCGTCACCATAAGCAACGTTATGTTGCTGCGACGCAAATAGCCCTCTAACCATTCAATCATCTGAATATCCAAATGGTTGGTAGGCTCGTCCAAAATAAGGAAATCAGGTTCCATTATCAGCACGTTAGCTAACGCAACACGCTTCAGTTGCCCTCCGGACAATTGGCAAAGCGGTTTATGAAACTCGGTAATGGAAAGTTTAGAGAGGATGGTTTTACTTCGGTTCTCATAATCCCAGGCCTTCTGATGATCCATCCTGTCCAGAATCTCTTGAAGTCCCGGATTACCAGGAGTAGCCATACAATGCTCATACTCACGGATAAGATTGGTAGTTTCGTTACCATGCCAGAAACAAGCTTCAAGAACTGTCATATCCATTGGATAATGAGGTGCCTGTTCCAGATACCCTACCCTAAGACCATTATGATAAACGACATCTCCCTCGTCAGCAGAATCCTTTCCTGCCAGGATATTCAACAAAGTGCTTTTGCCCGTTCCGTTCTGCGCAATAAGACCCACTTTCTGCCTCTCGCCAATGCTGAAAGACAAATCCTGAAACAGCGTACGGTCTCCTACCCTGCGTGTCAGATTCTGAACCTGTAAATATGAAACCATGTGAAATTTTCTGCAAAAGTAGTTAAAAACAACGGATTATTGAAACATTTTCACATGGAATATTTGGAAGATAAAAGGATTTGACATAACTTTGCAGTGATTTTTTAAGGATAGCTCCTACCGAGCACATATCTAAATTATCCAACACCTTTTTTTTATTTATATTATTAAGCATAAAAAACTATGCATAAAAAGAACGAATTAGAAAGTATGAGTTCTGACGAATTGGCAGCACTTGCCAAATCATTGGGCGTAAAGGTTATTAACGACCAGACAGAACTAATCTATAACATCATAGATGCAGAATCTGTACAGCCTATCGAGGCTCCGGAAAAGAAGAAGCGAACTACAAAAAAAGCTGAAAAACCGGCTGTCAAGAAAGAGGAAAAAGAAAAGCCTGTAACCAAGAAGGAAGAGAAGGACGGAACCGCAAGTACAGAAAAGAAGACTGCCAAGAAAAAGACCACTAAGAAAGAGTCCGAAAAGACGGAAGAAAAGATAGTGGCACCCCAAGAGCCTTCAGCAAAGAAAGAGGAGAAAAAACCTACTGCTACAGAAGAAGCTCCAGCCAAAAAGAAGAGAAAAAGAATAGGAGAATCTAAGGCTGAAGCAAAGGCACAGTTAGAGCAGGCTCAAGAAGAATTTAAGCAGGCCGAGGCAACACAGGAACCTGTCAACGAGTATACAGAAAGTCCCGTTGCTAGCACAGAACAAGAAGCCGAAAGTCAGGAAATTACAGAAGAAAAGATACAGAAGTTCTTTAATACAGGTGAAGACTTTATTATCCTGCAGGATATACCCAAATTAGAGGAGCAAGTTGAGATGGCTGCCATCAGTAGCGCACCCCCAACCCGCCCCGACCTAAGCACGCGCATTATTGATGATTTACCCGAGTTGGACAAAAACACCAGACAGAAGGAAGAGGAAAAATACGACTTCGGAGAGAACCTGCGCGGCGAGGGTGTATTGGAGGTAATGAACGAAGGATTTGGATTCCTTCGTAGCAGCGATTACAACTATCTGAGCAGTCCAGACGATATTTATGTAAGTTCGCAGATTATCCGTCAATACGGACTAAAGACCGGAGATGTTGTAGAAGGACCTGTAAGGCCTCCTCGCGAGAACGAGAAATACTTCCCCCTGATAAAGGTTACCACCATCAACGGATGCAACCCCGAGGAAGTGAGAGACCGCAGTCCATTCGAGAACCTTACGCCCCTCTTCCCCGATGAGAAATTCCAGCTATGCAATGGCGTAAACGACACCATGTCGGCACGTGTGGTAGACCTCTTTGCCCCCATCGGTAAGGGTCAGCGCGCGCTCATTGTAGCCCAGCCCAAGACTGGTAAGACTATTCTAATGAAAGACATTGCCAATGCCATTGCCGCCAACCACCCCGAGGCTTACCTGATAATGCTGCTCATTGACGAACGCCCTGAAGAGGTGACAGATATGGCACGTACGGTTAAAGCAGAAGTTATCGCAAGTACCTTTGACGAACCGGCAGAACGTCACGTCAAGATTGCCGGAATCGTTCTGGAAAAAGCCAAAAGAATGGTTGAATGCGGACATGACGTAGTCATCTTCCTGGACTCCATTACACGTCTGGCACGTGCTTACAATACCGTTTCACCTGCCAGCGGCAAGGTGCTCAGTGGCGGTGTGGATGCCAATGCTCTCCATAAGCCCAAACGTTTCTTCGGAGCCGCCCGTAACATAGAACACGGGGGAAGCCTTACCATCATTGCCACGGCCCTTACAGACACAGGTAGCAAGATGGACGAAGTTATCTTCGAGGAATTCAAGGGAACGGGTAACATGGAGTTACAGCTTGACCGTATGCTCAGCAACAAGCGCATCTTCCCCGCTGTTAACATTGTGGCCAGCAGCACACGTCGGGACGACCTGCTGCAAGACAAGATGACACTCGACCGCATGTGGATTCTTCGCAAGTTCCTCAGCGATATGAACTCCATCGAAGCAATGAACGAAGTAAAATCAAGACTGGAGCACACGAAGACAAACGAAGAGTTCCTGGTGAGCATGAACTCATAACTCCACTTGACAAAATAACACGAAGCGAGCGCATAATCTGATTTATGCGCTCGCTTCGTGTCTATATCTGACAAATATTGTTAAATAATTACAATTCTTTCTTCTTTTGAAGAAAAAGACCATCAATTTATGAACAAATTGTCGTACCTTTGCACCCGATTTATGCAATAATAGACAGAAAACAATCAAAAATCAGATAAATATGAAAATGAATTTGAAGTACATGACTATCCTTGGCACAGTAGTTGCTAGCATCTTATCTTCATGCAGCAACAATTCACAAAGACAGATGCCAGCAGCAAACTTCGAGACCATGAAGGTTACGACAAAAGATGTCACCATGACCACAAAATACAGCGCTACCATACGCGGACGTCAAGACATTGACATCATGCCACAGGTGAGCGGCACACTGACAAAACTCTGCGTTACAGAGGGTCAGGTGGTTAAAACCGGACAGACTTTGTTTATCATAGATCAGGTTCCTTATCAGGCCGCGCTGAATACAGCCCTGGCATCACTGGAGTCTGCAAAAGCTCAGTTAGCAACATCTGAGTTGGAATATGAAAGCAAGAAAAAACTTTTCGACCAAAGTGTTATCAGCGAATTCGACCTTCAGAAAGCCAACAACTCTCTGCAGACCGCCAAGGCACAGGTGGCACAATGTCAGGCTCAGGTGGTGAATGCAAGAAACAATCTTAGCTATACCGTTGTCAAGAGTCCGTCAAACGGTATTGTTGGAACGCTTCCCTATCGTCAGGGCGCATTGGTAGGTCCCACCATGGGCCAGCCTCTTACTACGGTTAGTGATAACAACCAGATGTATGTGTATTTCTCTATCAACGAGGCACAGTTGCTGACCATGACTCGTGAGAGCGGCAGTGCAGAGGCAGCCATTTCTGCCATGCCAGAGATCAAATTGATACTGGTGGACGGTAGCGAGTACAAATATGCAGGAAAGGTGGAAAGTGTAAGTGGTGTAGTTGACCGCAGCACAGGTACCGTCCAGGTTCGTGCCGTCTTCGACAACCCCGAGAAACTATTGCATAGCGGAAGCACAGGACACGTGATTATCCCCACAGTCTACAAAGACAAGATTGTCATTCCTACAACAGCAACCGTACAGATTCAGGATAAGTTTAAGGTTTACCTAGTCGACAAGGATAACATTGCTCACGAAAAACTTGTAGTTACCGAGCCTCATTCTAACGGCAAGGAATATGTAATCAAAGATGGCCTGAAGGTTGGCGACGTGATTGTAGCCGAAGGAGCAGGTATGCTGAAAGACGGCCAGGATATAAAGCCAAATAAGGAATAAACTCATATGAAAGGAAATATATTCATCAAAAGACCGGTAATGGCTATCTCCATAGCCATTATGATTCTGCTGGTAGGCGCCATATCATTCACCTCGCTTCCATTGGAGCAGTATCCTGATATTGCTCCACCAACCGTATCTGTCAGTGCCACCTATACCGGAGCCAGTGCTGACGCTGTAATGAAAGCTGTTATCCAGCCATTGGAGGAAGGTATAAATGGTGTAGAGGATATGTTGTACATGAGCAGTACGGCCACCAATTCAGGCTCGGCTACTATCAACGTAATCTTCAAGCAGGGAACTGACCCCGACATGGCTGCCGTGAACGTCCAGAACCGTGTGAGCCGTGTGCAAGGCCTGCTTCCTCAGGAAGTAACCCGTATTGGTGTCTCCACTACCAAGAGACAAACATCCTTCCTTCAAATTGATGCTCTATACAGCGAAGACGGAGTCTATGACGAGGACTTCATATCCAACTATCTCGACATTAACGTTATTCCACAGATTAAGCGTGTGGAGGGTGTAGGTGATGTGATGCTGTTGGGTGGTACCTATTCTTTGCGTATCTGGATGAAGCCTGAGCTGATGGCTCAGTATGGTGTAGTACCCGATGATATTACCACAGCCTTGGCAGAGCAGAACTTAGAGTCACCTGCCGGCCAGTTAGGCGAGAAGCCCGTAAACGGTACCCATGGCGATGGTGTTGAGAACTGCTACCAGTACACGCTGAAGTACAAAGGTCGTCTGAAGGAAATCTCCGAATTCGAAGACATTGTCATTCGTGCCAATGCAGATGGTACCATCCTTCGCCTGAAGGATATTGCAGAGATCGAGTTGGGAGCCATCAGTTATTCTTTCCATGGTGAAGCAAACGGTCACCCCGGCGTAACCTTCCTTTGTTTCCAGTTAGCAGGAGCCAATGCCAAGGAAACCAACGACCGCGTGAGTGCTAAACTTGCAGAGTTGAGCAAGGATCTTCCCAAGGGCATGAAGTTCACAACCATGATGTCCAGCAACGACTTCCTTATGGCTTCTATTGCCAACGTAGAAGAGACATTGTTCATTGCAATCCTGCTGGTTGTTCTGGTAGTGTACTTCTTCCTACAGGATTTCAAGGCTACCATCATTCCCTCTATTTCCATTATCGTATCATTGGTGGGTACATTTGCCTGCCTATCTCTGGCCGGCTTCACGCTGAACCTTCTGACATTGTTTGCTTTGGTGCTGGCGATTGGTACGGTAGTGGACGATGCCATTGTGGTCGTGGAGGCCGTACAGGCTAAATTCGATGCCGGCTACACGAGTCCATACGAAGCAACCAAGGATGCCATGAGCGATGTAACAATGGCCGTTATCTCATGTACCTTCGTATTCATGGCCGTATTTATTCCTGTCAGCTTCACTGGCGGTACAGCGGGTATCTTCTATACCCAGTTTGGTGTAACACTGGCAACTGCCGTAGGATTGTCTTGTGTAAGCGCCTTGATTCTCTGCCCCGCCCTGTGTGCCATCATGATGCGCCCTGCCAGCGAAGAACGTCGCAAAGGATTTTTCGGCAGCATCAATTATCGCACGCGTTTGGCTTACGAAGCCACCTACTCGGCTATGATGGAGAAATATGCCAATGTGTTGCGCCGGATGGTATCACGCAAAGTAAGATATTACGTTAGTTTCGGTGCTTTGGCCGTAGCCTTGGTAGGCGTACTGTTTTTCGCCAGTCATCTGCCAGGCGGTTTGGTTCCCAGTGAGGACCAGGGCGTTTGTATGATGAACGTAAGTGCCGTTCCAGGTAGCAATGTAGCATCGACATACAATGTGATGAACAAGGCACAGCAGATTATCGAGGATGTGCCAGAAGTAAAAGAATATACCAAGGTTGCCGGCTATGGATTCATGTCTGGTCAGGGAACATCATATGGTATGTCCGTTATTCGTATGAAACCATGGGCTGAGCGTCAGTATGGACTTGGATTCGGATTCGTAACATTGATTCTGTTGGCATTCATCATCGCATTGATTGTATTCGTACGCAGCCTGTTTACCCGTAAAAAGGTTGGAAAGAAGGCGTTAGCCTTTGCCATAACAACCGCTCTGGCTGTTGTAGCATGTATGAACTACCACCCGCTCGATAACATGATGAGTACAAGCACCATGGTAGCAAATGCGAAATTGAATGCACGATTGTTAAAAGAGATTCCCGAAGCACAATGCTTCGTCTTCGAGCCCGGTATGATTCCCGGTTATGGTATGGGTTCAATCGAGTTGCAGTTGCAGGATAAGACCGGAACAGCTGACAAGGAAGTATTCTTCAACTACACCAAGCAGTTTATCGCTAAGTTGAGTGAACACCCCGAAGTTGGCCGATGCATTACGACATACGAGCGTAACTTCCCGCAGTTTGAAGTGGAAGTAGATGCTGCTCAATGTAAGCGAGCCGGTATCTCCCCCGCAACAGTACTGAGTGCACTTGCCAGCTACTGCGGAGGTTCATACATCAGTAACATGAACCAGTTCAGTAAGGTTTATCGTGTCATGCTGCAGAGCAATCCACAGGCCAGAACCACGGAAAATGACCTGAGCAACATGTTCATCCGTAATCAGGGTCAGATGGCGCCACTCAGTCAGTTCGTAAAGTTGAAGCCAGTTCTTGGCCCTGAGATTGATAACCGTTTTAATCTTTTCAGCTCTATCTCTGTAAATGTTGCGGCCAACACCGGTGTCAGCAATACCGAGGTCATGAAGGTTATCGAGAAAGTGCATAAAGAAGTCTTCCCCGAAGGTTATAGCTACGAGTACGGAGGTATGGCACGCGAGGAGGCACAGACCATAGGAAGTTACGATACATACCTCACCTATGCCATCTGCGTGATATTAATCTTCCTGATCCTGAGTTGTCTATACGAGAGTTTCCTTGTTCCCTTTGCCGTTATCTTCTCTGTTCCTGCCGGTCTGATGGGAACATACGGATTTGCATGGCTATGGAATGCAGGTTTCAACTGGACGATAAACTTGGGTGGACAAGCCGCCCCCATCGGCAGAATGATATTTATGGGTCAGATCGAGAACAACATCTACCTGCAAACAGGTGTGATTATGCTTATCGGTCTGTTAGCCAAGACAGCCATCCTTATTACCGAGTTTGCATTGGAACGCCGTCGTAAGGGTATGGGTATCGTTGAGGCCGCCTATGCTGCTGCCGAGGCACGTCTTCGTCCTATCCTTATGACCGTATTAACCATGATATTCGGTATGATTCCCCTGGTCTTCGCCACCGGTGCAGGTGCTAACGGTAACCGTACGATTGGTATCGGTGTTATCGGCGGAATGACGGTTGGTACCATAGCCATCCTCTTTACTGTTCCCCTCTTCTTCATTATCTTCGAATATTTACAGGAGAAGATTCGTCCGGTTATGGTTGAAGAGGCCGACCAGCAATTCCTGAAGGAACGCGAGCGTTCTCAGAGAGAAAAAGAAGAAGCAAACAAGAACAAATAAGGTACATTATAATATGCGTACATCAAATATTCTAAAGGTAACCCTAGCAACAGTCATGTTGAGCAGTTGCGGGCTATTCAAAAACTATGAGCGTCCTGCCGACATTAACGCTGACGGCATCTATGGCGATGTGCAAAGCGGTGGCGAACAAGGGTTAGGCGACATTAAATGGCGTGAAATATTCACTGACCCGCAGTTACAGAGCCTCATCGAAAAGGGACTGACCAACAACACCGACATGAAGAATGCCGATCTGAAGATTCAGGAGGTTCAATATGCTCTCAAGTGTGCCAAGTTGGCTTACTTCCCCAACATCTATTTCAACCCCAGCGGAACGGTAAGTAAGACGTGGGACCCTTATGATCGTAACGACTATAGCACCAGTACCACCTACAAACTGCCCGCCACTATGAGTTGGCAGATTGGCAGTCTGGGTAGCTTGCGCAATGCCAAGAAGAAAGCTCAGGTTAACGTAGAGCAGTTGAAGAATGCCAAGCAAGCCGTACAGGCAGCCTTGGTAGCCAATATTGCCTCTATATACTACACTCTGGCTTCTCTCGACGAGCAATTAGCTCTGACTCAGACCACACGCGACAACTGGGGCAAATACTATGACATGGAGAAGAAACTGATGGAGGCTGGTCAGGCCGACTTGGCAGCTGTATCCAGCATCGAGGCTACCTACTACAGTATCTGCACCAGTGTAGTAGCTTTAGAGGATAATATCAAGGTGGTCGAAAACTCGCTGGCTACCATCTTAGGCGAGACAACCAGCCATGTCAGCCGCGGTGCTCTCAGCACGTTTCAGACGCCTTCCATTTTAGCTACAGGAGCACCCATAAACATTCTGGCAAGAAGACCGGATGTTAAGGCAGCCGAGTTGGAACTGGCCAGTGCTTTCTACGAGAAGAATATTGCCGTTAGTGGATTCTATCCCTCATTGAACATCAGTGCCACAGGACAGTTCACCAACAGCCTTGGTACAGGTGCCATCAACCCCGGCATTATGATTGGTAATGCTGTAGCAAGCCTCTCACAACCCATCTTCTCAAACGGTCGTATCCGTGCTCAGTATAAGATTTCCAAAGCCGAGATGGAAGTTGCCACCAATAATTTCAAGCAGGCAATCATAGCTGCCGGCAACGAAGTCAACACTGCCATGGTTGAGATGAAGGGAGCAGAAGATCAGAAGGAACTCATAGGCAAGCAGGTCACTTCGCTCGAAAAAGCTCTCGATGCAACTCAGAAGCTATATGCTCTCAGTAGCACCAATTATCTGAACGTCATCACAGCCCAGAATTCACTGTTGTCTGCCCAGATGAGTCAGATCAAAAACCGCATGGATGCCATCAACGCAACCATCGACCTCTATCAGGCTCTTGGCGGCGGTGCAGAATAATACGATTAATAAAAACATATTGACAAGAAAAGAGCGTCCTCCCATCGGGGAGAGCGCTCTTTTCTTATATCCATTTACTGTTTAGAACCTTAGAACGGCAAATCCTCACCTTCTGCCTGGGGAGCAAAAGGAGCGGCAGCAGGAGCATCTGCTACGGGAGCTGCAGCAGGAGCCTGAGTAGGTACGGGAGCACCACCGAAAGGAGCTGTATCAGGAGCAACGGGAGCTGCAGCCATAGGAGCGGCCTGAACATTACGATCTACACGGAAAGCACGTACGCCATTGAACCAACGACCCTGATATTCGCGAGCATCAATATCGAAAGAAACGGTCATTATCTCACCCAACTGAATATTAAACTGCTGCATACGATCGGCACCGAAAACCTCAAAGAAAAGCTTACGGGGATACTGATCCATTGTTTCCAGTACATACTGACCACAAATCCACTCACTTCCAGTTCTGCTTGATGTACCCTTGCGTGGCTCGAGTACTGCAATAATTTTGCCTGTTATTTCCATTGTTATATTGGTGTTATATTAAAATCGTGCCACAAAGGTATGAAAAAATAACTTACTATACGTTTTTTTCAGGGTGTTTTTTTTGGTGTACGGGAAAATTCAGTATCTTTGTACCATAATAAAACAACACATTATAAATATGGAATTCAAAGTTTCTAGTTCAGCTCTTTACAGCCGCCTGACAGCAGCTAGTAAAGTTATGGGGTCAAAGAACTCCATGCCTATCCTTGACTGTATCCTGTTCGATGTTAAGGACGGCAATATAACCATCACCGCTTCCGATAGCGAGAAGTACTATATCACATCAGCTCCTATCATTGAGCAGAGTGGCAATGCACGTTTCTGCATTCCTGCAAAGACCATCATAGATTCGATTAAGGAATTGGCTGAGCAGCCGTTGACCATCACCTTCAACGAAGCCAGCATGAAGGTGGAGGGAACCCATAGCAGCGGTTCATTCAGCGTCATGGCTCAGGATGCAGCTCCCTACCCTCTTGCCAAGAAGGTTAGCGACGGTGCTACCCGTCTGACTATGCCTGCCGAGGTTTTGCTGAATGGTATCAACCGCTGTCTGTTTGCTACGGCCAACGATGAAATCCGTCTGGTTATGAATGGCATCTATGTAGACATCACTCCCGATTATCTTATCTTTGCCGGTACCGATGGTCGTAAATTAGTTCGCAACACCGTACACAGCATTAAGAGCGGACTGACTGCAGGCTTCATTCTGCCCAAGAAAGTATGTGCCATTCTGAAGGGCGTTCTGAATAAGGATGAGGAACAGATAGAGATTCTGTTCGATACAGACAAGGCCACCATTAAGTCAGAGGATATGACTATGCACTTCCGCCTGATTGAAGGCCGTTACCCCAACTACAATGCTGTTATCCCACAGAGTAATCCCTTTAAGGCAACAGTTGACCGCGTAGCTCTTGCCAGTGCCCTGAAGCGTGTAGCTGTTTTCTGCAATCAGAGCAGTGGCTTAGTGAAAGTGGAACTGAGCAACAACAGTATGAAGTTGACTGGACAGGACAACGAATATGCTACGAGCGCCGAGGAGTTCTTGGTTTGCGACTATTCAGCCAGTCCCATCAGCATAGGTTTCAGCTGCCAGTTCCTACTGGAGATCGCCAACATCATCGAAAGCGATACCATCACACTGGAAGTAGCCGATCCCAGCCGTCCCGGTATCATTCGTCCTGTCGATGAAAATACTGACGATGAGGTGCTGATGCTATTAATGCCAATGCGCGTAGAGGATTAAAACCGACTTATAAAGCATGAAGCTTAATCTGAAGAACCCTATTATATTCTTCGACCTGGAAACCACCGGTCTGGACATTGCCAAAGACCGTATTGTGGAACTGTGCTACATCCGCGTCGAGCCTAACGGCAACGAGGAGGCTAAAAGCATGCGCATCAACCCCGAGATTCATATTCCGGAAGAAGCCAGCAAGGTTCATGGTATCTACGACGAGGATGTCAAGGAGTGCCCTACCTTCAAACAGATAGCTAAAACGCTCTGGCACACCTTTGAAGGCTGTGATTTAGCGGGTTACAATAGTAACAAATTTGACGTACCCCTGCTGGTAGAAGAATTCATGCGGGCAGGCGTGGACATCGACCTGAGTAAGCGTAAGCTGGTGGACGTGCAGAATATCTACCACAAGTTGGAACGCCGCACTCTGATTGCCGCCTACAAATATTACTGTGGGAAGGACTTGGAGAATGCCCACAGTGCATTGGCAGATACTCAGGCTACTTACGAAGTGTTGCAAGCCCAATTGGATAAGTACCCCAACGACCTGCAGAACGACATGCAGTTTCTTGCCGATTACTCCAGGATGAGTAACAACATTGATTTTGCCGGACGTTTTGTTTACGACGAGAATGGTGTCGAGCTTGTGAACTTTGGCAAATACAAAGGGAAACCATTGAAGGAGGTGCTGCAAAAAGATCCCGGCTATTACGGATGGATTATGCAGAGTGACTTTACAATGAATACCAAACAGGTATTAACAAAACTCAGGTTCAAGTATGCTGCAGGGTAAGAAAATTGTGCTGGGCATTACAGGTAGCATAGCCGCCTACAAGGCATGTTATCTAATCCGGGGCTTGATTAAGCAAGGGGCCGAAGTACAGGTGGTTATAACTCCTTCGGGCAAGGAATTCATTACTCCGCTCACGCTGAGTACGCTCACCGGAAAGCCCGTAGTGAGTGAGTTTTTCGACCGAAGGGACGGTTCATGGCACTCACATGTGCAACTCGGTCTTTGGGCCGATGCCATGATTATTGCACCCGCCAGTGCCAGCACCATTGGCAAGATGGCCAACGGAATTGCTGACAATATGCTCATCACAACCTACCTAAGTATGAAGGCTCCCGTATTCATTGCTCCCGCAATGGACTTGGATATGTATGCCCACCCCAGCACACAGAAGAACTTGGAGATACTGCGTTCTTTCGGCAATCATATCATAGAACCTGGCACAGGCTTCCTTGCCAGCAAACTGGAAGGTAAAGGCCGCATGGAAGAGCCAGAAAAGATTATCGAGGTCTTGGAAAGCTTTTTTGCTGGGCAAAACGACATGCTGGGCAAAAAAATTATGATTACCGCAGGACCTACTTACGAGAAGCTGGACCCCGTCCGCTTTATCGGCAACTACAGCAGCGGAAAGATGGGCTTTGCCCTTGCCGAGGAATGTGCTGAACGTGGTGCAGAGGTCGAACTGATATGCGGTCCCGTTGACATAAAGACCAGCCATCCCAATATTAAAAGAACTGATGTAGAAAGTGCGGCTGAGATGTACCAGGCTGCTACCGCCGTTTTTCCTAACACCGATGCAGCCATCCTTTGTGCAGCTGTGGCCGACTTTACACCCACCAATGTGGCAGACAACAAAATAAAGCGTGAGGGCAACAAGCTGACTTTGGAACTAATGCCGACGAAGGACATTGCTCAAGCCTTGGGACAAATGAAGAAGCTGAGTCAGGTAATGGTAGGCTTCGCATTAGAAACATTCGACGAAGAGAATCACGCCAAGGAAAAACTGCAGAAGAAGAATCTGGACTTTATCGTCCTGAACAGTCTGCAAGATGACGGTGCAGGATTCCAGCACGACACGAACAAAGTAACACTCATAGACAAAGACGGTGAGACCCGCTTCCCGTTGAAGTCAAAAAGAGAGGTAGCCAAGGATATTGTAAACAAACTGGTATCAATCATAAAATGAGGAACGTTTGCATTTTTCTTGTTTTCATCGTTTCGGCTCTTGCTGGCATCCGGCTTAATGCACAAGAGTTGAATGCAAGGGTAAACATCAACTACTCTCAGATAGAAAACACCAAAACGGATATTTTCCCAAAACTTCAGACTACCATTCAGGATTTTCTGAATAACCATAAATGGACGGAAATCGCTTTCCGTGAGAACGAAAAGATTCAGTGCAACTTCAATATCACGGTCAACGAATATAACGTTAACGAGAATTCTTTCAAGTGTACATTGCTGATGTCGAGCAACCGCCCTGTTTTTAACAGCAACTACAACACAGTATGCTATTCGGTAAACGACAAGGAATTTGTGTTCAGGTTCTCGGAATTCGACCAGTTGGAGTATCAGGAGAATCAAGTAGACAACAATCTGGTAGCATTGCTGGCCTATTATGCCTATATGATTATTGGTATGGACCTCGACACCATGTCACCCAAGGGTGGAACTTCCTGTTTTCAGACAGCCGAGAACATTGTATCGGCAGGTCAGAATCTGGACTTCCCCGGCTGGAAAGCCTTCAGTGATGCCGGAAACCGATTCGGGCTGCTGAACGATTATCTGGACGGCTCAATGGAATGTATGCGTGATTTTCAGTACCTATATCACCGCAAGGGATTAGACAGAATGGCTGATAATCCTGACACTGCCAGAGCTGCCATCACAGAAGGGCTGGAATTGCTGCTTCAGGCACACAAAGCCAAGAACATGAATCGTGTTGCCCAGCTTTTTACCGAATACAAACGGAACGAGTTGGTCAACATCTATTCAGGAAAAGGTACTACCGAAGAGAAAAACAAAGCTTACGATGTACTCTTTGCCATAGATGCCTCACAAGATCAGGAATGGCAGAAAATAAAGAAGTAAGACTTTATGCTTAAGCATCTTTATATCAAGAATTTCGCTCTCATCAAGGAGTTGGATATTGATTTTCAGTCGGGTTTCTCTGTCATCACAGGTGAAACAGGTGCCGGAAAGTCCATCATGCTGGGAGCCATAAACTACCTGTTAGGTCAAAGAGCAGACTCCAAAAGCATTATGCCCGGTGCCGAAAAATGCACGATAGAAGCTACCTTTGGCATAGAGGGCTACCAACTGAAATCTCTTTTCGAAGAAAACGATACAGATTTTGACGAGCAGGAATGCATCATCCGCCGCGAATTTACCACAAGTGGTAAAAGCCGCGCCTTTGTAAATGACACTCCTGCCAATCTGACATTCCTGAAAGAACTGGGCTATCAACTCATCGACATTCACTCGCAGCATCAGAACCTGCTTATCGCAAAGGAAGATTTCCAGCTGCACATCCTGGATGTCATGGCACAGAACAACAAGCAACTTCAGGATTATCGCACCTGCTATGCTTCGTACAAACAAACCGAACTGGAGTTGAAGCACGCAAAGGAAATACTGGCACAGTCTAAGGCCGAAGAAGATTATCTTCGCTTTCAACTGGAACAGCTTGAGGAACTGAATCCAAAGGCTGGCGAGGATGAGGAACTGGAAGAGGAACAGAACGAGTTAAGCCATGCCGAGGAAATAAAAAGCGTCCTGTATAAGGCTGACTCCCAATTCAGCAACGATAGCGAACAGGGGGGCGTAATAGAATTGCTGAAGCATATCAGCCAAGGCATCCAATCCCTCACCCGCGTATATCCAGCAGTAGAGGAATATGCCGAACGAATAGAGAGTGCTCTTATCGAACTGAAAGACATAAGCGCCGAGTTGAGCGATTTAGCCGAGAGAGTAGAATATAATCCCAATCGGTTGGAAGAGATAAACAACCGTCTCGACCAAATTTACACCCTGGAAAAGAAGCATGATGTAAAGTCGGCTGCCGAACTGGAAGCCTTTATGTTGGATGTTAGACAGAAACTAGACATCATCGGTAACGGCGAAGACAGAATCAACGAATTGGAGAAAGAGGTACAGGAGAAGTTAACCAAGACAACAACTCTGGCTGAACTGTTGAGCAAGAGCAGAAAGGCTGCGGCCAAAGAAGTTGAAGCCTCCATTAGCCAGATGCTGACACAGTTGGACATTCCCAATAACCAGTTCGAGGTAAGGATTGAAAAGAACAGCCAATTGACAGAAGATGGATCCGACCAGGTTACCTTCTTCTTCTCGGCCAACAAGAATGTAGCCCTGAGAGCCATATCGGAAGTGGCCAGTGGTGGTGAGATAGCCCGACTGATGCTCGCATTAAAAGCCATCACCAGCAGGAAGGAGAATCTTCCTACCATCATATTTGACGAGATAGACACCGGTGTGAGCGGGAAGGTAGCCTCATCGATGGCAAACCTGATGAAGGAGATGACGAAGGATAACCAACATCAGGTAATTACCATTACTCACCTACCCCAGATTGCATCGTGCGGTACAACACATTATTGGGTTTTCAAGGAAGATACTGAAGAACAGACATTCAGTCATATACGCGAACTGACACAAGAAGAAAGGGTTACGGAAATTGCCCATATGCTGAGCGGCAATGAGGTTTCGGAAGCCGCCATTTTGAATGCAAAACAACTATTGAAACAATGAAGAAATATCTGATTATACTTCTATATACATTATTATATGTAGTACCGATGCAGGCACAGTCCCCCAAATGGCTCAAGAAAGTCAGGGGGGCACAGGTGGCCGTAATGGTATATAGCAAGAACGGAGAAATGAGAGAAACACAGGGCGTCTTTTCTGACGAGAGAGGTACCGTCCTGACTGAATACGACGCGCTGAAGCATGCCACTCGTGCTGTTGTGGTTGATGCAAGTGGCAAAGAATATCCCGTTAAGGAGGTCTCAGGAGCCAATGCCATGTACAATGTGGCAAAACTGCAGATTGAACTCACAAAGGGAAAGATTACATTTCTTAACCCTGCTCCGGCAGCAGCAACCGAGAAGAGCATTGTCTATATTCTTCCCAACGTAAAAGCCGGAAAGAATGCACTTTGCACAGAAGATACGGTAACAAAGGCAGAAACATTTAAGCAAGACTATAATTACTATACCATAAGCAGTCCGGCTAACGAAAGACAGAAAAACAGTGCCGTATTAAACGAGAACGGAGAAATGATTGGCTTGCTGCAACTGGCAGCTAAGGAAGGCAACAATGCTTACATTATCGATGCCAAATTCATTACCGACCTTAGGATTAAACCCATGGATGCAGGCAACAACGACCTGAAAGCTATCTTCATCGCAAAAGCACTGCCCGAGACAGAGGAAGATGCCCTTACCTATCTGTACCTGTTGGATAGAAAAGACAGCATGACATACATGGCCAGCGTAGACAAGTTCGTCCACAAATACCCTCAGAACACCTCCGGAAGAGTGTTGAAAGCAGAAAGCTATATCGGAATGGATAAGTTTGCCGAAGCAGACAAAATATATCAAGATGCACTGAGTACCGACGGAATCAATAAAGATGAAGTGTATTATTCGAAAGCAAAAGCCATATATTCGCTGAACCTGAGCAATGCATACAGCAAATATAACGACTGGGATATGGAGAAAGCATTAACAGAAACAAAGAATGCTTATGAAAGCAATCCGTTGCCCATTTACATCCAACAAGAAGCAAATTGCCTGTTTGCTTTAAAACGCTACGATGAGGCACAAGAGAAATTCCTTTCTCTGACGAAGACCAACTTGCGTTCAGCAGACATGTTCATGAGTGCCGCACAATGCTTGATGGTTCAGAACAAAGAAGAAGGGGTATTGGAATTACTCGACAGCGCACTTGCCTGCTATAGTAAACCTTATCCTGCAGCTGCGGCCAATACCATTCTGATAAGGGCCAATACCTTGGCCAAGGCAGGAAAGAACAAAGACGCTGTTATTGGCCTGAATGACTACGAACGTCTGACCGGTGGCAACCTGAATGCCAACTTCTACTACGAAAGAGAACAGTTGGCAGTAAAATGCAGGATGTACCCCCAGGCACTCCAAGACATCGAGAAATCAATAAGTCTGGCACCACGCGAGCCGTTGTATTGTGCCGAGGCAGCTGCACTGAACTTTAGGGTGGGACAACTGGACGATGCCATAGAATACGGGAAAAAAGCTATTGCCATAGACGACAAGTTCCCCGATCCCTATCGTATTATAGGTGTCTGCTACAACCAAAAGGGAGACAAGATGTCGGCAAAGAAATACTTGCAAAAGGCTGTAGACTTGGGCGACACCCTGGCATCAGGCATTATTGACAAGATGAAGTGAAAGAGAAAGTAAGGAAGTATATACAGACAAACCAGATATTCAGTCAGGACGGACTGATTCTGGTTGGGGTAAGTGGAGGGGCAGATTCTGTCGCTCTTCTGTTAATCCTAAAGAGTCTGGGCTATCAGGTCCAGGCTCTTCACTGCAACTTTCACCTTCGACAGGAAGAATCCGACAGAGACGAAAGATTTGTCTCCGAACTGTGCAGAAAAAACAATATTCCTCTCCTTATCAAGCATTTCAATACAAAAGAATATGCTGCCCGGAATAATGTCAGTATCGAGATGGCAGCCAGAGACCTAAGATACAACTGGTTCTACGATGTCCTGACCGACAACAACGCACAAAGCATTGCCGTGGCCCATCACAGGAATGACCAGGCAGAAACACTTCTGCTGAACCTTATAAGGGGCACAGGAATACGCGGCCTTGCTGGCATGTACCCTATACGCAACCAAATTGCCCGTCCCCTACTCTGCGTTACTAGGGATGAGATTCTCGCCTATCTGAACGAAATAAAACAGGATTTCGTAACCGATAGCACCAATCTGGAAAGAGAGGCCACCAGAAATAAGGTCCGACTAGACATCCTACCGCAAATGGCAGAAATAAATCCCAGCATAGTCAATACACTTTCTGAGACCTGTTCTATTCTGATGTCAAGTTTGCCATTTTATGAAAAGAAGGTTGAGGAAGAATTGAATCGGGTCAAACACAATGATACAGAAGTAAGCATCCCACAACTACAAGAATGCGAGAACACAGATGTCCTGATTTATGAATGGCTAAAAGACAAAGGATTTACAACCTCACAGCATCGTGAGATTGCAGAATCGCTGGAGAGCACATCCGGAAAAATCTGGGAAAGCAAGGCATACAGGCTTCTAAAGGACAGGGATAGACTTATCCTTCAAGAGAAGAAAGAGAAAGTGTCAGGCCCGCAGATTATACAGGAACAGGTGGACTCCATCACTGAGACAGGACCTGATCTGGCATATTTCGACAGTGACAAAATCGTGGCGCCCATCACCTACAGAACAGCAAAGAAAGGCGACTGGTTTATCCCCTTTGGAATGGAAGGAAAGAAACTCATAAGTGATTATCTAACAGGCATTAAAGCAACAAGGTTTGAAAAAAAGAATCAACTTCTGGCTTTATGTGGAGAGGATATCATTTGGGTAGTCGGACACAGGTCAGACAACAGATACAGGGTGGATAAGGATACCCGACATATTATCAGACTAAGAATAAAAAAAACATAATTAAAATACATATCGATATGAGTATGATTAAATGTCCTGAGTGTGGCGAAAGAGTGTCTACTATGGCAGGCACATGCCCACATTGTGGAATCAATATTGCAGACAATCTGAAACAATGCCCAAATTGTAATGAATATTGTCTTAACACACAAGATAAATGTCCCTACTGTGGCACCAGCCTTTCTATTGTTACAGATGAACCCATCGGGCAAGAAGAACAGGAGAACGGAGCTACAGCAGAAAACACCAAGAAACCGGAAAAGAAGAAAAACAAGCCCCTTATCTTCTCGGTATTCTTTGCTACTGCCCTATTGCTGATTATTGGCGGATTGTATTATCTCGACTACAAGAATGACATAGACCGGGAGGAAAGAGAGTTCACAATGCTCGAGAATACCTCCAATCCCGAATACTACAATGACTTCCTGGCCAAATACCCTAAGAGCAAGCACTACAAGGATGTAAAGGAACGCCTTAACGTTTTATTGGACGAGACCGAGGAGTGGGACAAGATGACACAGAACATCAGTCGTTCGGAGATTGAAAAGTTCATGACTGCACATCCATATTCCAAACGGATTCAGACATGCGAGGACATGATAGACTCCATCGACTGGAACGAAGCTAAGAAAAAAGACACAGAAGAGGCCATCGTCAACTACCTCGGCATGCACCCCAACGGCAAATATGCCGAAGAAGCTTCCCAGAAAAAAAATGAATTAGGATTAATGAAGATAACAGCTCAGGACAAGGCCTTCATACGCAGCTCCCTTGAGAACTTCTTCACCGTTGCTATGAGTAAGCAAGATGCTGCACTCATCTCGGAGGCAATACCGGAAAAGATGGAGAATTTCTGCGGAACACAAGATGCCACTCCAGAACAGATTATTGCTTTTGCCAAGAACAAAATGGCAGCAGATGTTATGGGCCTGCATTACACTATAGGAGGCGAGCTGACAGTTCGTAAACAGACTATTTCCGACGGGACAACCGGTTATGCCGTAGAATTCCCTCTGCAGGAGATTATCTCGCGTTCTGACACCAATCAACCCGGAACAAAATCCTATCAGGTATCAGCCCTGCTCAATGCAGAACACAAGATTATCAGGATGTATATCAAGTAATTCCTTCTGAAGGAACAGCTATCTGCCCAGATACGAATCCCCGAACTGAAGGGGAAGCAATGCATCAATATTGTCTATAATATGAGTGCCCTCTGTTCCGTACAACAAAATACGGATGGGTTGGTTATACCTTTGTTCGACACCCGATATCACCTGACGACATGCACCACATGGAGTGATGGGTTGTGACAGGAATCCTTCCTTGTTTCTGGCGGCTATTGCCAACGACAGGACGGGTTGATCGGGATACTGAGCATTAGCCGCAAACAAGGTTGTACGCTCAGCACACAGGCCCGATGGGTAGGCAACGTTTTCCTGGTTGCTACCAATAACGACAGTTCCATCTTTCAGAAGGGCAGCTGCACCAACACAGAAACCCGAATAAGGTGCATAACTTCCGTCGGTTGCATTTTTTGCAGCCTCAATCAGATTACGGTCTTCCGGCGTCAATTCTTCCCAACCGTAAACACGCACTATGCTCTGAATTGTGTACTCTTTCATCTTTTACGTCACATTTTCAGCACAAATATATGAGTTTTCTTCATAAAGCGGTAATTTTTAGCTAATTTTGTGCCCGAAATTGAAAAACTGGAGATGAAATCAAGACTATCCTCTTTATTTACGCTACTCTTGTTCTTGCATTTAAGCATTTTTGCTCAAAGAACAAACCAGGCCTACTGGTCATACATAGACCAATACAAAGGCATTGCCATAGAGCAAATGCACAGGTACCACATACCTGCCAGTATTACATTGGCACAGGGACTCCTCGAGAGCGGAGCTGGGCGCAGTAGCTTAGCCACCAAGGCCAACAACCACTTCGGCATTAAGGTAAGCGGAAACTGGACTGGACCATATGTTCTAAAGAACGACGATGCGCCCAACGAGAAGTTCCGTAAATACAGAAATGCAAGGGAAAGCTACGAGGACCATTCCAAGTTTCTGCAAGGAAGACGCTACCAGAGCCTCTTCCAGTTGAAGATTACCGACTACAGAGGATGGGCCAGAGGACTCAAAGCTGCAGGATATGCCACATCCCCCACTTACGCTGATGCCCTGATTAGAATCATCGAGATGTACAATCTGGACCAGTTTGACAGCGGGAAGTTCCAACAAGAGAAAAAAGCTCCCATCATTCCGGTTAGCAACGCACAAAGTTCATTCTTCCAGAGACACACCGTCTATTCGCACAACAAGAACTACTTCATCATCGTGGAGATAGGCGATGACATGGCTACCATAAGCAAGGAAACCGGCGTCAGTCTGAAGAAACTCTACCAGTATAATGATCTTCCACGTGATTACGCTCCCACCCAAGGCGACCTGATTTACCTGAAGAAGAAACAGAAATGTGCAAGCAAGCAATTCAAGAAGAATCCCATACATATCGTCGAGCACAACCAGAGTCTATTCGACATCTCACAACTTTACGGTATTCGACTGAAGAGTCTTTACAAACTCAACCAATTTGATCCATCGCACGAGATCAAACCGGGCGATATCATCCGAATCAGATAAAAAAGAACACAGAAAATATATGATTACATTATCGAACATTGCCGTACAGTTCGGCAAAAGAGTCCTCTATAAGGATGTGAATATGAAGTTCACCAGTGGTAACATCTATGGTATTATTGGTGCGAATGGAGCAGGAAAGTCCACATTGCTCCGAGCCATTAGCGGTGAGTTGGAACCCACAAAGGGAACCGTTGAATTAGGTCCGGGTGAACGTCTGAGCGTACTTAGTCAGGACCACTTCCAATATGATCAGGAAACCGTTCTAAATACTGTATTGATGGGTCACACCACCATGTGGGAAGTGATGAAGGAACGCGAGAGTCTTTATTCTAAGTCCGACTTTACGGACGAAGACGGTATCCGCGTAGCAGAACTCGAAGATAAATTTGCCGAGATGGGAGGCTATACTGCCGAGAGCGATGCCTCTGCCCTTCTCTCCGGCTTGGGCATCAAGGAAGAAAAGCATCATCAACTGATGGGCGAACTTTCTGGTAAGGAAAAGGTGCGTGTCATGCTGGCCAAGGCCCTCTTCGGCAATCCCGACAACCTGCTGCTCGACGAGCCCACCAACGACCTGGACCTCGACACCGTTCAGTGGCTGGAGCAGTATCTGAGTGAATTCGAGCATACCGTTCTCGTCGTAAGTCACGACCGTCACTTCCTCGACTGCGTTTGTACCCACACCGTAGATATCGACTTCGGCAAAGTGACTATGTTTGCCGGAAACTATAGCTTCTGGTATCAGAGTAGCCAGTTAGCCCTGCGTCAGGCACAGAACCAGAAGGCCAAGGCCGAAGAGAAGAGAAAAGAACTGGAAGAGTTTATTCGCCGTTTCTCTGCCAATGTGGCAAAGAGTAAGCAGACTACCAGCCGCAAGAAGATGCTCGAGAAACTGAATGTAGAAGAAATCAGGCCTTCCACCAGAAAGTATCCCGGTATTATCTTCCAGATGGATCGTGAGCCAGGTAATCAGATACTCGAAGTTGAGGGATTGAAGGCTACCATGGACGACGGAACCGTACTCTTCGACAACGTCAGCTTTACCGTTGAGAAAGGCGACAAGGTGGTATTCCTCAGCCATGACCCACGTGCCATGACTGCTCTGTTCGAGATTATCAACGGTAACCGTGAGGCTCAGGCCGGAACCTTCAACTGGGGTGTCACCATTACCACAGCCTACCTGCCTGTCGACAATACCGAGTTCTTCCAGAGTGAATTGAATCTGGTAGACTGGCTGGGACAGTTTGGTGAGGGAAACGAAGTGTACTTCAAGCAGTTCCTGGGTCGCATGCTTTTCAGCGGCGAAGAGGTTCTGAAGAAGGTAAACGTACTCTCCGGAGGCGAGAAGATGCGTTGTATGATTGCACGCATGCAGCTCAAGAATGCCAACTGTCTAATCCTCGACACCCCCACCAACCATCTCGACCTGGAAAGTATCCAGGCTTTCAACAACAACCTGAAGCTCTTTAAGGGTAACATCCTCTTCAGCAGCCACGACCACGAATTCATCCAGACCGTTGCCACTCGTATCATCGAACTGACGCCAAACGGCATAATAGACAAACTGATGGATTACGACGAGTATATCAGCAGCGAATCCATAAAGGAACTGAAAGAGAAAATGTATACTTTATAAACTGACAAGCAAGTGATTGGCACACTTTTTGTAAAGCATTTGTCAGAATTAATACATACAAAAATGAGCGAAGAATTGAAGAACGAGGAACAAAAAGAGCAGCAGGAAACTCAAGAGACTGTCAATGCTCAGACAGAAACAGATACTGAGAAAGAGGTTGGTCAGGAGACAGAGAAGGAACTTTCTATTGAAGAGCAGTTAGATGCTGCCAAGAAAGAGATAGAGGAACTTAACGACAAGTTGCTCCGTAAGATTGCAGAATTCGACAACTACCGCAAACGCACTCTTAAGGAAAAGACCGAACTTATCCTGAACGGCGGAGAGAAGACCATCATATCCATCCTTCCCGTCATAGACGACCTGGAGCGTGCACTCAAGAACATGCAGAATGCCGACAATGTGGCAGCTGTCCTCGAGGGCGTGGAGCTTATCTACAAGAAATTCATGGACATCCTTGGCAAGCAAGGAGTTAGCGTTATAGAAACAAAGGATGCCGACTTCGACGTAGATGTTCACGAAGCCATTGCACAGTTGCCTGCCCCCGTCGAGGAACTCAAGGGCAAGGTTATGGACTGCACGCTTACCGGCTACAAGTTGAACGACAAAGTAATCCGTCACGCTCAAGTTGTGGTTGGGCTTTAATTACAGATTAGGGATTAGAGATTAGGGATTAGAGATTAGAGATTATATTCTCCCGATAGAGGGGATTTAAAAAGAATCTTTATGGCAGATAAAAGAGATTATTACGAGGTCCTTGGCGTATCGAAAAACGCTACTGACGCAGAAATAAAATCCGCATACAAGAAGATGGCCATCAAGTATCACCCCGACCGCAATCCGGGTGACAAGGAGGCCGAAGAGAAATTCAAGGAGGCTGCGGAAGCTTATGATGTTCTGCGCGACCCACAGAAACGACAGAAGTATGACCAGTTCGGATTTGCCGGATTAGGCGGACAAGGTGGTTTCGGTGGAGGAGCCAGCATGAACATGGATGATATATTCTCTATGTTTGGCGACATCTTCGGAGGCCGCGGCGGATTCGGAGGTTTCGAAGGCTTTGAGGGCTTCAGTGGATTTGGTGGTTTCGGAGGAGGCGGCGGTGGCCGCAAGACATACAAGGGCGCCGACCTTCGTTTGAAGGTTCGTCTGACACTCGAGGAGGTTGCTACCGGTGTTACCAAGAAGTTCAAGGTCCGTAAGCACGTCACGTGTACCGCTTGTAACGGATCTGGAAGTGCCGATGGCAAGAAAGAAACCTGTTCGCAGTGTAAGGGTACAGGAAATGTCTATAAGACCATCAACTCCATGTTCGGCCGTATGCAGACACAGACCGTCTGTCCCACTTGTAACGGAACAGGCAGTATCATCAAGAACAAATGTACCAAGTGTAATGGCGAGGGAGTCGTAAACGGCGAGGAGATTATCGAGGTAGCCATTCCGGCTGGTGTAGACGACGGCATGGTCGTTACAGCAAGCGGCAAGGGACATGCAGGAAAGCAGAATGGTGTACCCGGAGACATTCAGGTCTTCATCGAAGTCGAGCCACACAAGGAGTTGCATCGCAACGGTCAGAACCTTGAATACAACCTGCTGCTCGATGTTCCCACTGCTGTTCTCGGCGGCTCTGCAGAGATCCCCACACTCGATGGTAAGGTTAAGATAAAGATCGAGGCAGGCACACAGCCCGGAAAGGTTATGCGTCTGCGCGGAAAGGGTCTGCCTGCCGTATCAGGTTATGGCTATGGTTATGGAGACCTGATTGTAAACATCGGTGTATACGTTCCTCGCAATCTGAGCAAGGAAGAGAAGGAGATGTTCGAGAAGATACGCGAGAGCGAGAACATGAAACCCAAAGCCGACGAGAAAGAAAGTTTCTTCAGGAGATTTAAAAAGATGTTTGAATGACCTATCAGGAAGCAACGACATACCTGTTTACTGCCGCCCCGTTATTTCAGAATATCGGGGCGGGAGCGTATAAGGAAGGGCTGAGTAATACCCATCTGTTGGACGACCACTTCGCCCATCCTCATCGTAACTATCGTACCATCCACGTGGGTGGCACCAACGGCAAGGGCAGTACCAGCCACACACTGGCTGCTATTCTCCAGTCGCAGGGTTACCGTGTAGGACTCTACACCAGTCCCCATCTGATGGATTTCCGCGAACGCATCCGCGTCAATGGTGAGATGATACCCGAACAAAGAGTCATTGACTTCGTAGAAGAAATTAAAGACTCCCCGCTTTGGGAACAGTCGGAGGGAGGATTTTCCTTCTTCGAACTGGCCACCGCCCTGGCTTTCCAGTATTTTGCAGAAGAAAAGGTCGACGTGGCTGTTATTGAGGTAGGCTTGGGCGGCCGTCTCGACTGCACCAACATCATACAGCCTGACCTCTCCATCATCACCAACATCAGTTTCGACCATATACAGTTTCTTGGCAACACGCTTCCCAAAATTGCCTACGAGAAAGCAGGAATAATAAAGTCCGGCGTTCCTGCCGTAATTGGCGAAGCTGGCGAAGTTGATGTGAAGGCGGTATTCGAGGAGGAAGCCACAAAGGTAGGTACACAACTTGTCTTTGCCGAGAAAGAAGGCGAACTTCTTAGCTTCGAATTCTCCCCTACCCATGGCTACACCTACCAGACCAAGACGTACGGCACGTTACAGGGTGAACTTGGCGGATACTGTCAGGAGAAGAACACCCGCACTATTCTGGCAGCAGTGGATGTACTCAACAAGAATGGGTATGGAATCTGTTCTGCATCCGTCAGCAATGGCATGAGCCATGTCTGCGAGCTCACGGGTCTCATGGGCAGATGGCAGATTATCAGCCGGCAGCCCCTTACCGTTTGCGACACAGGTCACAATGTGGGTGGCATGCAATACATCACACGCCATCTTCAGGAAACACCGCACCGACGTCTACATATAATAATAGGTATGGTCAACGACAAGGATGTGAATACCGTTCTGTCCATGCTCCCTAAGGATGCCGTCTATTATTTCACACAGGCATCCGTACAGAGGGCCATGCCCGTGGAAGAGTTTGCCGAGATAGCCCGGAAACACCATCTGCACGGAACTCGCCATGCAAATGTTGCAACAGCATATAGCGCAGCTATGGAAAATGCAGGAAAAGAAGACATTATATTCATCGGAGGCAGTACATTTATTGTTGCCGACATGTTAAATAACATACTTTCATGATTTTTCATTGTTAATGAATCTTATTTTTGTCCGTAGGTTTTGTTTTTTGATAAATTCTTTGTAGATTTGCATATAGATTTAACAATAAAACTTTTCAAAACCAATGGACAAAGAACTAATTTCCGGATTAAAGAGAGACAACTTCCAGGCTGTTGTTCAGGGCAAGCAAACTGACTTGTACACTTTGACCAACAGCAACGGAATAGAAGTTTGCATTACCAATTACGGTGGTGCTTTAGTGGCCATCATGGTTCCAGATAAGGAAGGCAAGATGGCCAATATTATACAAGGACATGACAGTATCAAGAGTGTTATCAATAGCCCCGAGCCATTTCTTAGCACCTTGATTGGACGTTATGGCAACCGTATCTGCAAGGGTAAGTTTGTTATGAACGGTAAGGAATACAATCTTGCTGTCAACAATGGACCTAATCATCTGCATGGAGGTCCCACTGGTTTCCATGCACGTGTTTGGGATGCAGAACAGATTAACGATAGCGAACTGGTTCTCCGATACGTTTCTGCTTATTACGAGGAAGGTTTCCCCGGCGAATTGAAGATGGCTGTCAAGTACAGCCTCAGCGAGGATAACGAACTGATTATTGATTACCGTGGCACCACCAACAAGAAGACAGTCGTCAACATGACCAGCCACGGATTTTTCTCACTGGCAGGTATTGCCAACCCAACCCCCGAAGCTTTAAACAACATTTTACAGATAAATGCCGACTTCTATCTGCCCATTGATGAGACAAGCATCCCCACGGGCGAGATACTGAAGGTGGCAGGCACACCCTTCGACTTCCGCGAGCCTCATACCGTTGGCGAACGCATCGCTGCCGACGACGAGCAAATCAAGAACGGAACGGGTTACGACCACTGCTATGTACTGAACAAGCGTGAGCCGGGCGAGCTCTCTTATGCTGTCAAATGCGTAGAGCCCAATAGCGGCCGTTGTCTGGAGATGTGGACCACCGAGCCAGGTGTCCAGTTCTACAGCAGCAACTGGCACAGCGGCTTTGCCGGCAATGGCGGAGCAACATTCGGTAAGTACAGTGCACTCTGTTTCGAGGCACAGCACTTCCCCGATAGCCCCAACCATGCTTACTTCCCCAGTTGCATCCTGCTTCCCGGAGAAGTGTACAAGCAGAAGACTGTTTACAAATTCAGTGTCGAGGACTAAGAAGTCATTCCAGAGAAGGAAACAAATTATTCATTTATAAATAAATCAAAAAACTATTATGACTCAAACAAAATCAAATAGCAACATTATTGCTATTATCACGATGTGTTTCATCTTTGCGATGATCAGCTTCGTAACCAACATGGGAGCACCCTTCGGCAACATCTGGGGCTTCAAGTATGACTTCGCCGCTTCATGGGGTAACCTTATGAACTTCACGGCCTATCTGTTCATGGGTATCCCATCAGGTTTGCTTTTGAAGAAGATTGGCTACAAGAAGACCGCTCTTGCTGCCCTTATTGTTGGTATCATTGGTCTCGCCCTTCAGTACTGCTCCAGTATCTATGGCGATGATATCTATGTAAACACTATCGGAGAGACTCAGATTGCCCTGAACCTTTACATTTACCTCCTCGGTGCTCTGGTCTGCGGTTTCTGCGTATGTATGCTGAACACTGTTGTGAACCCCATGTTGAACATGCTTGGTGGTGGTGGTAACAAGGGTAACCAGCTTATCCAGATTGGTGGTACGCTGAACTCTCTGACCGCTACACTGACTCCATTGCTTGCTGGCGTACTCGTAGGTACTGTAACAGAAAACACCAGTATGAGCGATGTATCTCCTCTGCTGTTCATTGGTATGGCAGTATTTGCAATCTCCTTCTGTATCATCTACTTCGTTACCATTCCCGAGCCCAACTTCGGCGACAGCGGTTCTTTGATGGATTCTATAAAGGGTGCTCTGCGCTTCCGTCATCTTGTTCTTGGTGTTATCGCTATCTTCTTCTATGTAGGTATCGAGATTGGTATTCCTATGCACCTGAACTTCTACGTTACCAATATGGGCTTCGAGGGCTCTGCAGCCATCGGTGGCACATTAGCTGCCAGCTATTGGTTCATGATGCTCATCGGTCGTTTCAGTTCTACATTCATCAGCGGTAAGGTAAGCACCAGAGCACAAATGACCTTCGTTTCAAGCGTTGCTCTCTGCCTGCTGTTGGCTGCCATCTTCCTGCCCGAGAGTACAACTATGGCCTTCAAGGGTCACGAAGTTCCCGTTAAGGTGTTCTTCCTGGCTGCTTGCGGTCTCTGTACATCTGTTATGTGGGGTGGAATCTTCAACCTCGCAGTCGAAGGACTGGGCAAGTACACCGAGGCTGCTTCCGGCGTCTTCATGATGATGGTTGTGGGCGGTGGTCTGATGCCTTGGTTGCAGGATGTCATCGCAAAGGCCAGCGACACTATCACCAGCTACTGGCTCATCGTAGCCATGGTGGCATATATCCTTTTCTTCAGCCTTATCGGCTCAAAGAATGTCAACAAGGATATCCCCGTAGATTAATTCCTATCCATTATTAATATCAGACCCATTGCCCCTGACCGGTCTTCCCCCACAAAGGGATAAGAGAGGGGCCACAACACTATGAGATTGACAATTGATGATGTAAGAAGTCGTTTCGTTAAGCATTTTGATGGAACTACTGGCTCGGTATACGCTTCACCCGGTCGTATCAACCTGATTGGTGAACACACAGATTATAACAACGGTTTTGTTTTTCCCGGTGCTGTAGAGCAGGGTATCATTGCCGAGATTAAGCCCAACGGCACTCGTAATGTACGCGCTTATGCTATCGACCTGAAGGACTACACAGAGTTCTCTCTCGATGACGAGAAGGGCCCCAAGGCATCTTGGGCACGCTACATCTTCGGTGTATGCCGCGAGATGATGGCATTGGGCGTACCAGTTGAAGGATTCAATACAGCCTTCGCCGGCGATGTTCCTCTGGGTGCAGGTATGTCTTCAAGCGCTGCTTTGGAGAGCACATACGCATTCGCCCTGAACGACATCTGGGGCGATAACAAGATCGAGAAGATGGAGTTGGCAAAGGTAGGTCAGCGCACCGAGCACAAGTATGTCGGTGTAAACTGCGGTATCATGGACCAGGCCATCAGTGTACTGGGCAAGAAAGGTTCACTGCTTCGTCTCGACTGCCGCAGCGGCGAGTACGAGTACTTCCCCTGGAATCCCAAGGGCTACCAGCTCATCCTTGTCAACAGTTGTGTTAAGCACGAACTGAAGGGTTCTCCGTACAACGAGCGCCGTCTGCAGTGCGAGCATGTAGCAGAAATCATCAGCGAGCTTCACCCCGAGGTGAAGAGCCTGCGTGATGCTACCATGGAGATGCTAGACGAGGTGAAGGGTAAGATTACCGGTGACGAGTACAAGCGTGCACGTTACGTCATTGGCGAGGTTGTTCGCGTGCTGGCAGTATGCGATGCTCTGCAGAACGACGACTACGAGACCGTAGGTAAGATGATGTACGAGACACACTATGGCCTGAGCAAGGAGTATGAAGTAAGTTGCGAGGAGCTCGACTTCCTGAACGATATTGCCAAGGAACTTGGTGTTACCGGTAGCCGCATCATGGGCGGTGGATTCGGTGGCTGCACCATCAACTTGGTAGCCAACGAACTGGCACCCAGCTTCAAGAAGGTTGTGGTAGATAAGTTCCAGGAGAAGTACGGCAAGAAACCCATCGTTATCGACGTGGTTATTGGCGACGGCTCTCGCAAGCTCTGCTAAAGCACATTATTATTTCATATAATGTATTGGAGCCTTGGACAGAAAGTCCAGGGCTCTTTTTTTTCAGACAAATGATCGTATGGGAGATTGGAGGGGGCTGCTTTTCGTTATTACGTTATATCGTTATAACGTTATTACGATATTTCAATATTTGGGCGGCTCGAAACGAAGTTTCAATGCTCTATAGCCAACGGCTGTTAACAGCCACTAACCGCTAAAAAGCAGGCAAAAAGCAAAAAAAAAGTATTATTTCACCTATTGTTTGGCAAAAAAGTATTACCTTTGAAGCGATTTCAGGCAAATTATGTACAACTTGACCTACTAATAAGAAGAAAACAACATCATTTATCAACTAACAATACATATAATATGGCATTATTAGACTGGATTGTCATTGGCGTCTTCTGCTGTGCGCTAATCGGCATTGTTCTTTGGGTCGTCTCACAGAAGAACGACAACTCGGCAGACTATTTCCTCGGCGGTAAGGATGCAACATGGATAGCTATCGGTGCAAGTATCTTTGCCTCGAACATCGGATCAGAACACCTTATCGGACTTGCAGGAGCCGGCGCCTCATCAGGTATGGCCATGGCACACTGGGAGATTCAGGGTTGGATGATTCTGATCTTGGGTTGGGTCTTCGTACCTTTCTATACCCGCTCTATGGTATATACCATGCCCGAGTTTCTGGAGCGTCGTTACAACACCCAGAGCCGTACCATCCTCAGCGTTATCTCGCTCATCTCATACGTGCTCACCAAGGTAGCCGTAACTGTATATGCCGGTGGTCTGGTTTTCCAGCAGGTATTCGGTATAAAGGAACTCTGGGGCATAGACTTTTTCTGGATTGCCGCTATCGGTCTTGTACTCATTACCGCCCTTTACACTATCTTTGGCGGTATGAAGTCCGTCCTCTATACCTCAGTGCTACAGACTCCTATTCTGTTGCTGGGCTCTCTCATCATCCTTGTCCTGGGTATGAAAGCTCTGGGCAGTTGGGACCAGATGTTACAACTCTGCGATGTAAAACCCAGCTATGACGGTGCTACAGGCTCTATGATTCACCTGATGCGTTCCAACACCGACCCGCAGTACCCCTGGTTGGGTGCCCTCATCGGTTCAGCCGTTATCGGCTTCTGGTATTGGTGTACAGACCAGTATATCGTTCAGCGTGTACTCTCCGGTAAGGACGAGAAGGAAGCTCGTCGCGGTACTATCTTCGGTGCCTATCTGAAGTTATTGCCCGTCTTCCTGTTCCTCATCCCCGGAATGGTAGCCTTTGCCCTGCATCAGAAGTATGCCGGCGACGGTGGTTTCCTGCCCCTGCTGGCCGATGGAACACCCAATGCCGATGCAGCCTTCCCCACCCTCGTGGCCAAGATTCTGCCTGCCGGCGTAAAAGGACTGGTTGTATGCGGTATCCTTGCCGCTCTGATGTCTTCGCTGGCATCATTGTTCAACAGTTCCGCCATGCTGTTCACCATCGACTTCTGGAAGCGTCTGAAGCCACAGACCTCTGAGAAGAGTCTTGTTCGCATTGGTCAGACCGCAACCGTAGTCATCGTTATCCTCGGCATCCTCTGGATTCCCATCATGCGCTCTGTAGGAAACGTACTATACAACTACTTGCAGGACGTACAGTCTGTCCTTGCACCCGGTATTGCCGCAGCCTTCCTGCTGGGTATATGCTGGAAGCGTGCTACAGCCAAGGGAGGTCAGTGGGGCTTGCTTTCCGGTATCATCATCGGCCTTACCCGTCTCGGTGCCAAGGTATACTATAGTAACGTCACCGATGCTGCCGACTGCTGGTTCAAAGCCGTCTTCTACGACTTCAACTGGCTCTTCTTCTGCGGTGTTATGCTTGTTGTCTGCTGTCTGGTAGTTATCATCGTATCCCTCTTCACAGAGGCTCCCGATCAGCAGAAGATTCAGGGCTTGGTATTTGGCACCTCTACTCCCGAGCAGATTGCTGCCACACGTGCCAGCTGGAACTATTGGGATATTATCCACACCTGCATCATCTTAGGCTTCACAGTAGCCTTCTACATCTACTTCTGGTAACAAACCTTTTTCATAATAACAGTGCCAACTGCCACATATTGGATTTTCCCCTCCAAATGTGGCAGTTGTTATAGAGGTTTGCGCACCTTTAAAAAAGATATTTTCCTTCCATAATTTTGCTGGTCGAAGGAATATGCGTATCTTTGCAGAAAGTTAACATATATCACATAAAAATCATCAATATGAATAGCATTCAAACTATGAACCGTGCAGCCGACAATATACGTGTTCTGGCTGCATCTATGGTGGAGAAAGCAAAGAGTGGCCATCCCGGCGGTGCCATGGGTGGAGCCGACTTTATAAACGTGCTGTACAGCGAGTACCTACAGTACGACCCCAAGAATCCTACATGGATGGGGCGTGACCGTTTCTTCCTGGATCCCGGACACATGGCTCCCATGCTGTATGCCCAGTTGGCCCTGATTGGCAAATACAGCCTGGAGGAGATTGCTCAGCTGCGTCAGTGGGGCTCTCCTACTCCCGGTCACCCCGAAGTATGTTATCAGCGCGGTATAGAGAACAGTTCAGGCCCTCTGGGGCAGGGACATGCCTATGCCGTAGGTGCAGCTCTGGCTGCCAAGTTCCTGGCTGCCAAGACAGGTAACCCAACCTTCGAGAAGGAGACCATCTATACCTACATCAGTGATGGTGGCATTCAGGAAGAGATAAGTATGGGTGCTGCCCGCATTGCAGGTAATCTGGCACTGGACAACCTGATTATGTTCTATGACTCGAACGATATCCAGCTCTCTACAGAAACCAGCACAGTTATGAATGAGGACACTGCAGCCAAGTATCGTGCCCTGCAGTGGGAAGTTATAGAGATTAACGGTAATGACGTTACCCAGATCCGTCAGGCCATAGAGAAGGCTAAGGCAGTGAAGGGTAAGCCCACTCTGATTATCGGTAAATGTATTATGGGTAAGGGCGCCCTGAAGGGTGACGGTAGCAGCTACGAGCGCAACTGCAGCACACATGGTGCTCCCTTGGGTGGCGATGCTTACCGCAATACCATCCAGAATCTGGGCGGTAATCCCGACAACCCATTCGAAATCTGGCCCGAAGTACAGGCTTTGTACGATGCCCGCAAGAAGGAGTTGGAGGCTATAGCTGCCAAGCGTTACGAAGAAGAGCAAAACTGGGCCGAGAAGAATATGGAAAAGGCTGCACAACTGAAGGACTGGTTTGCCAAGAAGACACCTGCCGTTAACTGGAGTGAGATTCAGCAGAAGCCCAACGATGCCACACGTAATGCATCAAGCACCTGCCTGAACCTTCTGGCTAAGCAGGTTCCCAATATGATTGTCGGTTCTGCCGACCTCAGCAACTCAGATAAGACAGACGGCTTCCTGAAGGGTGGCGCAACATCCATCACCAAGGACAACTATGCCGGTGGATTCTTCCAGGCTGGTGTTGCCGAGCTGACAATGGCCTGCTGCTGTATCGGTATGGCCCTGCATGGTGGTGTGATAGCCGCATGCGGTACCTTCTTCGTCTTCAGCGACTATATGAAGCCTGCCGTACGTATGGCTGCTTTGATGGAGTTACCCGTGAAGTTCATCTGGACACACGACGCCTTCCGCGTTGGTGAGGACGGACCTACCCACGAGCCCGTTGAGCAAGAGGCACAGATCCGTTTGATGGAGAAACTGAGAAACCACAGCGGACGCAACTCCATGCTGGTACTGCGCCCCGCAGATAGCAAGGACACTACCATTTGCTGGCAGTTGGCATTGGAGAATATGAATACCCCTACAGCTCTTATCCTGAGCCGTCAGAATATCGAGGACCTTCCCGATGGCAACGATTACAACGGTACCAAGTTAGGTGCATACGTTACAGCCGAAAGCGACGATAAGTTCGATGTCATCCTGATTGGTAACGGTTCAGAGGTCAGCACACTGGTGGCCGGTGCCCGTCTGCTGCGCAAGGACGGCGTGAAAGTGCGCATCGTAAGTGTACCCAGCGAAGGCGTCTTCCGCGAGCAGTCAGCAGAATACCAGCAGCAGATCGTTCCCGCAGGTAGCAAGGTGTTCGGTCTCACTGCCGGCCTTCCCGTCAACCTGCAGGGCTTCCTGGTAGGTGCACATCCCAGCAGCCGTGTATGGGGACTCGAGAGCTTCGGATTCTCAGCTCCCTATAAGGTATTGGACGAGAAACTGGGCTTCACAGCAGAGAACGTTTACAATCAGGTTAAGGAATTACTTCAGGCATAAAAGGCTCTTATGAAGATTGGATTGGCCAGCGACCACGCTGGATTCGCTCTCAAAGAGCATGTGAAAGAGTACCTGCAAGCCAAAGGGCTGGAGTTCAAGGACTTTGGTACCTATAGCGAAGATAGTTGTGACTACCCCGACTTTGGTCATGCCCTCGGCACCGCCATCGAGGCGGGTGCCGTATACCCGGGCATTGCCATCTGTGGCAGCGGAGAGGGTATCAGTATGACGCTCAACAAGCATCAGGGTGTAAGGGCCGGTCTGTGCTGGATTCCCGAGATTGCACACCTCATCCGTCAGCATAACGATGCCAACGTACTGGTGATGCCAGGACGTTTCATCGACAATGCGATGGCTGATGCTATCATGGAAGAGTTCCTTTCCACCGATTTTGAAGGCGGACGTCATCAAAAACGAGTAGACAAAATTCCTTTGAGGAGTTAAGCCAATGGGCTGTGATAAAAAAAAAGGCTTGAGAAATTTCTCAAGCTTTTTTTTTCACTTATCCAACGCACAGTACTTAGAGCAATTGCTCTTGTACTCCGGAACAATTTCTTTCATGATACGTACGATGTTCATATCATCGAAATCCTCGGCCGCCTTTATCAGACGGTTCTCGTCGGCACAGACAGTAGCATAATCGTACTCACGAACCGAGGCAATCATAATCTTCGGATGGATAGTGGGTTTGGTACTCTCCATATCAGACAGCACCTCCTCGTACAGTTTCTCACCATCGCGCAGACCTGTGAACTTAACCTCGACATTCTTGGCACCCGACAGTTTAATCATACGCGTGGCCAAGTCAGCGATACGCACAGGCTTACCCATGTCGAAGACAAATATCTCACCTCCCTTACCCATTGTGCCAGCCTCAAGGACAAGCTTACAAGCCTCGGGAATCAGCATGAAGTAACGGATAATATCGGGGTGCGTAACCGTAACGGGGCCGCCCTTCTGGATTTGCTTCTTGAAGATAGGTATAACAGAACCGTTCGAACCCAGTACATTGCCGAAGCGCGTTGTAACAAACTGCGTGATGGGCTTCTCTACCCCTTCGGCAACGGCAATAGGACAGGAACCCTCGGCTATTGTCTTGTTCAGGGATTGGCAATATATCTCACAGATACGCTTCGAACATCCCATTACATTGGTCGGATTTACAGCCTTATCCGTAGAAATCATAACAAACTTCTTGGTACCGTACTTAACAGCCAGGTCAGCAATGACGTGCGTACCGTAAATGTTGTTGTGTACGGCCTGACCAGGATTATCCTCCATCATGGGTACATGTTTGTATGCTGCTGCATGGAAGACATAATCAGGACGATGACTGCAGAAAAGTTTCTCCATGTGCTTCTGGTCAGTGATACTTGTCACGATAGTCTCAGCTTTAATATCGGGGAACATGCGCTGCATCATCAGGCGTACCTCATGCATAGGTGTTTCGGCCTGATCTATCAGCACCATCTCAGAAGGCTTATAGACAGCTATCTGCCTAACCATCTCGCTACCGATAGAGCCGGCAGCACCGGTTATCATAATCACCTTATCCTTGAGCAACGCACCGATAGCATCCATATTGACCTCAATCTTGTTGCGAGGCAACAGGTCTTCGATATCCACCTCCTGCAGGTGCTGATGCTGGAAGTCTGTCTGACCGTCCCATTCCTCAGCCTGCGGCATCATCATAATCTTGATGTTATTGGCAATCAGGTCGTTTATCAAGTCCTCACGGGTACGGAAATGCTCAGCTTCTAAGGGGCTGATCATCAGAATCTCGGCACCTTGCTCCTTCATGTGACCAATCAGTCGGGGACTATCGTGATGCACCAAGGCACCCATCAGGTATTCTGCATACTTGTACTCATCAGGGGTAACAAAACCAACCACCTTATACTGCATGGGATTTTGGTTCTGGATACTCTTGGCCAGACCTACACCACCGGCATGCACACCATAGATGAACACACGCTTGGTGAAGGAGTCCTGACGAAACAGGTCGTATAGGGATTTCACACTCACACGCACAGCCCCCATAAACATGGATGCCACGATAAAGAGTCCTACAGACTCGGACAGCGTAAAAGGAATGATGCTAAGGAAATCTGTCTTATCAGCTAAGATACAACCCAGATACGAGGTCACGGTTGCACAGAAATTAGCAACGAAGACATGCTGCAAGTCGATAAAAGACGAGAAACGGACAATACCAGAATAGGTATGGAAAACCCTGAAGAAGATGATGAAGAATGGAAGCAGGAAAAGCAGCCTAACAGTCATAGGCCAGAATTCCCCAAGGAAAGACCAACCATCGAGATGGAGGAAATAAACCACATATCCCGAGAACAAAACGATTAGGCAATCCAAGAACAGCAGTCCCCAATAAGGCAACGCCTTCTTAGAGAAATACCAATTAGTAAGACAAGCAAACCATTTCATCTTTAGCTTCGTTTAAATTCCTCTATTCTTCTGATTATTAGCATGTTACGACCTTGTTAACGAAGGATGGTGGGGTACGAGAACCTCTCATTACTCCCACTCTATCGTCGAAGGCGGTTTAGAGGAAATGTCGTAACAAACTCTATTTACGCCCTTCACCTTATTTATTATCTCCGTACTAACCTTAGCCATAAAGTCGTAAGGAAGATGTGCCCAGTCGGCTGTCATAGCATCCGTACTGGTTACAGCACGCAGAGCAACAGGATTCTCATAGGTACGCTCATCGCCCATAACACCTACGCTTCTTACCTCAGACAGCAAGATGGTACCTGCCTGCCAGATCTGGTCATACAGACTGACTTCTATCTCGCCATTCTCCATGTTAGCAGGAACGCCTGCTGCCAGTACACGGCGTGCCTCCTCGCCGCTGAGCTTCACCTTGTATTCGCGAAGGCCACGGATATAGATATCATCGGCATCCTGCAGGATACGTACCTTCTCGCGGGTGATAGCACCAAGGATTCGTACGGCCAAGCCGGGACCGGGGAAAGGATGACGTGTAATCAGATGCTCGGGCATGCCCAACTCACGACCTACACGGCGCACTTCGTCCTTGAACAACCACTTCAAGGGCTCGCAGAGTGAGAGGTGCATCTCTTCGGGCAGACCGCCCACGTTATGATGGCTCTTAATTACCTTACCAGTTATATTGAGGCTCTCGATACGGTCGGGATAGATGGTTCCCTGTGCCAGCCACTTCGCATCGGTAATCTTTCTGGCCTGTTCGTTGAAGACCTCAATGAAATCGCGACCGATAATCTTACGCTTTTTCTCGGGCTCTGTCACGCCCTCCAGGTCCGACAGAAACTTCTCACTGGCATCCACACCGATAACATTCAGTCCCAAGCACTCGTAGTCACGCATCACATCCGTAAACTCGTTTTTACGGAGCATACCATGATCAACGAAGATACAGGTCAGCTGATTGCCGATAGCACGATTCAACAAGACAGCACACACACTACTGTCCACACCACCGGAAAGACCCAGTATCACACGATCCGAACCAATCTGCTGACGCAACTCGCGAACCGTTGTCTCGATATAGTTGGCTGCCGACCAGTCCTGTCTGCCGCCACATACATCCACCACAAAGTTCTTTAGCAACAAGGTACCCTGTACGCTATGGAACACCTCGGGATGGAACTGTACACCGAACACAGGCTTTCCACCCTGGAAGGATGGAATGAAATAAGCTGCATTCTTCACCTGCGGAGTGCTGGCTGCAACCTGAGCGCCCGTAGGAATAGCAGTGATAGTATCACCGTGTGACATCCATACCTGACTATTATCGTCGAAGCCCTTGAAAAGAGGACATTCCTTATCGATGGTGGTAAGGTTCTGACGACCATACTCACGGCTTCCGGCCGGCTCGACATTACCGCCATTGTTATAGGCGATGAACTGAGCGCCATAGCAGATACCCAAGACGGGCAGCTTGCCGATAAACTGACTCAGGTCAACCTTAAAGGCTTCGGGATCATATACACTAAAGGGACTACCTGCCAATATAACACCTATTACATCGGGGTCACCAACTGGAAACTTATTATAAGGGAGAATCTCGCAGAATGTGTCCAATTCACGCAATCTTCTTGCTATAAGTTGGGTGGTCTGCGATCCAAAATCTAATATTATTACTTTTTGTTGCTGCATATGCGGCCTACCTTCTTTAATTTTTGTAGGTGCAAATTTACGAATATTATTCTAATCATTGTTAATAATTACACATTTTTTCATAAAATGAGCAATTTTTTGGCACAACAGTAGAATATCTTTACAGAATTGTGTATCTTTGCCAAATATTATAAATAAGGTATGGAAACAAAACACAAGAACGACAGCATCGTTATCATCCCTACATATAACGAGAAAGAAAACATAGAAGCCATCATCAGGGCAGTAACCAGCCTTGAAAAAGGTTTTGACGTATTGATTATAGACGACGGAAGTCCTGACGGAACGGCTCAGATTGTAAAGAACCTTATGAGCACCGAGTTCCAAGACCGTCTGTTCATCATAGAGCGCAGTGGCAAGTTGGGTTTAGGAACAGCCTATATCAGGGGATTTCAGTGGGCCATCGAAGAGAAGTACGACTACGTCATCGAGATGGACGCCGACTTCAGCCACAACCCTGCTGACCTGCCACGCCTGTATGCCGCCTGTCATGACGAGGGTAACGATGTCTCTGTCGGCAGCCGTTACGTTACCGGTGTGAATGTAGTAAACTGGCCCATCGGCCGTGTGCTGATGAGCTACTATGCTTCGGCCTACGTCCGCACTGTATTGGGTATCTCGCTCCGCGACACCACTGCAGGTTTCGTATGCTACAAGCGCCAGGTGCTCGAGGCTATAGACCTGGAACACATCCGCTTCAAGGGCTATGCCTTCCAGATCGAGATGAAGTACACAGCTGTCCGCTTAGGCTTCAAGGTCAAGGAGGTTCCTGTTATCTTCGTAAACCGCGAACTGGGAACCAGCAAGATGAGCGGCGGCATCTTTGGCGAAGCCCTCTTTGGTGTTATCAAACTAAGATTGGGTAAAGTCAGAAAGAAGGCCTGAATGAATTTCGAGATCAAGGACGTCGTAGTTGTTAACGAGGGAGAGGTATTCCTGGGCTCTGTTGTTGTAGAGGACGGAATAATCTCCAAGATAACACGCTCTGCACAACCCATTACCGAAAAGGACTGGAATGGAAAGACCTTCCTGCTTCCCGGTATCATAGACGACCATGTACATATGCGCGATCCGGGCCTTACCCATAAGGCAGATATGGATACGGAGACGCGGGCCGCAGCAGCCGGAGGTGTAACTACCGTGCTGGATATGCCTAATGTATCGCCTCAGACAACTACCCTCCCCCTCTTGGAAGAAAGATATGACATGGCCGCTCGGAAATGTCACGTCAACTACGGTTTCTTTCTGGGTGCCACGAACGACAACCTGCAGGAGATTCTTCACGTTGACATCCACCGCGTACCGGGTGTGAAACTATTCATGGGCAGCAGCACGGGCAATATGCTGGTCGACAAGGAGGAAGCTCTGCGCAACATCTTTCGCCAATGTCCTACCCTGCTCATGACACATTGCGAGGATACCAACCGTATCAACCAGCGCATGGCCGAGTTCAAGGCAATATATGGCGAGGACCCAGCCGTCATGCATCATCCCGGGATTCGTGACGCAGAAGCCTGCTACCTCAGTACCGAACTGGCCGTCCGACTGGCCAAGGAAACCGGAGCCCGCCTGCATGTAGCGCATCTCACAACGGCACGCGAGTTGGAGCTTTTCCAACCCGGCGACCATCAGATAACAGCCGAGGCTTGTGTGGCTCACTTACTCTTCACCGACCAGGATTACCAACAACTTGGCACCAAGATTAAATGCAACCCTGCCATCAAAAGTGTTGCAGACAGACAGGCGCTTCGCCAAGCGCTGACCGACGGACGCATCACCGTAATCGGTACGGACCATGCCCCGCATCTGCTCAGCGAGAAAGAAGGAGGATGCTGCAAGGCTGTCAGTGGCATGCCTATGGTGCAGTTCAGTCTGCCTGCCATGCTAAGCCTTGTTGATGAAGGCGTGCTCAGCATAGAACGTATGGTGGAACTCATGTGCCACAATCCTGCTTCACTTTTCGGTATAGAGAAGCGTGGCTTTATCCGCGAAGGCTATCATGCCGACTTAGTCCTGCTTCGACCTGACAGTCCCTGGCAGGTAAAGAAGGAGATGATACAGAGTCGTTGTGGATGGAGTCCGTTGGAAGGAACCACATTCAATTGGAAAGTGGAGCGTACCTATGTCAACGGGCAGCTTGTCTGGGACGGCCAGCAGGTTAACACTCACATACTGGGTCAGGCCGCCATATTCAATTAAACCTTAAGGAACTTACGCAGATAGTCGGCTTCTACCCCTCTGCGTCTGGCATAATCCTGCAACTGATCCTCCCCTACCTTACCGACAGAGAAATGACATGTGGCCGGATGCGCAAACATAAAGCCGCAAGTGCTGGCGTGTGGCATCATGGCGCCATTCTCTGTGAGCGTGATTCCCAAGGCAGGGAAATCCAGTAAATCGGAAAGTACGAAACAGATACTCTGGTCGGGCAACGAAGGATAGCCCACCGCCGGACGCTTCCCCTGATATTTCTCGGCAAAAAGATCATCTACGGTAAGATGCTCCTCAGGTGCATAACCCCACCATTCGCGCCTTGTCTGCAGATGACCCAGCTCAGCCGTTGCCTCTGCCAGTCGGTCGGCGACCAGGCTTTCCTCCAATCCCTTTATGGGAATCTCACTCGGAACGGTGCTAGCAAAGACACCTATCTTATCTGTCTTACCGAATGAAACGGGGCGTACGAAATCAGCCAGGCAGTAACAGGGTTTACCGTCCTGTGCATTTTGTTGGCGAAGGAACGGTATGCGCTGCCCTGTCTCCGAAAGTACAATATCCTCGCCATCTGAGTTAGCCTCCATAAGACGAACACTGAAAACTGTGCAGTAACCCGCCTCATCCCATTCACGCAACAGCTGCTGAGCCTCATCATACAACTTCATCGCCTGTTCGGCGCGCTCCCTCTCCTCTTCGAGAAAGGCTTGTAGCCAGTTCTGTCGGCAGGCCACACAGCCATGAACCGTAGCAATACTGCTGTAGCGCGACGGAAAGCCCCAGGCATGAAAGAAATAAAGCCAGTTTATGTAACTGGCTGCTTCGTGAATAGCATATCTACGGGTATATATCATTGGTCGGGATTCTCTATAAAGCCTTGGTATTGCTGGGGAAGAGCAGACATGATAGTACGGTAGCTCTCTTCCATCACATCCTTTATCTCGTCCTCGTCTTCTGGCTTGGGCTGGATGGGCTCGTGGATAACCAGTCGCAGGGGATGCCATGTTATAAAGTTGAACCCTCTCTGCCGGGGGAGGACATCAAAGGAACCGTTTATCGTCACAGGCACCACAGGCAACTGCAGTTGATGTGCCATTTGGAAGGCTCCTCTGCGGAACTTACCCATGTGCCCGGTAAAGGTGCGTGCTCCCTCGGGGAAGACCACCAGGCTGATGCCGCCGCGCAGCACCTTACGTCCTTGTTCACAGGTAGCATTTATCGCCTTAGGGCCGCTCTTATCCACCATTACATGGCCGGCACGTTCGCATGCCTTTCCTATCAGAGGTATCTTACGCAAGGCCTTCTTCATCATCCAACGGAAGTTACGGCCCAAGAATCCGTAAACCAGATAAATATCGAAGGCGCCCTGATGGTTGCACACAAAGATGTACGACTGGTGTTTGCTCAGGTGCTCCCTACCCTCCACCTTAACGGGCAGCAGGAAAACCCAGCACATCAGCCTGCTCCATATCATCGGAGGGTAATAGCCTATCCAGGCTGGACAGATGGGAGCAAAGATGATAACCGTTACGGCACACAGAATAGTATCAATCAGGAGAATGGGTCCTGCGATAAACAACTGATAAAGCCTATATAGATATTTCATATTGGTGGACGATTAATACTGACGCAACTTTTCCATATTACTCTCGGCAGCCTTTATGTACTCCTTAACGTACGGATGATTCCGGAAGTAAGGAGGAGCCTGCGAGATGATTTCCTCGATCTGAGGATTCAGAATAGGATACTGGAAACCGCTGGTCATTATCATGAAGACACCCGGGCCTAACACATTATTATAATTAGAACGGATAAAGTGTGTAATCAGTTTATCGTTCTCCTCCTCTAATTCGCGAACCCGTTCGTCCAGTTCCATCTGGATCTTCACTTCGTCCTCGCCGTTCATATACATCTTCGCTTCTATCTTCGGGAGCTCTGCCATACGGGCATCTATCTGTGCTTTCTTCTTGATAAAGTTTGTCAGGCTGTCGTTTAAGGGGGTACCGGTAGCACTCTGATCGTTCGCCTCGATGCGCACATTCACATCGCCGCTTTCCAGTACAACGGGCATTACGCTATTATCTTCCAGAAAGACGTTTGCCATCATCACAGAATCCATTATTCCGTGGAACTTGAACCTGCCGTGTACTACTTTGGAGGAATCTATCGAACACATGACAGAATCCTTGAACACTCTCAGATATAGCGTTCTACCCTCCAATCCCTCCACATAGGAAGAGCCGGTAACAAGGTACTGTTCCGAGCATGAGGCGAGCATAGCTGCCCCTAAGATTAAAGAGTTTAGAAATTTCTTCATATCAAACCAATCATACGGTCATACAAAGATAGGGAAAAATAAGGCACGGCAGTGAACTTTTAGAACTTATTAAGACTTTTTTGCCTTTTGTAATGCATTGGGGAGCCTCCAGGCCGTATACAGTTCCAGCACACAGCCTATGGCCAGGACCACTACCCACTCGTTCCTGCGGGCAAATCCGTACTGGTAAACCTGCATACTCATGCACATCGCCGTACCCAGAAACATCAGGCACGCAAACAGTTGTTGCCGACGTAACCGTATGACATTCAGGTCGTTTCCCTCGTACACAGCACGCAGCTGCATTAAACAGAAAAGCATGGCACCGATGCCATACACATAAAGGGAAATCTCAGCACTGAAAATATGAAGGGCTACGCCGACGAGCATCAAGACGGCTCCTATGCGGAAAATAAGATTCTCAACAAATGTTAATTCGCGTATCATCACCTTATTTAATAGAAGAATCAGGCGATACCACTTCCTTGGCATCCTCCTCTGCATCCTTTATCACAAAGACATCCTCGCCGGGGCGTTTCATATAATACTTCTCGCGTGCCATCTTCTCTATCGACTTAGGGTCGGAGTCCATCTCACGCAAACAACGGTCGGCCGCCTCGTACTGTTCCTTATATGCCTCTATCTCGTTCCTCAGTTGTCCCATCCTGCTTCGGCGGTCAAACCTATGCATAAAACTGTTGTCATCAATAAAACCGACAATCAGGACAATGAAGAATATAACCACCAAATATTTGTGGCGGCATATAAACAGAAACACAGAATTTAATCGGCTCATAATGTCTTGGTGCTAATTTTGAGCAAAGGTAGAAAAAAATATGGTCACTTATAACAAGAAGCCACTTTTTTTTCTTATTTTTGCACAAAACTATAAAAAAGAGAATGGAAGAATACATTGTATCTGCACGGAAATACAGACCGCTGAACTTCGATGCGGTGGTCGGTCAGCGTGCACTCACCTCGACACTTAAGAATGCCATTGCATCAGGAAAGTTAGCACACGCCTACCTTTTCTGCGGCCCCCGAGGAGTGGGTAAGACCACCTGCGCCCGTATCTTTGCCAAGGCCATCAACTGCCTCTCGCCCAAGGACGGAGGGGATGCCTGCGGAGAGTGCGAAAGCTGTGTGGCCTTCGACCAGCAGCGCTCCATGAACATTCACGAACTGGATGCTGCCAGCAACAACTCCGTAGAGGACATCCGCGAACTGACCAAGCAGGTTCAGATTCCCCCACAGATTGGTAAGTACAAGGTCTTTATCATCGACGAGGTACACATGCTCAGCGCCTCGGCCTTCAATGCTTTCCTGAAGACGCTCGAGGAGCCGCCTTCGTATGTAATCTTCATTCTTGCCACTACCGAGAAGCATAAGATTCTGCCCACCATCCTGAGCCGCTGCCAAGTTTATGACTTCCAGCGAATGACCACACAGCTGACCGTCGATCACCTGATGTATGTGGCCCAGAAGGAAGGCTATACCGCAGAACCCGAAGCTTTGGGCCTTATAGCAGAGAAAGCCGACGGCGGTATGCGCGATGCCCTCAGCATCTTCGACCAGATGGTAAGTTTCACCGGCGGCAATATCACCTACGATCAGGTAGCCAAGAACCTGAACGTACTGAATACCGAATACTATTTCCAGTTGGTGGATTATTTCCTGGCAGGCAATGTTCAGTCCAGCCTACTCCTCTTGAACGACGTACTGAACAAGGGCTTCGATGGCGGTAACTTCATAAACGGACTGGCCACCCACCTGCGCAACCTGCTGGTGAGCCAGGATGCCATTACCCTTCCCCTGCTGGAGATGAGCGACAAGATGCGCACTAAGTATCAGGAACAGGCCCAGAAGTGCAAGCCCAAGTTTCTCTATCAGGCCATCAAGCTCTGTAACGACTGCGACCAGGCTTACAGAACTAGCCGCAACAAACGCCTGCAGGTAGAGATCTGCCTCATCCAGGCCACCCAGCTCACAGAAGAAGACGTGCCTGGTGCGGGGCGCCGCCCTGCCAGAATCTTAAAACCCATCTTTTCTAAACCGGCTGCAAAGTCTCAGACAGCGGCCGGTTCGCCCGTTGCTGCGCCCCAGCCTGCTACAACGGCAGCACCTCAGGCACCCAAGCCTGAAGTGCAGATTCCCACGTTTACGGCTCCACAGCCCAATCTCAACAAGCCTAAGCCCATCCTCCGCAACGTAAACTTCAAGCATTTCGGAGGCCAGAAGACCGAGAAGGAGGAGGCAGACGCCCAGCAGGCATCTGCCCAGGAGATACACCAGAAGAAGCCACTCGAGGAGAACTCCCTGCGCGACAACTGGTATGCCTATGTCAACAACCTTCCACGCGAGCAGATGGCCATCGCCCAACGTTTGCGCATGACGCTGCCCGTCATTACCGGCCCTTCTACAGTCGAAGTCACCGTTAACAGTCCGCAGATTGTCAGCGAGCTGAACGACCTGAAGGCCGATATGGAAGCTTACCTCCGTCCACGCTTGCAGAACAGCGAGCTAAGCTTCACTTTCCGCCTGTCTGCAGAAGAGGTCGTAAGGCATAAGTATAGCAAGCATGAGTACCTAAGGGAGCTGGAAAGCGTAAACCCCTCACTTACCACACTGATAAAAGAACTGGAACTGGAATTCGATTAAAGGTCGTGATGTAGCAGACGGTATTCTGCCATCTCGGCATACTTGGTTCCGGGACGTCCGTAGTTGGCATACGGATAGATGCTGATGCCGCCACGTGGCGTAAAGATGCCCGTCACCTCGATGTATTTCGGATCCATAAGCCGGATAAGATCCTTCATGATCTTGTTCACGCAGTCCTCATGGAAATCGCCATGATTGCGGAAACTGAAAAGGTAGAGCTTCAGACTCTTACTCTCTACCATCCTCTTGTCGGGCAGATAGCTGATGCGTATCTCGGCAAAGTCGGGCTGTCCTGTAATGGGGCAAAGACTGGTGAACTCGGGACAGTTGAATCTTACCCAATAGTCATTCTCGGGGTGTTTGTTCTCGAAAGACTCCAACACCTCCGGTGCATAGTCGCTCTTATACTCCGTCTTGCGGCCTAAAGCTGTCAGGCCCTCACTTTCTCTGTTGCTCATATTTCTCTAATCCTTTTCTTCTTAACTGGCAGGCCGGACAATGTCCGCACCCGTCGCCCTGAATGCCGTTATAGCAGGTCAGGGTCTTATACCTTATTATATCCATCACTCCCATCTCGTCGGCCATCTGCCACGTCTGGGCTTTGTCCAGCCACATCAGAGGCGTGTGGATGCGGAACTGCTCCTCCACGGCCAGGTTGAGCGTCACGTTTAGGCTCTTGATAAAACTGTCGCGGCAATCGGGGTACCCGCTGAAGTCCGTCTGGCTGACGCCTGTCACCAGATCATGAATGCCCTTGTTACGGGCATATACCGCAGCAATGGAGAGGAAGAACATGTTGCGGCCAGGTACAAAGGTCGAGGGAAGGCCTTCAGCTGGTTTCTCCTCCTCTATCTGCAACGAGGTGTCCGTAAGGCTGCACCCCGTGCTCAGGCCCGAGATGAAGCTGACATCCATACAATCCCACTCCACACCAGCCTCCCTAGCCAGTTCCTTGGCCAGTTCCACTTCCTTTACGTGCTTCTGACCGTAAATGAAACTCAGGGCAACGACCTTGCGGAAGTTATTTTTTGCCCAGTACAGGCAGGTAGTGCTGTCTTGTCCGCCAGAGAAGACAACCAATGCTGATTCGCCTATCATAGCTGGAAGATATTTAGGGGGTTATAGGATATGTCATTGTCATAGACATCTGTTCCCTCACGACGCTTCACCCATCTCACCACACGGATGGTCAGGGGCAAGGCAATAATCTCGTACAGCGTCTTGGTGATAACCTGCAACCCCATCAGCTTAGCCAGCTCAGGAACAGGAATCAGGCCGCCGAAGGCAAAGGGGAAGAAAATCAGGCTGTCCACGCCCTCGCCCCAGAGTGTACTCATAACGGCACGTTTCGAGAAATGCCTACCCTCGCTGGTCTTCTTCATCCGGCTCATCACGAAGGCATTGACAAGGCTGCCAATCAGGAAGGCCGTAAACGAGGCAACGGTGATTCGGGGTGTCAGTCCGAAGACAAAGTTGAAGTGTTCCTCGTGCTCTGCCCAGTAGTCGGCAGCAGGCAGGATAACAGCCAACTGGCCCAGGGCCACCACCAGAAAGTTCATCAGGAAGGCCATCCAGATAACGAACCTGGCCTTGCGATAACCCCACACCTCGGCAATACAGTCGTTCAGGATGTAAGAGATGGGGAAGCACAACACACCAGCCGTCATCGTAAAGCTTCCGAATTGTAAAATCTTTGATTCTAACAGATTACTTGCAATAAGGCAAGTACAGAACAGTATCCCCATATACATGAAGGATGCTGAAACCAATTTTTCTTGTTTCATACTTCTTGTTTTGTTTTAAAAGAGGTTACCAAGCACTCTTTGTTTTATTTGCGGGTGCAAAGGTAGTCAAAAATACACACACCGCCAAGCCAATCGGCAAAAAATCCGAAATTCTCTTACCCAATCTATCTTTTATTCACCAGGACAGATACTTCGTCATGAGTGTCAACCTCAACAAAAGCGAGACACAGACAGAAGACTGTTCCCCTGTTTCGGAGCAACAAACCCGTGACATTTAATAGACACAAAAAAAAGACTGCCTTTGGTAACAATTTGTCACAACAACATAAACAAATTGAAAAAAAGTGTCCACAAAGAACTGTTATTTAAAAAAAATAATGTATTTTTGCACTCAGTATCTTTAGAACACATGAAACAGACACTACACATTTTCTTCATAGTCATCTCGATTCTTTTGTTCAGTTGCAAAGGCAATGACACAAAGGATGCTGTGGCTAAAAGTACGTCCGATGACGCGTTTACCCAATCCTTGCGTACAGCTGATTCGCTCTACAACCATATGCAGTTCCGCGATGCTTACGACTTGTATCTGCAACTGTTAGACAACAAGGTTGTCGAGGCCGACAGCGAGAAGAAGATGGACTTGCTTAATTCAATCTGCAATTGCAGCGAGTTCGCTGGCCATAAGGTTGACCAGAACAAATGGCTGGAACAGTTGATTAGCCTGGCCAAGCAGAAAGGCAACGACTACTATCAGGCCATGGGACTGGGGTCTATGGGTGTCAACCTCTTCTACGAGGGCGACCGCGAGAAGGGCATCCAATATATCAAGCAGGCCATCGACCTGCTGGAAAAGACCAACCGCCCGGATGCCGACCACCTGATACATAGTCATCTTATTCTTTTGGCCCGCCTGTATGGCGAGATAAAAGACTATGATAATGTGAAGAAAATTAACGAGCGCAATCTGCAGTTGACCATGCAGGGTACCCGTTGGGGAAGTGCACCCAGCCAACAGCTCATAGACCGCCGCATGGCTTTATCCAAGATAGCATCCCTTTCGACCAAGATGCAGGACTTCCAGCGGGCCGACTCCGCCTATACAGCCTGGAAGGCTGTGCAGTACGAGGGTAACCACACCCGCGACTATTTCATCGTAGACTATCTGAAGAATCGCGGGCGCTACACAGAGGCCATCCCCATCTATAACACGCTGATTGATCGCATACGCCAGCAGGGTGACACCCTGGGCGAGATGATGAACACCGCCAAATGGGGCCTGGCCGAAGTCTATCATAAGATGGGCAACTACGAGCAGGCTGCCAACCTCTACGAACAGGTATTGGATATTCAGGACACCCTGAAGAGCCGCAAGGCCAGGAACACCGCTATGGAGTTAGCTGCCATCTATCACGACAAGGAGCAGGAACAAATCATCATAAGACAGGACGCTGAGAACACCCGCCAACGTCATATCCTGGCCATCGGAATGCTGGCCCTGTTCAGCGTAACAGTCCTTGCCATCATCACGCTCATGCATAACAGGAGCATCAAACGCAAGAACCGCTTTCTGGCACAGCAGATTACCGATGCTGTCAAATACAAGAAAATGTATAGGGAAGAGATAATCAAACAGGCCCAGACAAATGTCGAAACGCCCCAAGACCCGAATACACTCAGCGACGAGCAACTCTTCCAACACATACACGAGATTATCGTGCAAGAGCAACTCTTCCTCGATCCTAATTTCGGACGTCAAACCATTATGGATCGCTTCCAGTTGTCCAAGGAACGTGTTGGTGCCGTCTTCTCCAAGGGAAGTGAGCATGCTAAGATGTCCAACTACGTCCAGCAGTTGCGTTTGGAATATGCTGCCCGCCTCTTGACGACAGAGCTAGACAAGAATATCGTAGAGATAGCCTCAGAATGTGGATTCAGCAGCAGCACCTACTTTACCAACTGCTTCCGTCAGCACTTCGGCATCCGTCCTACCGAGTTCCGTCGCAACGCGGAAGAATCCGCAGGCAAATAATCCCCTATTACTTCTTTCTCCGTTTTTTTGTAACCTCCAGGAGTCTACACGTGTTGATTCCTGGAGGTTACAAATAAAGTGCACATCCAGGCTTTCTGTGATAAACTCAAATCAACGAAAAACACTCATTACCAAGTGATTATATAATAATACCTCAACCATTAGACGAGAAACACTTCTGCGAGACATTAAAATAATATCCGATGGAATCAGATTTGAGGTCAAGAAAAGTGCAAATGAAACACTTTTTGTTTCACACTCTCAAAATATGCAAAAATTGGACTCTCAAAATATGCAAAAAACTGAAATCTTGTCTGAAAAACCTTGTAATCTTGTCTGGATGCCCCTTTTCCTATTGCATAATAAAAAAAAACATCTGACCTTTGCAGCAGACAAAAATTCTATTAGACATTAGGCTTTAGACTATAGACTTTAGCCGTTGACCATAGAACATTATTATATAGACAATAAAACCATACACCTAGACTAAACTAAACGAAATTAATAACCCTTAAAAACCGTACCAACCATTTCAAACAAACAGCCCCCTTCCCTTCCGTAATGGAGGGGAGTCATAAACGACCAAACGACAAAGATATATACCTAACTAAGTTAAATACCTAAAACAATCATTCAAAAACAAAACTTAAACCTAAACCTAACTAAACGATACCTCGAAAACCTCAACTTCCCTCTCTTCGGAGAGGGGACGAGGTGAGAGGTTAAAAACAGAAGCCCCCCACCCCGACCCTCCCAAAGGGAAGGGAGACAAAAATATATAAACAAACAAGCAAAACAAACAACTTGTCTTTTTTAAAAAAAAACGATATATATACCTTGAAAAATGTTTGTTATGTGCATCGATACGAGACTGCTAATGGCCTCCCTCCTGATAATGGTGGTAGTGTTAGGAGGGCAGTGCCTTTGGCAGCTGTATCAGATGCGAAAACTAAAGCGGGCGCTGGTACGGTTCATTCAAGAGAGCCTCAAATATAAGTACGCCGGCTTCCATGATGCAAAACACAAAAGAGAGGAATCACCCATAAAAGATAAAACTTCCCATAAATACAACACGATTATTTGTCCCAAGTGCGGACACGAGACATCATTCAATATGCAGAGTGATGCCATCGACGAGTTGGGCGAGTTCTATCGATGCCAGCATTGCGGCTGGCCATTCTAGTACAAATAAAATACCATAACCGCCCCGGCGGTGAGAAAAACAAATAAAAGCGATCTTTGAACAAGAAATAAACCTCCGCTACGCCCGAGAATCTTTTCTTCTTCGAATAGAGGAAAGAATCTTTTCTTCACTTTTTTAGGCGAATAGAGTCGTTGGGCAATGACGCGATGTCATTACAACTCGAGCAATTATATAAAGATAGTTACAGGATACATTAGGTTGGCGTTTAGTTCTCGGGCATGACTAACAGTCAAACGGAGGTTTATTTTTTCTCCTCCCCGAGGGAGAAGATAGTTTAGAGTTGCAAGATTATTGGCCAAAGGCTATTTCGTAGACAAGAAGAAAAAGGAGGATGCGACTGCATCCTCCTTCTTCTTTATATTCTCCTGGCGGAGAGACAGGGATTCGAACCCTGGGTACCCGTAAGAGTACGCCGCATTTCGAGTGCGGTCCATTCGACCACTCTGGCATCTCTCCATTGCCTAAAGCGAATGCAAAATTACGGTTTTTGCTGCAAAAAGCAAAGAAAAAAAGTAGAAAAATCAGAGACTGTCCAAAAAAAGACGGGTAACGGAGAAGCTCTTGTCGGCCATCGTCTGCCAGAAGTTGAGATACGTCTCGAAATGTGCCTCGGCCCCTGGTGTATCACTGATGATACGGAAGCTGACAAAAGGCAGGCCGTACAGATGACACACATGTGCTATAGCAGCCGACTCCATGTCTACAGCCATCCCTTCGGGATATGCAGCCTTTATGATGTTCAACTGGTCGCGATTGGTAATAAACTGGTCGCCTGTACAGATCAGACCGGGTACGATGCGTATATCTGTCTCTAACGTCTGGGCCTTACCAATCATATCCTTATCACTGTCGAAGAAACGGGGCAGTCCCTGCACCTGACCGGGATCGACATCTTCGCCACACGACACATCGTGATAGCAGGTCTGGGTGCTGACCACCACATCCATAACACGGAGACAGGCATCAATGCCTCCGGCCACGCCCGTACTGACAACACTGTCTGGATGGAAATGGACAATCATATTGGTAACGCCGGAAGCGGCATTAACCTTACCAATACCGCACTGCATGAGCACAATCTGCTTGTCATTAAGATTCCCTACAAGGAAATCATATGGCCCAATCTTCTCTGTCTTTGTATCCGTAAGGATGGAAGCAATCTGCTTAAACTCAACGCTCATGGCGGTGAGGACGCCAATAGTTTTTCGCATATTCTATAATTTATTGGTACAAAAATACATCTTTTTTTTCATCAGGGCAACTTTTGCAACTCGTTTGCAGAGAATCTGACGTACTTTTGCACCCAGAAAGATTAAACAAGCAAAATTATGAACGTACTATTAGACATTCTAAAAGAGGTCTGGGTGCTGACAAACGAGATGTCGCCCTATCTGTTGCTGGGTTTCCTACTGGCTGGAATCATGCACGAGTTTCTGCCCAGCACGTTGTATACCAATCACTTGGGAAAGAATAACTTCAGGTCGGTCTTCCTGGCTGCCCTCTTTGGCGTTCCCCTGCCCCTATGCTCCTGCGGTGTTATCCCCACAGCTATGGGACTTCGCCGCGAAGGTGCCAGCAAGGGAGCCACCGTTTCGTTCCTGATAGCTACGCCACAGACGGGAGTAGACAGCATCATTGCCACTTACAGCCTTATGGGCCTGCCCTTTGCCATCATCCGTCCCATAGCTGCCTTCCTGACCGCCATATTGGGAGGTACGTTGGTAAACAAGGTAGAAGCCCCCTCCCCGTTCCCCCTTTGGGGGAGTGCCCCAAAGCAAAACAACCAAGAAGGAAAAAATAAGACCCTCCCCCAAAGGGGGAGCTTGGAGGGGGCTTTCCGCTATGCTTTCATCGAGATGATGGAGGATATCGGCAAGTGGCTGGTGATAGGACTTGTCATAGCTGGTATCATTACGGCGGCAGTACCGGACAGTTGGTTCACAGCCTTCCAGGGTAATACACTCTACAGCATTCTCTTTGTGCTCTTTTTCAGCATACCCATGTACCTGTGTGCCACAGGAAGCATCCCCATTGCCTTGGCGCTGATGATGAAGGGTCTTACCCCTGGTGCAGCCCTCGTCTTACTGATGGCAGGACCTGCCAGCAACGTTGCCAGCATCCTTATTATAAATAAGGTATTAGGGCGCAAGACGCTGGCCATCTATCTGTTCTCAATCATAGCAGGGGCTATTGCCTTTGCATTAGGAATCGACTACCTGTTGCCAGCCGAATGGTTCACCGCACCCCTTGCCAGCATGCAGGAGTGCTGTGCCGAGCAACCTGGCTGGTTCAGCATTCTCTGTACCATCCTGATGATTCTGCTTCTTATCCATGCCCTAAGCCCTCACAAGCTCTTCGGTGGCCATCATCACCATCATTGTCACTGCCACGATTGCGAAAGCTCAACTACCAACTGTCAACTGTCAACTGTCAACTATAAGATAAATGGCATGACCTGCCATCACTGCGCAGCCAACACCCAGAAGGCCATAGCATCGGTAGAGGGTGTGGAACAGGTAACCGTCTCGCTGGAGGAAGGGCTGGCACATGTTACGGGCAACTTCAGGGAAGATGACATACGCCAAGCAGTAGAAAGTATCGGGTTTGAAATAGAAAAGTAAGCATAACGGGCCTTTCTTGTACATCGAGTACAAAAAAAATGCTCTATTTCTTGGCAGATTGAAAGAAGTATTGTACCTTTGCCGTGCAAAAGATAAGAAAAAAGCAGATTATGGCACATAATGGTAACTATTTTAACGGCTTTTATTTTTACTTTTACTTTGGCAAAATAAAGTAGAGCGGGTCGTTATATGTGTCAGACTAAGAAACAAAACAAGAATTAAGGTAAAGAAAACAATAAGGTCCCGCTCTACAACGAGCGGGATTTTTTTTAAGGAAAAAGATGAGAAGAATAGCAATTCAAGGTATTAAAGGGAGTTTCCACGACATAGCCTCGCACCGTTATTTCGAGGGAGAGGACCTGGAACTGGTCTGCTGCGACACATTCGAGCAGGTATTCCGACACCTGAAAGAGGACAAGGATGCTGCAGCACTGGTGGCCATAGAAAACACCATCGCAGGAAGCCTGCTTCATAACTACGAGCTGCTTCGCGACAGCGGCATGACCATTGTGGGCGAACATAAACTGCGCATCAGCCACAGCATCATGTGCCTGCCCGATGACGACTGGAAAGACATCACAGAGGTGAACTCACATCCCGTGGCATTGATGCAGTGCAGGAATTTCCTCTCTGAACACGATATGAAGATTGTGGAAGTTGCAGATACAGCAGGCGCCGCTGCCAACATCAGCAAGAAACAGCTGCGCGGCCATGCAGCCATCTGCCATAAGGATGCAGCCAAGATATATGGCATGAAGGTGCTGCAGGAAGGCATCGAGACTAACAAGCATAACTTCACCCGCTTCCTGGTGGTATGCAATCCCGAGAAGGCTCATACACTGCGCAAGTTCGAGGAGCTGAACAAAGCCAGCCTTGTCTTTACCCTCCCCCACGAGGAGGGAAGCCTGTCGGCCATCCTGAGTGTGCTATCATTCTACAAACTCAATCTCACCAAGATTCAATCGCTCCCCATCATTGGCAAGGAGTGGCAGTATATGTTCTATATAGACCTTTCCTACAACGACTACACTCGTTACAAGCAGGCCATCAATGCCATCACCCCCCTTACCAAAGAGCTAAAACTATTAGGAGAATACAGAAATGGAAGAGAAACAATTTAACATACAGCCCGCCGACAGGTTGGCAAGCGTACAGGAATACTATTTCAGCCGCAAGCTGAAGGAAGTGGCTCAGATGAACGCTCAGGGTTTGGACGTTATATCATTGGGCATTGGCAGTCCCGATATGCCACCATCACAGCAGACCATAGAGACACTCTGCAAGGAAGCCGTTAAGCCATCGGTTCATGGCTATCAGCCCTACGTAGGAATACCCGAGATGCGCCAGAGCATGGCCGACTTCTACCAGCGCTGGTATGGCGTGGAACTGGATGCTAATACCGAGATTCAGCCCCTTATTGGTAGCAAAGAAGGCATCCTGCACGTAACACTGGCCTTCGTAAACCCCGGCGACAAGGTGCTGGTACCCAATCCCGGCTACCCCACCTACACATCGCTGAGCAAGTTGCTGGGCGCAGAAATTGTCAATTACGACCTGAAGGAAGATAATAAGTGGCAACCCGACTTCGAGGCGTTGGAAATGATGGATCTCACTGGCGTTAAGCTGATGTGGACTAACTACCCCAACATGCCTACGGGTGCAGACGCTTCATTGGAGCTGTTCCAGAAACTGGTAGACTTTGCCCGTCGCCACAACATTGTGGTGGTGAATGACAATCCCTACAGCCTCATCCTTAACGAGCATCCCCTCAGCATCCTGCAGATACCCGGTGCCAAGGAGTGCTGTATTGAGTTCAACTCCATGAGTAAAAGTCAGAACATGCCCGGATGGCGTGTAGGATGGGTTTCAACAAATGCAACCTTCATACAGTGGATTCTGAAAGTAAAGAGCAATGTGGACAGCGGTATGTTCCGCCCCCTGCAGTTAGCGGCTGCCGAGGCATTACACAATACAGATGAATGGCATGCCAGCTATAACCGCGAGGTTTATGCCAAGCGTCGTGCCGTCGCCGAGGAGATAATGAAGACACTGGGCTGCACCTTCGACCCTTCTCAGGTAGGTATGTTCCTATGGGGACGTATCCCTGATTCATACAACGATGTAGAAGAGCTCACCGAGCACATCCTCCACGAAGCCCGCGTGTTCATCACCCCAGGCTTTATCTTCGGTTCCAACGGCAAGCGATACATCCGCATCAGCCTGTGTGCCAAAGAAGAGAAACTGCAGGAAGCGCTTAGTAGAATTCAAAATTCACAATTCATAATAAAGTGAAGAGTGAAGAATCAGAGACACAATGCGCCAATTGTAAATTATGAATTAAAATTATGAATTAGATATAAGTATGGAACTAGAATTACAACCCCTGAACCTGCCAAGTGACCAGGAACGTGCTTTCATCATCGCCGGTCCTTGCAGCGCAGAGACAGAAGAACAAGTAATGACCACCGCCAAGCAACTGGCAGGCAAAGGCTGCCATCTATTCCGTGCCGGCGTATGGAAGCCACGCACCAAGCCAGGTGGCTTTGAGGGACACGGCGAACCTGCCCTGCCCTGGTTGGCTGACGTCAAGAAGGAAACAGGTATGCTGGTATCTACCGAGGTGGCTACACCCGAGCATGTGGAACTGGCCCTGAAGTATGGCATTGATATCCTTTGGGTGGGTGCACGCACAACAGCCAACCCCTTTGCCGTTCAGGCATTGGCCGATGCACTGAAAGGTACAGACGCCACAGTGTTGGTAAAGAATCCCGTCAACCCCGACCTTGAACTCTGGATTGGTGCCCTGCAGCGTATCAACGGCGCCGGCATCACGAAACTGGGAGCTATACACCGTGGCTTTAGCAGCTATGAAAAGAAGTTGTATCGCAACGAGCCCATGTGGCAAATCCCCATAGAGCTGAAGCGCAGATTGCCCCAGTTGCCTGTCGTATGTGACCCCAGCCACATCAGCGGAAGACGCGACCTGATAGCTCCTCTCTGCCAGCAGGCAATGGACTTGGGATTCGACGGTCTCCTGATAGAGAGCCACTGCAACCCCGACAAGGCTTGGAGCGATGCATCACAGCAGGTGACACCCGAAGTTCTCGACTTCATTATCTCACGTCTTATCTTCCGCGATACAGACGAGCATACCGACACACTGAAGGATCTGCGCAAAGAGATCGACGAGATTGACAACGAACTTATAGACCTGTTGGCCAAGCGTATGAGAATCTGCCGCAACATCGGTGAATACAAGAAGGAAAATGGTATGACCATTGTTCAGACCCGTCGTTACAGCGAGATATTGGACAAGCGCGGTGCACAGGGCTCTTTACTCGGCATTGACACGCTGTGCATCAAGAACATCTTCGAGCACATCCACGAAGAGAGCGTTCGTCAGCAAATGGAGATTATCAATAAATAGTGGCCCCCTCCCCGCTCCCCCTTTGGGGGAGTGCTTTAACTATAAAAAAATGAGAATACTGATTTTAGGCGCTGGTAAGATGGGGTCGTTCTTTACGGACGTATTGAGCTTCGAACATGAATGCGCCGTTTATGAGATAGATGCCAAGCGGATGCGTTTCCTGTATAACACACAGCGATTCACATCCATGCAGGAGATAGAGGATTTCAAACCCGAACTGGTTATCAATGCCGTAACATTGAAGTATACCTTGGAGGTCTTCGGACAGATACTACCTCATCTGCCCAAAGACTGTATCATCAGTGATATCAGCAGTGTGAAGACGGGATTCAAGGAGTACTACGACAGTACCGGCTTCCGCTATGTGAGTACACACCCCATGTTCGGACCGACATTTGCCAACCTGGGCGCACTCAGCAGCGAGAACGCCATTGTCATCAACGAGGGCGACTATATGGGGCGCATTTTCTTCCTGGACCTCTACCGCCGCCTGGGACTGAATGTACACGAATACAGTTTCGAGGAGCATGACGAGGCAATGGCCTACTCACTGTCCGTTCCCTTCGTCAGTACCTTTGTGTTCAGTGCTGTCATGAAGCATCAGGACTCGCCGGGTACAACCTTCAAACGTCACCTGAAGATTGCACGTGGTGTGCTGTCTGAGGACGACACCCTGCTGCGCGAGATTCTGTTCAACCCGAAGACCAAGTCGCATGTAGAGCAAATCCGCGCCGAACTGAAAGAGCTTATTCAGATTATTGACGACCGCGATGAGGATGCGCTCAACAAATATCTGGTAAAGATTCGCAAGAATATACAGTAACAATAAAGCCTGCCCGGTTGGGCAGGCTTTATTGTCAGATCTTAGACGTTAGACCTTAGTTTTTTTGCTAAAGTCTAAAGCCTAGAGCCTAAAGTCTAGAGTCTCTTAATCCATCACCTTGATACGTACGTTCTTATACCATACGTCGTCGCCGTGATCCTGGAGAGCGAAGTAACCACCTTCCTTGCCTTCTTCGATCATCAGACCGTAAGCATAGGGGAATTCACCGCCCTTGCAGAACTTGCTGTTGTCAAGCATCTCCTTCCACTTAGGTGTCCAAAGGTGATACTCCAATACCTTCTCGTCGTTCTGGTAATGAATAACAGTACCCTTGAAGACAACAATCTTAGCCTTGTTCCACTCGCCAAAAGGCTTAGCGTTCTGAGGAACAGCAGGTACCATATCGTACAATGAAGCAGCCTGACGGTTACCGTCAACACCCAACTGAGCATCTACGTGGTTGGCATTGTCCAATACCTGATACTCAGAGCAGCTCTGCCAGATAGGCAACATCTCGCCGTTGGCATCCTTAGCCTCCTGAGCCAAGTAGAAGATACCAGAGTTACCACCCTTGCTGATCTTGTACTCCAACTCCAAGGTAAAGTTAGTGAACTTATGAGCAAACATCAGGTCGCCACCACCTTCAGCCTGAGCCTCACCGGTACCAGAACCCTTCAGGTGAATGCACTCGCCGTCGTTCTCCCAGCTTGTAGGAACAGCATCCTGACCATAACCGCGCCAGCCGTCCAGGCTAGAACCGTCAAACAGAATGTAATATCCTTCCTCGTCCTGCTTCAGCTGAGCCAGATCATACTGCTCGTTCTCTACGATTTCAGCAACAGCCTCTTCGCCAGCAGCCTCCTCGGTCTTGTTCTCGCAGTTCTTGCAAGCATCACAACCACAGTTGCATTCACACTTCTTCTGGCAGCAAGATGCCATCAGGGCCAAAGTTGCTGCAAATAACAAAGTCTTCTTCATAACTTGAAATTGTTGATAGTTTTATGTTAATAATAATCATTTGCCTGCAAAGTTACGAATAAGTGAGGGATAAACGAAAGAAAAACTGATTTTTCTTTTCTTTTGTCCGAATGAAAGTAACCCACACTGCAATTATACTTTACGACTTAGCCACTTACGCAAGGGCTCATCGTAGAAGAGGAGGCAAAGGGTGGCTATCAGCAGCGAAGCCACAATGGTGATGATGGCAGGGAGCCAAGGCTGGGAATAACCCTCGTAGGGATGAGTATCCTTCCCTACCCATGTAATATAAAGGTATATAAGGGGAAAGTGAACGGCATAGAGGGGATAGGACAGACGACCCAGGAAAGAAACGGCCTGCTGCCGCCAACCGGAAACGGTGCCTCTGGCAGCAAACCAGATGATAGTGGGAAAGAGAGACAAGAGACAGATAAGTTGGTAGATGGTATCCGGCTCTTTACCACCCAGCGAAGGAAGTCCCAACAACACCACAATTGCCAAGCTACAGAACAGGAAGACGTGCCCCTTTATCGGTCTGGGATTACGCTTACGGAACATACGGGCCATCAGGAGTCCCATAGGATATGCGTAGAGCATACGCAGGGCTCCACCCAATAGGTTCATAGGTTCTGAAGACCAGCCGTAGGCCACGCCGCCATCCTCTAAAACCAAGGCATAGGCAGCAAGGGAGATGATACCGCATGTTACCCAGACACGAAGCCACTTGGTGGGCAGACGGTGCAGCAGCAGTCCATAAAGCAGACTGCCTATATACTCGAAGAACAAAGACCAGTGCGGTCCGTTTAATGGGAAAGCCTCGGTATTACCACGCACATCCATCCCACTGGGGGCAGGAATCAGGAACAGCGCCAGCAACGTTGCCCACATCAGGGTTTCAACGGGCACGGCATTACCTTGCCAATTCACACATCCCTGAATAATAAAGGCAATAGCTCCCAAGATAACGCCCATCACAACCATAGGATGCAAACGAATCAGACGTCTCTTCACAAATCCCCAAAAGGTAAGAGTTCCCCTCTCTTCCGGAGTCTCCCCTCTCCCTGGAGAGGGGATGGGGGTGAGGCTGGTGAGGCGGTTATCATACGCATACCCCATGACAAAACCAGAAAGGATGAAGAAGAAGTCCACACCCAGAAAGCTATGGTAAAACTCATTAACCGGCGTAGGCCACAAAAAAAAACTCTTGGCATCATTGAAGACATGATACAGGAGTACCATAAGGGCTGCTACACCACGTAATCCGTCCAGAATATCGTATCTTGGCTTTTCCATAATCATTAATTAGTTTTTGTGCAGCAAATATACAACTTTTTCCGTGCAAAGCTTCTTTTTTTACCTTAAATCCTGTAAATTTGCCTTCAATTATGAAAAGAATATACCTTATCACCGGTGGTGAACGCTCGGGAAAAAGCACTTATGCCGAGAAGTTGGCACTCAGCCTTTCGCCCCACCCCGTCTATATGGCTACGGCTCATATCTGGGACGAGGAATTCCGCCAACGCGTGCTCCGTCATCAAGAACGACGCGGACCGGAATGGACCAATATAGAGGAGGAGAAACATCTTTCAGCCCACGATGTCTCGGGGCGCGTGGTGCTTGTTGACTGCCTGACGCTATGGGCCAACAATTTCTGCTTTGCAGAAAAGGAGGAGCTCTTCGACACTGAAAGGGTGCTGAAAGAACTTAAGGAGGAGTTAAACCGATTTACCAAACAAGATGCTACCTTCATCTTCGTGACGAACGAGATTGGCATGGGAGGCGTATCGCCGAACCCTCTGCAACGCCGTTTTACGGACCTGCTGGGTTGGCTGAACCAGTATGTGGCCTCCATAGCCGACGAGGTCGTACTGATGGTAAGCGGAATAGAGGTGAAAGTAAAGAGTCTAGAATGAAAAGTGAACTGAGAACTGCGTTACAAGATAAGATAGACAACCTGAACAAGCCCAAGGGTGCTATGGGGCGGTTGGAGGAATTAGCCCTGCAGATAGGTCTTATACAGGAGACACTGGAGCCCAGTCTCCAGCATCCCTGTCACCTGTTACTGGGTGCTGACCATGGGATAGAACGCGAGGGAGTAAGTGTCTCGCCGCGTGATGTGACATGGCAACAGATGATTAATTTTACCCGTGGGGGCGGTGGCGTGAACATGTTCTGTCGCCAGCACGGATTTGACCTTAGCATTATAGACATGGGCGTGGACCATGACCTATCGCAGTTTCCCCTTATCCGTAACCTGAAGATCCGGCCACACGGCACTGGCAATTTCCTATATGAACCGGCCATGACAGAACAGGAGATGCAGCAATGCCTTTCCACAGGTGCCATGCTGGTGGACGAATGTGCCGGCAAAGGCTGTAACGTTATCTGTCTGGGCGAGATGGGCATTGGCAATACCAGTCCCTCCAGCATCTGGATGCATCTGCTGCTGGATATTCCCCTGTCGCAATGTGTAGGTGCCGGAGCGGGTCTTTCGGACAAAGGTATCAGCCACAAACTCGAGGTACTGCAACGATCGGTAGACAGGACATCAGGCACTCCCCTAACCTGCCAGACCATTATGCAGGAATATGGCGGTCTGGAGATGGTGACAGCCGTGGGTGCCATGCTCCGCGCTGCAGAGAAGCGCATGGTGGTGTTGGTGGACGGCTTTATCATGAGTGCCTGCGCTCTGATGGCCTGGAAGCTAAACCCCGAATTTCTGCCCTTTGCCGTCTTCTGCCATCAGGGCGATGAAGCAGGGCACCGGCTTATGCTGGAAGGAATGGGCGTGAAGGGTCTGTTGAATCTGGGCCTCCGTCTGGGCGAAGGAACAGGAGCCTTATGTGCCTACTCTATCCTGCAGAGTGCCGTAAGAATGCTGAACGAGATGAACAATTTCCAAAACGCTAACATAACAAAGTATTTCTGATATGAAAACTATTCGGTTTTTCCTGAACGATATATGGGCAGCACTGATGATGTTTACCCGCCTGCCATGGTGGCGCCTGCATCAGCCCCAGGAGGAGCATTTCCGCAATGTTACCACCGTATGGCCCCTGACAGGATGGCTTACAGGCGGTGTGATGGCCCTTGTCTTCTACGCTGGTATCATGTTCCTGCCACTCCCCATTGCGATTCTGCTTACCATCCTGTCTCGCATCCTGCTCACAGGGGCCTTACACGAAGACGGACTGGCCGACTTCCTGGACGGCATGGGTGGAGGAAAATACAAGGAGAGCATCCTCTCCATCATGAAAGACAGCCACATAGGCACCTATGGCGTACTGGGACTGATCATCTATCTGGCATTCTTCTTCTTTGGCCTGCAGGAACTGACAAGCAAATTCCTTAGGGAAAGCCTTACGCCCGAGAGTACCTGTCGTAATCCATTGCTGATGATTTGCATGGCCATGCTCTTCATGGATGTATGGGCCAAGAATCTGGCATCGATGATTGTCTTTCAACTGCCTTATGCGCGTAAGGAAGAGGAGGCTAAAACACACCTCGTGTACAAGAAGAACTGGGGAAAGCAACTGCTGGTATGCCTGCTCTCGCTCCTACCCTTTATCATTATCTGGAGTTTAACGGGTTGCCTTCCCATAAACAACTGCCTGATAATTTTTGTTCCCATCGTTGTGCAGACGCTCCTTGTCTGGTGGATGCGTGAACGCATCGGCGGCTATACGGGCGACTGCTGTGGTGCACTCTTCCTGCTGACAGAAGCCTCCACGTTATTCGCCTGGATTATTATGATTAAAGGATAGATAACAAAAAGAAATGCCCTGCAGATTCGCAAGGCATTTCTTTTATCTATCAACTCTCAGCTTTATTTATCTCCGATAGCGTGCAGATACTCTTCCCAAAGTTCCTCTACACCATTCTCGGGCTTGTCACCCAGGATGTGCTTCATAGCCTTGTCCCAAGACCAGGGATTCAACTCGGCAGCAGAAGCATTGAACTTACGCAGGAAGTTCTTGTCCTTGTTCAACTGCAACCAATACAGGAAGTAACCTGCTACACGATAGCCTTCGCGCCATGACTTACCACGGGGACGGTCCTTGCTCTTGAAGTCCTGATCGAAGCAACCGCAGGCCAGACGTACACCGTCGGCCAAACCCTCTATGAAGCACCAGTTCTCACCGCCATCTCCATATTCGCCACAACCCTGAGGATCCAACTGATAAGCATGGGTCAGCTCGTGATACAACACACCGCGGGTCTCATAGTCCAGACGCATGGTGTCGTTGTTCTGGAAGCTCTTCTCGATCCATCCGGTAGTATAGCAAACACCTACATTGTCACCACCACCGTACTTCCAGCTGATACCATCCTCGTTAACGAGACTGTAATTGATGGTCTTAATCTGAGGGATGTTCTTATCCTTGGGACCATAGTATAATGTCTGCAGCACGCGGCGGGCATTCTCCTGAATGTATGGAGTGGGATTAGGAATAATGTTATGGTAAATCTTTGAACCCTCTGTCTCTGGGGCCTCATCGCGGAAAACAACCTCTCCTGGATTGTAATTAAGCCATTTCTTTTCAACCTTGATAGGCTCGTGATACTTGTTAACCTTCAACTGTGCCGTAGCACTCATTGATACTGCGGCAAGCAGTACGAAAATAATCTTCTTCATATACCTTAATTTAAGTTAATTGTTAGTTCTGACGCGCAAAGTTAGCATCTTTTTGTTAAAAAGGAAAATTGCAGCGCGGCTTTTATAGAATATTAAGATAATTATTTGTACCTTCGCGTATCAAAAACAGGAAGACATGTATTACGTAACAAAGAAAATGGAGATTTCCGGCAGCCACTACATTACTATGGAGAAAGGAAGTAAGTGTGAGCGCCTGCACGGACACAACTGGATAATTACCGTATACTGCAAATCCAAGGAATTGGACGAGGACGGCATGGTGGTAGATTTCACCGAGGTAAAGCGTCTGGTTCACGGCACCCTGGATCATCAGGACCTGAACTCCATCCTACCCTTCAATCCTACGGCAGAGAACATCGCCCGCTGGATATGCGATCGTGTCCCCCACTGCTACAAGGTGGATGTTCAGGAAAGTTCCGGCAACATCGCCACCTACGAAAGTGAAGAGTGAAAAATTTGCTGCCGCTGTGCTCGCGAACCTCTTGTCTCTTGCTCCTAGAATTCTCTAATTCTTAATCTGCCACTCCCCCAAAGGGGCGGCTGGGGTCTTTAGAGTAGCCACTGAATGTGGCTACGGCCCCGCAAAGGTGAGCGAATCCCCATACGCGAAGGAAGGCAAAGCAGGGAGGGGGCCTCTAACCCACTAACCACTAATGTCTAAAGCCTAGAGTTCAGCGTCGCTGCACTGGAAGGTATTCCCCTTGCGGATATCTCCTGTGCTGAGACCCAACTTCAGCCATTTCATGCGCTGCTTGCTGGTGCCGTGTGTGAAGGTCTCGGGCTGAGAATAGCCACGCGCCTTCTCCTGCAGGTAGTTATCACCTATCACCTGAGCACAACGGATAGCCTCCTCCAAGTCGCCATCCTCCAGACTACCGAACATCTCGTTGTCATGATAAGCCCACACACCGGCGTAGAAGTCGGCCAAGAGTTCCAGACGGACACTCACCTTATTGGCATCCTTCTGGTTCAGGCGCGACATCTGCTCGTGCGCCTTACCCAACGTACCCAACAGATATTCCACATGATGTCCCACCTCGTGGGCAATCACATAGGCATAGGCAAAGTCACCGTCGGCACCCAACTGCTGCTTCATAGAGGTGAAGAAAGAAAGGTCGATATACAGACACTGGTCGGCCGAGCAGTAGAAAGGTCCCATGCTGCTCTGTCCATTACCACAAGCTGTCTGGACGCTACCCGTATAGAGCACCATCTTAGGCGGCTCGTAGGTACGGCCCAGTTTCTGGAACTCTGCCGTCCACACATCTTCTGTTCCTGCCAGAATCTGCTTCGAGAACTTAGCCAGTTCCTGCTCCTCGGCAGTGAACTCACGTCCGCCCTCGGCCTGCTCCACGACATTGCTGTTCAGCAGTTCGGGGTTACTGACAACACTGTTGAAGACATCACCCAGGCTACCGCCCGAGAGCAATGTAATCAAGGCTATAACAATAATGCCACCGATACCGCCTATGCCGCCCATCTTGGCAGCCGACATACCTCTGCGGTCATCCACATTGGTACTTTCTCTTCTTCCGTCCAGTTTCATAGTGTTTGTTTTTAAGTTAATTAGTCTTACTGGCTACAAAATTATCAAAAATACTTTAGAACCAACAAATATATTCGTTGTTTATTTTTCAAACAATTTTATTCCGTTCTTATTATGAATGCAAAATTATAAAATATATTTCGCATCAACCATCTTACTTCTTCCTTCTGACATCTGACATCTATTATACTTTTCGCTTCGTTCCGATATTGTTTTAGAGTCGTACAGGACTTCTGTATCATCAGTACAAAGGCTTTGTACTACCAGTACAGGGCTTTTGTACTGGCTGTACACAGGACTTGTACTACAGCCATTCGGTTTCTTCTACCATTCTGTCGAACTTTACTTCGTAACCAAACTGGCGGAAAACACTACTGATATACTGCTGCTCATCTGGCGTAATGGGGCGTAAGCCATTGCGACGCGAGTAATAGGAACCACGCCCGAAGTGGTTAATCAACGTATTTCTTAACGGTGAAATATTATCAGCTTTTACCTCATGGAACGAGTCCTTCATGCCGTATGCCATCGTTACCACCTTATTGGGCTTGTAATAACGGCAAGACTCTCCACAGCAACGCACGGGATTGACTGCCGATACAACGTCATCTTTCTGTCTCCCACTACGTGCTGCCAACCTATGCAGGCAACCGTCCGCCAACGGGCAATCATCATTAAAGCACGATAAATAGTGCTCTGGCATTGTTTTATATTGTGGTTCTTTGTCGATCATTTCAGTTATCCGGATTATTTTGCCTACAAAGATACTAAATATATTGGATATTAGTGAGTCTTTTCTTCTTTTTCTGACATCCAAAAAGCGTGCAGCCATTTCTGACTACACGCTTTAACAAAATAAGCTATGTATTTTACTTGCACCATGTCGGAATCAGTCCGTATTGATTGTATTGGAGTATAACAACCCTTATGCCGCCATAAAATTTATGATAAAATACTCTTACTAAAATAAAAATCCTTATTTTTGCAAAAACAACGGATAGTATGAACCGTCATATTCTAATATTAATCAGCTTTTTGCTCTTCTCTGTCCCTATGATTGCAGAGAGCGATTTGCCCATCGTTGAGATGAATGCAGATAGGACGTTGATCTATCCCCAGCGAATGGAACTGACGGGGGAAGAGACGCTCATGGATGTACTCCAGATGGTGCCGGAACTGCTGATTGCCGGGTATGAGGATGTCATTGACAGCTATAACCTCCGCATCGACAACTGTCCGATGAATGGTGACACAAGGTTGATTCTTAGTCAGATGAAAGCCAAGGACATTGCAAAGATTCAGGTTTGTGACAATACAGGTGTTGCGAAGGGAACCATTGGAATGGGGAGGGTACTGGATATTAACATGAAGATGCCTGATACATTGAAAGGTTTTGTGGAAGCACAGGGAGACTTTGGGAAGGACGTAGCAGGCATTGGGACCGTGAATGCGTTATACGGCAGTAAGCATACCGACCTCTATGCCAATGCGTCTTACCGTCATCGGAACGGGAACGAGGAGTATCTGACGCTTCACATGACCAACCGGTTTGACGACAGGAACAGACTGTTGACCTATTTCACCCAGCAATTTCTTGACGTTCCCACCGGCATGTCACGTAAGCTGCTGGGCAGGGCAAGGTACTTCCATACCTTCAATGACCAAGGGACGGAACTGCTGGTAGTGGGTGGCTTTCAGCATAACAGTGACCCTATCCTCTCCAATAAGCTGCCATTGTATAACGTTGAGTTGAACACACCTTTGCTGACCAGGCGTCTGTCCATGATGCTGGGTGCCGAGGGTGACTTCCTGATGACCGAGCAAAAGAATACGGGCAGAAGCTGGGATGTCTTCAATAATGATATCTACCTGCAGTTCACATACGCCCTGCCCAAGTGGAAGCTGACAGCCGGTAATCGTGTGATGTTCTATAACTACAAGCTGATGGATGCAGGCATCACCCAGAAGCATTCTGACATCCGCAACAACACAAATGCCTGCGTCATCTATGTACCGGACAGCAGGAATCAGATCCAGTTGGGCTATTATCGCAAATACTATAACCCCGCATACTTGGTTCTCTTTATGGATGCCAATACAATTTTTGATGAGGAATGGGCGAGGTCTGAGGGACTGCTGGAGGATTGGACTATTAACCAGATGAAACTGGCCTACGTCTATAGCAGGCAAAGGCTGACCGTGCAGGCTGAGGCAAGTTATTATGCCGTTGAAGACGGTGAGAATTTTACTGAACTGGGGGCATCGGTATATTGGAAAACGAACTGGCTGAGTCTGACAGGTGGATCAAATCTGTATATAGCTAAGAGTGGAACCTATGCTTCATTCCGGTTTGCTCCCACAGCTTATCTTCCTCATGAATGGCAGATAGGCCTGCAGATGGTATACTACACCAAGAAGTCACCGACACGTGAGTTGAATGGCACTCCTGTATATGGATGTTTATCTGTGAACAAGCAAATAGGCAAAAAATGGAATTTGGGTGTTGACTGGCATGATATGTTTGATGCATTCTGCAGTAATACTAACGTAAACAGGCATGCTGCCAACATCAGGTTGCAGTATAGATTCTAACAATAACAAGAAAGCGAGTATGACTAGTATTGAACTGGATATGGTACAGACAGCCGGCATTGGTGCTTTGGCCCTCATAGCTGGTATGGTATTAACAAGAAAGGTTGCCTTTCTGCAGAGATTCTGTATTCCTTCGCCAGTAAGCGGTGGTATCATCTTTTCATTGATTACCCTGATGCTATACGGGTGGTGCAATATTGAGGTGTCGTTCAATGGAACGTTGAAGGATATCTTCATGCTGGCATTCTTTACCAGCGTTGGCTTCCAGAGCGACCTTAAAGTATTAAAGCAAGGTGGCAAGCTCTTGATAATCATGCTTAGCCTGTTGGTTGTGATGATTGCGTTGCAGAACCTTATGCCCATGGGAATTACCCGGTTCATGGGTGTTGACCCTCTGATTGGTATAGCTGCCGGTAGCATATCCATGACAGGTGGACATGGTACGGCAGGCGGATTTGCAAGTGTTTTGGAGGGTATGGGACTGCATGGCGCAGGAACAATAGGCATGGCAGCTGCTACCTTTGGTCTGATTGCCGGCTCTATGCTGGGCGGACCATTGGCAGAGAGGATTATCCGCAAAAAACTGACGCATGAACAGATGCAGGCACAAGACGAGGAGATAGACCCTGCCATGGCTGGTATAGAGAGTGGCGAAGCTTCACCTGCAGGTCGAGAAAAGCGTGTAAGCACAAACGAGCAGGAGTTCCAACAGTATGCCAAAGCTACCTACTGCATTCTTCTGGTTATGGGTGGCGGCACCGTGTTGAGTTGGTTGCTCGCAAAGACAGGTGTCACGTTCCCCACCTATTTCGGAGCTTTGATCCTAGCCGCCATCGTTCGTAACACCATTGGATTCTTCAGTTACAAGGATGACGGCAAATGGGAGAAGGCAGAAAAGTTGCTTGATATGGAGCGAATCATCAGCGTGGGTAACATCTGCCTGTCTATGTTCCTAGGTATGGCTATGATATCCCTGAAACTTTGGGAACTTCAGAGCCTGGCCCTTCCGTTGATTGTCATCCTGGTATCCCAGGTATTGCTGATGGCATTATTTGTATATTTTGCAGCATTCCCGCTGTTAGGACGCAATTACGATGCTGCCGTTCTGTGTGCAGGCATCTGTGGTTTCGGCCTGGGTGCTACCCCCAATGCCATGGCCAACATGAGTGCCGTATGCTATAAATACCGCTATGCTGTTAAGCCCTTCCTCATTGTCCCCATCATTGGTGCCATGTTTGCCGATTTGATCAATACAGGAATGATTACTCTCTTCCTTAACATCCTGTAAGAACATAACGCCAAAGTAACAAAAAAAAGCGTGCAGCCATCTCTGACTACACGCTTTTTCCAATAAGCTATGTTATTTTACTTCACCTCCTCGAAGTCGGCATCCTGGATGTCGGGCCCCTGCTGACCGCCGTTGTTAGCACCACCCTGTGCACCGGCATTCATATCAGGACCGGGCTGAGCACCGGCAGCCTGAGCAGCCTGATACATCTTCTGGGCAGCATTGTTCAGCTCGGCTGTAGCTGCATCGATAGCAGCAATGTCCTGAGCCTTATGAGCATCCTTCAGCTTGTTCAGGGCTGTCTCAACCTCAGACTTAACACCTTCGGGCAGCTTGTCGCCACTTTCCTTCAGCATGTTCTCTGTCTGGAAGATCATGCTGTCAGCTTGGTTCAGCTTATCAACACGCTCACGCTCCTTCTTGTCGGCATCAGCATTAGCCTCAGCCTCAGCCTTCATACGCTCGATTTCCTCCTTGCTCAGACCAGAACTTGCCTCGATACGGATGGCCTGCTCCTTACCTGTAGCCTTATCCTTGGCACTTACCTTAAGGATACCGTTGGCATCGATGTCGAAGCTAACCTCGATCTGAGGAACACCACGACGTGCGGGAGCAATACCCTCGAGGTTGAACTGACCAACACTCTTGTTCTGGCTTGCCATAGGACGTTCGCCCTGCAGAACGTGGATGGTAACGGCTGTCTGGTTATCGGCAGCGGTAGAGAATACCTCGCTCTTGTGGCAAGGGATGGTTGTGTTGGCATCAATCAGCTTGGTCATTACACCACCCATGGTCTCGATACCCATAGACAGAGGAGTAACGTCCAGAAGAACGATGTCGCTCTTGTCACCAGCCAATACAGCACCCTGGATAGAAGCACCTACGGCAACTACCTCGTCGGGGTTAACACCCTTGCTGGGCTCCTTACCGAAGAAGTCGGCAACCAACTTCTGAACGGCAGGAATACGGCTAGAACCACCTACCAAGATCACCTCGTCGATGTCGCTGTTGCTCAGACCGGCATCCTGCATAGCCTTCTGGCAGGGAACCTTACAAGCCTGAATCAGGCTGTCGGCCAACTGCTCGAACTTAGCACGAGTCAGTGTCTTAACCAAGTGCTTGGGCACACCGCCTACAGCAGTGATGTAAGGCAGGTTAATCTCTGTAGTAGTAGAGCTTGAGAGTTCGATCTTAGCCTTCTCGGCAGCTTCCTTCAGACGCTGCAAAGCCATAGGATCCTGCTTCAGGTCGATACCTTCCTCAGCCTTGAACTCGCTGGCCATCCAGTCGATGATAACCTGGTCGAAGTCATCACCACCCAGGTGAGTATCACCATTGGTAGAGAGCACCTCGAATACGCCGCTACCGAACTCCAGAATAGAGATATCGAATGTACCACCACCCAGGTCGAATACGGCAATCTTCATATCCTTGTTAGCCTTGTCAACACCGTATGCAAGAGCAGCGGCTGTAGGCTCGTTAACGATACGCTTCACATCCAGACCGGCAATCTGACCAGCCTCCTTGGTAGCCTGACGCTGAGAATCAGAGAAGTAGGCAGGAACGGTGATTACAGCCTCTGTAACCTCCTGACCCAGATAATCCTCGGCAGTCTTCTTCATCTTCTGCAGAATCATAGCGCTGATTTCCTGAGGAGTATACTGACGACCGTCGATATCAACACGGGGAGTGTTGTTGTCACCGCGCACTACAGAATAAGGTACGCGAGAGATCTCCTTCTGCACCTGGTCGTAGGTCTCACCCATGAAACGCTTGATACTGAAGATAGTCTTCTTAGGATTAGTGATAGCCTGACGCTTGGCAGGATCACCTACCTTACGCTCGCCGCCATCTACGAAAGCCACAATAGAGGGAGTTGTACGCTTGCCCTCGCTGTTGGCAATAACTGTGGGCTCATTGCCCTCAAATACGGATACACAACTGTTAGTGGTACCCAAGTCAATTCCAATAATCTTTCCCATAATTTATCTTTTTTATTTGTTTATTCTTAATTAAAATATCACTCTCGTCTGCCACCCGCCAGAACCGAAGTCCGGAGACAGCTTTTCACAACAAATAAAACAAAGCCCGTGCCAAATGGCAAAATGGCAAAGATTATGACACATTGTCAGTCTGAATTGCCGACTTCAAAAGTAGATGCAGGGATACCGTTTCATGTACAATCGGTGTTACTAATCAGTGATTCTCTTAACCTCCTCCACCCCATCGATGGCTGACACCTGTGCGATAATGGTCTGCAATTCGCCAAATGAATGTACTGAGAAGGTGATAGTACAGTTCACAATGCAGTCAACAGTGTTCGTGCTGAGCGAACTGATGGAAAGGTTCAGTTCATTGGTGATGCAGTCAATCATATCACTCAGCAAGTGGTATCTGTCAACGGCCAGAATCTGGATGGCAACAGGATAGAATGCAACAGCGCTTTCCTTGTAGTCAACAGACACAATGGAGTCACCCTGCTGTGATGCCAGTCCTATAGCGATGGGACAGTTACGCTTGTGAACGGTGACTCTGCCGTCTGCCTCCTTGAAACCGACGACCTCTTCACCTGGTATAGGATGGCACTTAGGGCAAAAATGGAATGCGGGCTTCTCCTGCTTGGCAAAGTAACGCTTCAGGAACCCCTTGGCCTTGTAGGTCAGCACATAATCCGCCCAGTCCCGCTGAGGATGAATATCCGGATCAGTAACAACCTCCACAATGTCACCACGATGCAGTTCCGTCTTGACAGAAGCCAGTTGTCCGTTGATACGGGCATAGTGGGCATGTTCACCGATATGACTGTGTATCTCAAAGGCGAAGTCCAGAACCGTAGCACGCTTCGGCAGATTAATGGACAAGCCCTTAGGAGTGAACACCATAATATCGTCGTTGTAGAACGTCGTAACCACATTCTCTATAAAATCGCCCTCCATCTGGTAGAACTCCAAGTCCTTCAGCACCATACGGAATTTTTCTATCCATCGGCGCACATTATCCTCGCTACGCTCTGCAACCACACCCAGCTGCGAGGCACGAACCATACGCTCGCTGCTGATATGCACCTCCTCCCAGCAACCATAGTTACTGAGCAGCTTCACATGGAATGACTTGTAACCGTTCTCCTTCGGCGAGTCAATATAGTTAATGATACCCCCAGGTTTCTCACTGAAGGCATTGGTCAGACGGGAGTAGATACGCAGTGCCATATCCTTCTCCTGCCCCTCATCATCACAGCAGAACATCACCTCCACGAAATGACGGAACGGAATGTGACTGAAGTCATCGCACGTCTTGCGCATCTTGCGCCAGATGCTATAAGGAGCACGGTAGATGACCTTGACCTCTACGCCAATACCATCATCAGACAGCACCTCACGGATTTTCTCCGTAAAAGCCGTCAGACGCTCCTGCTGATTCTCCTTGTCCTTCTGGATCAGTCCGGCAATCAGCTCATACTCATGCGGACAACGGTAACGGAAACTCAGATTCTCCAGTTCAATCTTCACATTGTACAGCCCCAGACGGTTAGCCAGTGGAGCATAGAAGAAGTCCGTTTCCCCCGCAATCTTCATCTGCTTGTCAGGACGCATACTGCTTAGGGTACGCATGTTGTGCAGACGGTCAGCAAGCTTCACCAGCAGCGCACGGATGTCATAGTGGATAGAGTTGAGCATCTGCTTGTAGT
>JAEEGJ010002346.1_pt1 | contig 104052 bp, 73 predicted proteins | sample 8958761 | NCBI WGS metagenome assembly JAEEGJ01 (sample SAMN16246546, study PRJNA631951) | gut metagenome | biome: gut microbiome; feature: rumen; material: RS-attached | host: Bos | place: Iran: Karaj | collected 2018-10 | reverse complement strand
GATCGGCAGCGCGACGGGCATCGGCAGAGGGACGCACCTGGAAGCCGACAATGATAGCCTGCGAAGCGCTGGCCAGCATGACGTCGTTCTCGGAAATCTGACCCACGGCCTTCGAGATGACGTTGACCTGCACCTTTTCGGTAGAGAGCTTGATGAACGAATCGGAGAGTGCCTCGATAGAACCGTCGGTATCACCCTTGACGATGATGTTCAACTCGTGGAACTCACCCAGAGCAATACGATGCGACAGTTCGTCGAGACCGAGTTTCGTGGTGGTACGCAAACTCTGTTCACGTTGTAACTGGATACGCTTGTTGGCAATTTCGCGGGCCTCCTGCTCACTCTCCATCACATGGAACGAGTCACCAGCAGTAGGAGCACCGTTCAGACCCAGGATGATAGCGGGCTCTGCAGGACCAGCCTTCTCAATGCGCTGGTTGCGCTCGTTGAACATTGCCTTGACCTTACCCCATGCAGTACCTGCAATCACGACATCGCCCACTTTCAGCGTACCATTCGATACAAGGACGGTAGAGACATAGCCACGACCTTTGTCGAGCGACGACTCGATGATAGACCCCGTAGCCTTGCGGTTAGGGTTAGCCTTCAAGTCGAGCATCTCAGCTTCGAGCAGCACTTTTTCGAGCAGTTCATAGACGCCCTGTCCCTTCTTGGCAGAGATCTCCTGGCACTGGTACTTACCGCCCCAGTCTTCCACCAATAGGTTCATATTGGCCAAATCCTCACGAATCTTATCGGGATTAGCACCCGGCTTATCAATCTTGTTGATGGCGAACACCATCGGTACGTTGGCTGCCTGGGCATGAGCGATAGCCTCCTTGGTGGTAGGCATCACAGAGTCGTCGGCAGCCACGATGATGATGGCAATATCCGTCACCTGAGCACCACGGGCACGCATAGCCGTAAAGGCCTCGTGACCAGGGGTATCGAGGAAGGTAATGCTGTGACCATCCTTCAGCTTCACATTGTAGGCACCGATGTGCTGGGTGATACCACCAGCCTCACCAGCAATCACGTTGGTGTTGCGGATATGGTCGAGCAGCGATGTCTTACCATGATCGACGTGACCCATCACCGTGACGATTGGTGCACGAGAAATCAGATCGTTCTCGTCGTCCTCCTCCTCAGTGATGGCATTCTGCACCTCAGCACTGACATACTCTGTAGTGAAACCGAACTCGTCAGCCACGATATTGATAGTCTCAGCATCCAAACGCTGGTTGATAGACACCATGATACCGATGGACATACAGGTACCGATGACCTGGTTGACACCCACGTTCATCATCGTTGCCAACTCAGAAACGGTCACGAACTCAGTCAGCTTCAGTACCTTCGACTCGGCTGCCTCAGCGGCCATCTCCTCGTTCATGCGCTCTGCCACAGCATCACGCTTCTCCTTACGATACTTGGCACCCTTCTTGTTCTGATTGGTCTTCGAAGTCAGACGAGCCAGCGTCTCCTTGACCTGGCGTGCTACTGCCTCGTCGTCGACCTCCAACGGCTTCACAGGACGGTTCTTCTTGTTCTTCTTACCGCCTTGCTGCTGTTGTTGTTGGTTGCCGTTCTTGTTTTGGTTCTTCTTGTTCTGGTTTTGCTGTTGGTTAGCCTGTTTGGCTGCAGCTTCTATATCCACCTTACCTTGACGGATACGCTCACGCTTCTTGCGTTCGCCAGCAGCTTTCTCCTCGCGTTCCTTACGGCGCTCCTCTTTCGATTTTTTCTTAGGACGAGTACTCTGGTTCAGCGTCGAGAGATCTATCTTACCCAACACATTCAACTGGGGCATGTTCTGAGCGGCTTTCAGCTCACCAGGAGTCTTGACGGGGGTAGGAGCTGCTGTCTCTTCTTCAGCATCCGCTTCCATCTCATCGTCTTCTACTTCCTCCTCGACAATAGCTTCTTCCTCTTCAACCTTTTCTTCCTCTGGCTCTGGAACCTGTGTCTGAGCCTGTGTCTGAACAGGCTCCTCCACTTTAGGTTCTCCGACCTGAAGGTCTGAGTGTGGCACGCGATCAACGATTTCGGGCTCTGATTCCGGTTTTACAACTTCCTGTGGTTCGGCAGCAACCACGGGCTCTGGTTCAGCCTTCGGAGCAGCTTTAGCCTTTCCAATGGCGTCCAAATCAATCTTACCCACAGGCTTGAACTGCGGGTGACTGTCCAGAAGTTCATCAGCGGCGACAACAGCTTTCTTCTCCGGCTTCTCCACGACTTTCTTCTCCTTGGGCTTTTTCGCAAACAGCATCTCTGCCTTGGTCTTGACAGCCTTGTCAGTACTGAACTCGTTGACCAAAGCATCATACTGCTCGTCGGAAATCTTGGTGTTCGGCGTAGCGTCGTCCTTGATTTCACCCAACGAGCTCTTCTTCTTCAGGAAATCAACTGCCGTTTGAAGTCCTATATTGAGCTCTGATAATACTTTATTTAATCTTACTCCCATTAATTTACCCTTTTACTTTTTTACCTTTTTACCTTTACTCGAATTCTGCTTTCAGCACCTCAATGACGTGATCGACGGTCTCCTCCTCCAGGTCAGCCTTCTCGATCAACATCTCACGTGGAGCCTTCAGCACAGACTTGGCGGTATCCAGACCAATGGCCTTGATAGAGTCGATAATCCACTGGTCAATCTCGTCAGCAAACTCGTCGAGGTAGATATCCTCGTCAGCCTCGTTCTCGTTTACCACACGGAAGACGTCGATGGTGTACTCTGTCAACATAGAGGCCAGCTTGATGTTCAGACCACCCTTACCAATAGCCAGCGACACCTCCTCGGGTTGCAGATAAACCTCTGCCTTGTGCTCCTCGGGGTTCAGTGTGATGCTGGTCACCTTAGCAGGTGACAGGGCGCGCTGGATGAAGAGCTGCGTGTTGTTCGAGAAGTTGATGACGTCGATGTTCTCATTGCACATCTCACGGACGATGCCGTGTACGCGACTACCTCTTACACCTACGCAAGCGCCTACGGGATCGATGCGGTCATCGTAACTCTCGACTGCCACCTTAGCACGTTCACCTGGCATACGGGCAATGCGTCGGATGGTAATCAGGCCATCGTTGATCTCAGGGACCTCAGCCTCGAGCAGGCGCTCCAGGAACTGGTTCGAGGTACGGCTCAGAATGATACGCGGATTGTTGTTCTCGTTCTGCACTTCCTTGACGATGGCACGGATGGTCTCGCCTTTGTGATAGTTATCAGCAGGAATCTGCTCACCCTTCGGCAGGTGAAGCTCGTTGCCCTCGTCGTCGATGAGCAACACCTCACGCTTCCAGATTTGGTAAACCTCAGCCGAGACAATCTGTCCGACCTTGTCCTTGTACTTCTGATACAACGAGTCATGCTCCAGCTCCAGAATCTTCGAAGCCAGCGTCTGGCGCAGGTTCAGGATGGCGCGACGGCCAAACTTCTGGAACTCTACCTCTTCTGACACCTCTTCGCCAATCTCGTAGTCGGGCTCAATCTTCTGGGCCTCGCTCAAGGCAATTTCCTTGTTCTCGTCCTGCACCTCACCATCAGCCACAACAATACGGTTGCGATGAATTTCAAAGTCACCCTTATCGGGGTTGACAATGACGTCATAGTTCTCGTCCGAACCAAACATCTTGGCGATGACGTTGCGGAAGCTTTCTTCCAACACGCTCACCAGGGTCGTACGATCAATGTTCTTGGTCTCTTTAAACTCCTGAAAGGTCTCAATCATTGAGGGGCCTTTCGCTTTTTTCAATGTTGCCATTTTTTTATATATTTACTTTTTACCTTTTTACTTTTACTTGAAGGCCAGTAGGTATTTGCAGTACTTCACGTCGCTCACGTTGAACGACTTGTCGACCTCTACCAGCTGGGGGCGCTTCTTGCCCTCCACCTGCTGTTTTTCCTTCACTGTCACAATGAACTGTCCAGCCTCAGCATCGACCTCCTTCAATATGCCCTGCAGTTTCAGGCCATTGTTCTGCAGCACTTCCACCTCCTTGCCGATGTGGTTCACATACTGCTGCATCACCTTAAAAGGCTGTCCGATACCAGCCGAACCCACTTCCAGTTCATAGTCGCCCAACTCTTCGCCCAGCGTCTCCTGCAAATGACGGCTCAAATCAGCACAGTCTTCAATCCATACACCGTCAGCGTGGTCTATCTCAATCACGATGCGGTCATCAGCGGTCATTTCTACATCTACCAGGTAGTAGTCGCCCTTCTGCAACCACTCCTCAACAGCTTTTGTTACTACGTTCTTGTCTATCATAAACGATATTTAAGTTTTAAAATGAAAGAATGAGAGACTCGCGGTGGAGTCTCTCATTCCTCTGAACGGGTGCAAAGGTACGATTATTTTTTGTATCCTGCAAATTTTTTGGTTATTTATTTACTCGTGGACGTATAAATTCCATCCGAGGTAGGTCTCAATGGCCTCGTTGAGGATGTCGACAACATCGGTACGGCACATAGCCACATGATGTTCGAAGCCGTTCTTGCAGATGTATTTCATGAGTTTTTGCAGGTTGTCGACTTTCGTCACAGCGATACAGCCATCCATGCCGTAGGGGTCGTTGGTGATTTCGCCCTTGCCCAAGTAGGCCTTGATGCAGCCCTTGGGGTCGTCTGTCGAGATGCGGAAGAAGGTGAAGGGCCCTTCGCTGACCTTCGCATAGACAGCGCCAAAGGTGTTAATCTTACCCAGCGTACGACCTAACACACCTAATGGACCTAACTTCAAATCGTTGTTGCCAATAAACTGCTTAGGATAGTTGCCACAGTGGGTGCAGACGCACTTGTTGCGATCCTCTGCGAAGTTGTTGTTCCAGTCGAGCAAGGCAGGAGCATTCTGCGAGGCGAGGGCGAGGGCGTACATCGACACAGCACCAGCGAGGTCTGTCTCGCAAGCAGCAGGAATCAGTTTTTCGCTGAGCATCGACATCGTCACGCAGGGCGCACAGCCGTAGTTCTGCTCCAGCGAATCCCAGCATTGGATGGCAACAGCCTGTACGTCGTTTTGTTCTATCCAGTTCTCGACAGCCACACTGAACTTAGCCTGCAAACCCAACTTCTCCTTATAGCTGTCGGGCACCTTGGCGTAATTGCAGGTACGATTGCACATCTCAATGAACTTCGGATCGTCGTCGCTAATCTTCTGGGCAGCATAAAGGATCTCGCTGAGGTCAGCAGGCACAACGGTGATGCCTGAGCGCTGTAACAGCTTTTCTGAAGCACGACAAGTGTTGAAACCCAAGGGACGGGTGCCGATCTGTCCCAGACGACAATGACGTAAGCCATTGACAACACGGCAGATTGCTGCAAACTTATCGATATCCTTCTTCAGCAACGGGTCGTAGATGCTATAAGTATGCAGGGTGGTGTCCGTAAAGGGAATGCCATACTGATAGAGGTTGTTGCACACACTGATCTTTCCGCAGAAGGCATCACGACGCGAATCGAGGTCTACCTTGTCGTTCTCGTCGTCGCAAGCCTGCACCAATACGGGGACGTTCAGGTCGGCGTCACTGATGGCGTTGATGATACCAATCTCGAAACCGAAGTTAGGCAATGAGACGATGATACCGTCAATTTCGTCGCGATGCTCGCGGAACTGCTTCGAGACCTTCAATCCATCCTCGCGAGTCTCGATGCTCGAACTGCCTGTAGGAGTAGCATCCTCAGGCAGGATGATGTACTCATAACCACCCTCGTCAAGGGTTTTCAGCAGTTGCTTACGAACATCCTTTGCCAACTCTGAATTAAAATAGGCGCGTGTTCCGATAATCACGCCAAAACAAGTTTTTCCGTTCTTCATAATCGTATTTTTGTTTAGTGATATAATTCGTAGATTCCACCAGTCTTGGTGTTCAAGACATAAAGGCCTTTCTTGTCTTTTTTCAGACCCTTACCCTTGAGAGGGGTGTTTGAACGGAGCAGACAAGGACCTCCGTTCTTGGAACGAATGACAGCCTTTGTCAGTTTTCCGTCTTTCCAATCGATGTCAATCTCAAAGCCTCCGCGAGCCACAAGTCCCTTGACTCTGCCGTCTTTCCAAACGTTAGGCAGAGCGGGTAACAGATAGATAAACCCGTCGTAACTCTGCATCAACATCTCGGCTATACCAGCCGTACAACCGAAGTTGCCATCAATCTGGAAGGGAGGATGGGCGTCGAACATATTGGGATAGGTGCCGCCTCGTTGTTTGACGGTGCCGAAAATCAAGAAGGTATCGGCAGTCAGCGTCAGTTGGTCTTTGATGAGCTTATAGGCATGTTCACCATCCAACAGACGGGCCCACGAACAGACCTTCCAACCCATCGACCAACCTGTCGACACGTCACCACGAGCCTCAAGCGACTTACGTGCAGCCTCCCAAAGCTTTGGGGTGCGGGTGGGAGATATCTGATAAGAAGGATAGAGTCCGTAAAGATGCGAGAAGTGGCGATGGTCGTCCTTGGGGTCGTCCAAATCGTCGAGCCACTCCTGTAGTTGGCCCCAACGACCGATTTGCATGGGAGGAAGTTCTTTTAATTGAGAATTGAGAATTGAGAGTTGAGAATTATGATTACTATCATAGCCCAATACCTTTGCGGCTTCGAGGACGTTGGTATAGAGCTCAGTAATAATCTGATTGTCCATTGTGACTCCTGCATCGAGCGGTGTGGGGCGGCCCTTGCCACCATGTTCTGGCGACTCACCTGGACAAACGACGAGCCAACCCTTCGTTGGGTGCTTCTGCAGCGTCTGCGTATAGAAGCGGGCTGCATCGAGCATGATGGGATAGTATTGACGAAGGAAAACTTCGTCACGCGTGTAAAGATAGTGTTCCCACAGATGGCGACAGAGCCAGGCAGAACCCACAGGCCACAGTCCCGTTTGGGCACGATCCACAGGACCTGTGATTCGCCACTGGTCTGTGTTGTGGTGTAATACCCAACCCTCTGCGCCATACATCTCGCGAGCCGTTTCCTTGCCTTGTTCGTAGATTTCGCGAATCAGTTTAAACAACGGTTCGTTCATCTCCGTCAGATTCGTGACCTCCGAGGGCCAGTAGTTCATCTCGAGATTGATGTTCGTGGTATATTTCGAATCCCATGAGGGGAACATTTTGTCGTTCCAGATACCCTGCAGATTGGCAGGATTCATGTTATCTGGCTGACTGCTGCAAATCAGTAGGTAACGTCCAAACTGAAAGTAGGTGGCCACAAGGTGATTGTCAGGACCCTCGGGAGATTGCAACGCCACACTTTGACCCTCGGTCAAAGAACCGTCGGGCACAGTGGCGAAACGCTCGATGCGTTTGTTCGTTGGCACCTTGGCGTAGTAATCTGGCCCCAGGTCAAGCGTCACGCGGTTGTAGTAATGCTTATAGGTCTTCTCGTGCAGAGCCTTGAGCGCCTCATAGCCTAAGGCCATTGCTCCGCTCAGGCGTTCCTTCGACTGCTGGACTTCGTCGCCCGTAATGTCCTTATAACTCTTTACGTTGGTGCCTACGGTAACATACAATGTAGCCTCATCAGCACCCACAACGCTGATATTCCCATTCGAGCCAGTGACCTTACCGCCTTTCGTCTGCACAGCCATACGACCCATAAAGCGTACCTTGCCTTTCAGACCTTCGTGCTTAGACGACACGCCCAACAGCGTAGCCTCATTGCCATCCATACCGACAAGTGGGTTTTCGTGTGGTGTAGTCATATTGGCTGTAAACGTCATCTTGCCTTTCTCGCTGGCAGTCAAGCGGATAGCAATGACCTCGTGACCACCCAAGGGGGCAATCGTCTCGCGTTCGTACTGCACCCCGTCTACCTGATAGCGCACCACACTTCGTGCATTATCCAAATCCAACCAACGCTCATAGTTCTGATAGTTCGCATGTCCAGGCATTGCGATATACAGGTCGCCAAAGGGTTGATAGGGCATACCCATGTTCTTGTCAACGGCACGGGGCATTACCTTGGCATTAGCCAAATCCTGCGCTTCTTTATATTTGCCTTCGAAAATCAGTCTTCGCACCTCGGGCAGAGCCTCCTTTGCATTGGGGTTCACCACGTTATTCGGTTGTCCAGCCCAAATGGTTTCCTCGTTGATTTGGATATGCTCTACGACTGGTGTACCAAACACCATTCCACCCATTACGCCATTACCGATGGGCAGTGCCTGCGTCCATGTTTGGGCGGGCTGGTCGTACCACAAGCGGTGCTGCGCCTGTACGGGACTAAATAAAAAACAACAAATAATAAATGAGATTGTTGTCAACGTCTGTCTCTTCATTGTCGTATACCTTTATATATTATAGACTAACGACGACCTTAAATGTCATCAACCACCGATTTTGCCTTCGATTATTACTTTTTTCAGAAAAAGCGAATGAGTTTCCGAAAGTTTTTCGTATTTTTGCCGCCAGTTATTGAAAAAGGCTGCATGAACAGGTTTCTGATTCGTCTCTTCCTCGTCGCTACGTTGTTGTGCGATTTCCTTGGCTCCGGACAGGATGTCAGGGCACAAAGCACTACGGCTAAGGACGAGCAGAAGAGTGAGGAGCAAATCAAACAGCACGACGGCTATCTGAAGCATGTAGCCGAAGAGCCCCAGAGTCCTGTAGAAGTCGCCTTCCGCTCAGTCTCGTCATCACATCGTGTCGCCTCATCGCGTCCCACCCGCCTGTTGCCAACACATGGTGGCAAACCCAGCAAACACCATGGGCGTTGGGCTAAGGACGATGTTTGCAAACCCTTTAATTGCCCGATACGGCAACGGTGCTACAGCGTCGACAGACTCTGCACAGTTGCTGCGCCTTCGCGCCTTTACTATGTCATTGCGCTGAGGCGGCTTCTTTGTTAGCGATGTGTTTCCCTTTGCAACGATGAGAGGAGGGAAACAAACATCATTAACAAAGAAAAGACAACAATGGCAAATATCAAACAATTGCAGATGTGGAACAGCATCTGCGCTGATGCTCGTATTAGCGTCAGCAAATCCCTGTTCGGACTGCGTACTACAGCTGTTTACAATCCTACGAATAGCGTTATCGACGCCCAAACCATCGAGATGTCGCCCGCTGATGGCGAACAGCTGAATCGCATTCTCAGTACAAATCGTGAAAAACTCGTCCAGGCAATCGGCAACTTCCGTCCCAAGCCAATCGTTAACGGAAACTACATGGCAGAGGTCTGCACATCGCGCGACAAAGCATTTCTCGCCATACTGCTCCATCAGTTTGCCCGCATGAGTTACGAACCCGTCACCGATGTCCTCACTTTCGAGGGCGACGAGGCTCGAGCTGTTGGACAGATGTTCTGACGCATCAAGTAGCAACAATCCAAAAGCCAAAAGAAACCTCATGCTTCTTTTGGCTTTTTTGTATTAGGAAACGAGGGGGCTAACTTATTCTATGACCATTTGTTTTCGTACGACAGTTCCGTCGTTGCTGACACCTTCCAGCGTCACCAAATAACGTTTGGAGATGTCGGAGGCGTAGAAGCGGACCTGAGCATGACCATTGATGTCTGTCGTGACCTTCGGATTCCAGTAGAGTGTGGTTCGATGGTCAGGGCGCGTCTTCTGACTCTTGTCCGTGTATTGCGGAGAATAGAACTCGACATTGGGTTTCCAACCCTGTTGCTGCACCGTAGCCATTGACAAGGGACGGAATATCCTACCATGAAGACCAGGTTTCTGCCGGACAAGCAATAGTCCCGAGGTTGACACGTCCCAGCCATAGATGGTCATGTTGGCGGCACCGACATGGTCGAACCATTCGATGGACTCAATGGCCTGGGGCTGAAGCATCAGTAATTCCTCCACGTTGCTACGAAACTCGTCGATGAAAATGACTGGACCTTGCATCGCTCGCGTAACTGTGCCTGAGCGGTATCTGATTTGTAACTCGCCATTAGCATCGCGATAGACGGGAATGCCTAAGGTACTGAGCAGAATCTCCATCGAGTAGAAATTGTTGAGCAAGGGGTCGTCATCATAGAAGGCACGGAAGGGTGGCATCCCCATTAAGTTGGTGGGCTTGTGCTGACGCTTCTTCTCCTTGACTACTTCGGGCAGTTCTATCTCGCGGTCTATGCTACCATACATCACCTGCTCTTGAGCTTGCTTTGCGAAGTTGTCTGGGACGGAAAGAGATGATGGGGCAGAGGAAAAAGGCGAATGTAAGGTAGGGAATGTCTGTGTGGTGATATCCAGTTGTACGAGGCTGGTACTGCCTGTACGTCGCATACCCTCCAGTACGTAGGTTGTACCGTCGGCGAAGTCGAGGCCGTTGATGGTAAAGCGGCAACTGTCGCCAAGTTCGAAGGTCTGACGGAATCCGGTATCTGGCCGTACCAACATCAGCTTGGGATTCTTGATTTTTTTGAAGATAGTACCACGAATCTGCCCAGTAATGGTCTGTGTGGTCTGGAAACCATAGTCGATGCGGGGGTATGTGCCGTTGAGTATATCAGCCAAAGGGTAGTCGGCAGATAGTTGGTTCAGAGACTTGTCAATAGATGGTTGTATCGTATCGGGGATTACCACGTCGTAATCGGCAACCGACAGCGAGAAGCTTCCATAGAGCGGTGTACCGTCAGATTCTGCAAGGTCTATCGACAACTCCATCGGTTCGTTCAGGGTACGAGCTTTACCACTAATGGCTACCTGTGGCTGAGTTCCCTCGATGGTGGTCTGGCTTTCAGCAATGACGTATCCCGTCTCGCGGTTGACGATAGCTATGCAGAGGTTTCCTGGACGTAGTGTTTTGCTGTCAATACGTAACACCTTCCCTGATGTATAGTCAGTGACTATGAGGTTCCCACTACCATAAAGCACACACGAGAGAGGCTCGTTAGTAGGCTTGTTCAATTGGATAAGCAGTTGCCCTTTGCGTTGGACTACTTGTAGCGACGGATTCCCACCTTGGGAATGAATTGTTCCCACCTTGGGAATGAATCGTTCCCACTTTGGGAATGAATCGTTCCCACCTTGGGAACTATCAATAACCAGCAATTGCTTGTAGAAGAACCTTTCGGCAGGAAAGTTACGCATCCATTGTGTATAGGCTGCAAGGGTATAGCAGCCTCCCTTCATTCCACGAGGCAAAGTGATGGCATTGGCAAAGACGCCATCCGAATCGCACTTCACGATGATGCGTTGCAAGAGCGTATCAGCCTGCTGGTCATGCAGTTCCACATAGACAAAACGCGAGCGGCTGATGGGCGTATGCGTAACAGCATCCACCAAATGGGCTCGGAACCAAACAGTATCACCTGCCACGTAGTAAGGCTTGTCGGTGTGGACGTAGATCTGTTCCTGTGGTACTCGTCGGTAGTAGTTAAGAATTCGCTGCTCGATGTCGAGTGTATCCGTCTTTTCCTGCAACGTTTCAACGGCACTGTTTAAGACCGTTTTCCAAGTGTCCGCTGTGATTTGCTGACGCATACTCTCGATGGTGTCTTTCAGCTCCTGAAACTGTTGGCGCGACAAACGACCTTGATAGTTCGTAGCCAACTCTCGCACAATGACTGCAATGGCCTGATCGTTAGCGGAGTTATGACCAGTCAGTTTCTGACCCACATGGAGCACTTTGGCCCGCAGGTCGCCAAAACTATAGATGCTCTGGGCATTCATGTTCAGCGTAGCCCACGCTATTCCTATGATTAATATCAAACGTCTCATGGCTGTTCCTCCATTGTTTGGTTCGTATTCATTGCCTCAGCAGACACATCGTCTTTCGTCAGTTCGCCCATCATGATGCGTTGTACCAGCTTCTGCAATCGGGCGTCAGCACGCAACACCTCTTCTGCTTTGGCGGTGTAAGTGCTTTCGTTAACGTTCTCCAGTTCCTTCTCCAAACGGGCAATGTAGTATTGCAGGCTGTCAGTGGTAGAAACTGCTGCCTTCCTTCTGATACGTTTCTTGGCTTTCGTGGGTGGTGCCTCAGGTTTTGATGGTTCTGTAATGACAACAGAAGTATGTCTCTCGGAAAAATCTGGACACTGTGTTCCAGGATCAAGCTGTTCCCTTGGCCAAAGCACAATGGCCCCCACCGCAATGAACGCCACGATGACTGCGGCAACAGCCCATCGCAACGTACGATGCTTGGCACGACGTTCGTTGACGATGCGGTCGTATTCTGCCGTCTCGTCTTCTGCGAGCCAAGAGTCCATATCCTCCTCTTGCTGAAGCATCTGGGCTACGAGATGCTCCTCTTCGGGTGTGGTCTGCTCGTTCAACAGTCTTTCTATCAAATCTTTCTTCATAGTAAGCCTCCTTTCGGATTTAGTATTTCCAATAGTTTTCGTTTAGCAGTACTCAGCATGGCACTCACGGATCGTACTCCGATACCTGTTACAGCGCTGATTTGTTGAATGTCCATCTCTGCCTCGTGGCGCATACGGAACAAGCGTTGCTCAGCGGGTTTCAGCTGGCTGACAGCCCGTTTCAGTCGCGCTACTTCTTCCTTCAGTTCTACATCGCGCTGGATATCCTTATGGTCTGTGAGTGCTTCTTGCAGGGAGTTCCCTTGTCTCACCTTTTGTTTGCGCCACTCGCTGACACACAGGTTCTTGGCCATTCGGACGGCCAATGGTTCGATGTCCGTTTGCGGTGCAATTCGTTCACGCAGCATCCAGAGTCGCATCAGTGTCTCCTGGGCGATATCCTCGGCCATTTCTTCGTCGCCAAAAAATAGTTGTCCGATGTTTTTTAGACGTGGACGAAGCCTGGGGACCATATGTTCATACTCTTGCTGGGTCATTCTATGCTATATACGCATCAACATCGAAAATGTTAAGTCGAAAAGAGGCTCAACTTTCCTTGAGCCTCTTCTTTTCTTCCTTTGCCTTGCGCTTTTCTTCTTTTTGGCGTTGTTTTTCTTCCTTCTTACGCTGCTTGGCTTCTGCTTTACGTTGCAGTTGCCGAGCCTTGAAATCATGGTATATGTTCAGGGCTCCAGGATAGCCAGAGCCGAGGGCATAGCGATAGGCCCAGTCGGCTTCGTCGTAACTGCCTAACTTCTCGAACGATACGGCCATGAAGTAGTAGAGGTCGGCAGTATGATACCGTTTCTGTAGGGCACTATCGCCATAAGTGATGGTTTTCACCGCGTCTCCCTCCTCGTAGGCATCATAAGCCAACTGGCACAAACGTTTAAAGTCATTACGACGAGCAATAGAGTCAGCTGGCGATTCATGGGTGATAGCGACGTCGTCTACATTGCGCACACGAGTCCAATAATAGCCTCCTCCGTCGAAGTGCGGTTCTGAGGCCACACCTCCGTATTTATCATTCTCTGCTTGCGAACGCAGCCCTTTGTGGTAGTGCGTCTCTTGTGCTTCGCAAATGAGAAATGAGAAATGAGAGATGAGAAATGTCAATACCAACAGCCGTTTCATTTGTAGAGTGATTTGAGTGCTTCGTCAGGTTCGATAGTGATTTTGCTTTCGTCGAGCATCGAGCGGTCGAGACCAAAGACGTCGATGAAGAAGTCGTAGACAGCCTGGCGCTTGTTTTCCTTGAAGTCGTGACGCTCACCTGGCAGGTGCACGTTACGCACCTTATCCTTTGCATCGTAGAAGCCATAGATGCGTTGCAGATAGGGATACTCCAAGCGAGGAACGCTGGACGTCCAATCGCCATCATCAGATACCACCAGCAAAGGCTTTGGGGCAAAGGTTGCAGCAAGCTCTGGTTCACACGTTCCACCTCCGCTCAACTGTACGGGTTTGCCACTCTCGCAGGGACAGCCTCCATCGAAATGCGAGGCCAGATGCACCACAGGAGCAGAGGCTGTGACACGTTCGTCGAGCAACGACAACAATACGGTATGCGTACCACCACCTGAGCCACCCATCACGCCTACACGCTCTGGGTCGATGTCCTTGCGATGGGTCAGCATCCAGTCGAGCAGGATATAGCCACAAGCAGCCTGATAGACGTGGGCACGACTCGTGTGATGAGCTGCTTCGCCTACCTCCTTTTCACTCTCGCCCCAGCCATAGAGGTCGAAATCAACACACACGGCACCCATACGGGCCAGCGTGCCCAGTCGCTGCTGCTCGTCCTTACGATAACGATAGGGCCAATGACCATCAGGGCAGACGATGAGGGGATAACCCCCTCCTAACCTCCCCGAGGGAGAGGAATTGTTACCTTTAGAGCTCTTTACGCCCTTCCCTCGAGAGGGGACGGGGGAGGGGTTATAGATCGTACCAAAGAGGTGCTGGCCTGGCGTCAGTTCGATACAGATGTTCTGCGTGGTATAGCCGTCGTGCTTGCGAATCTTCGAGAGGATGACGGGCCGTTGCAGATTGCCTTTCTTGTCCTTCACCATCACACATGAGTCGAGGAACTTGTCCAATTCCAGTCGTTGGCGGACTTCACGACGCAATGAGTCACGACGAGCCTCCCATTGCTCCTTATTATTATAAAGTGACGAGAGCCAGTCGAGCATCATTTTTCCCTCTTGCTCATGACGACGCGGATACTCATAGAGCTTGATTTTATAGAGGTTGCCGCTCTGTTTCCACCAGTTCCAGTCGTAGTATTTGCAGATGTTGTCGAGCGTCATCTCGATGCTATAGGGGCGCACACGGAAGTCGGCATAGGGCAGACGTTTGCCCACGGTATCGACATTGCCGTCGAACTTGAACTTCACACCAAAACGCTTGGCAACATCCTTCATCAGGTCGCTGACAGGACGCTCGTAGCGAGTCTCAAAAGTCTGAGCGTTTAAAGGTAAAAGGGTAAAAAGGTAAAAAGGTAAAAGACCCATTACCCGTCTCAAAACAGTACTATTCACTTTCATCATCGTCGATAATTTTGTTTATAAAAAAGACTGACAACCAGCCGTTTTGTCGTCATCCAGGCCCAGAAAACCATCTGATGTTACATTTATAATAGCTTCTGATACATCTGGTGCATACGGAAGTGCAGGATTATTCGTACCTTTGCACACAGAAACTAAATATTATCACTATGAAAAGAATCATTTTGTTGGCAGCACTGGCGATTGCCGTAAGTGCCGTAAAAGTAAAAGCACAGCAGAAATACCCTTGGCAGAATCCCAATTTGCCTCGTGCTGAGCGTGTAGAAAACCTGTTAGGCATGTTGACTCCAGAAGAGAAGGTGGGTCTGATGATGAACAAGAGCGTCAGTATCGACCGCTTGGGCATCCCGTCATACAACTGGTGGAGCGAAGCCTGTCATGGTGTCCGTCAGGGGGGCTATACCGTCTATCCTCAGCCCATTGGCTTGGCTGCTGCCTTCAACGCACAACTGGTGTACGACGTCTTCTCGCAGGTCAGCGACGAGGCCCGTGCCAACTGGAACCGCACCGACCACAACGACCCCAAGCTGTTTAACGTGCCTCAGGGCGTGACCTACTATCCTGGCAATCCGGAACTGACCTTTTGGTGTCCGAACGTCAACATCTTCCGTGACCCTCGTTGGGGACGCGGACAGGAGACGTGCGGTGAGGACCCCTATCTGAACGCCGTGTTGGGTGTGCAGACGGTGTTGGGTATGCAGGAACCCATCACGCTGAATGGCAAGACCTATTACAAGACCCATGCCTGTGCCAAGCACTATGCCGTACACAGCGGACCAGAGCCCCTGCGCCACTCGATGAACGTTGAGCCCACCAATCGTGACCTGTGGGAAACCTATCTGCCTGCATTCAAAGCATTGGTGAAGAAAGGTAACGTCCGCGAGGTGATGTGTGCCTACCAGCGTTTCGAGGGCAAGCCTTGTTGCACGAGCGACCGTCTGCTCATCGATATTCTGCGCAACAAGTGGGGCTACGACGCCATTGTACTGACAGACTGCGACGCCATCAACAACTTCTACAACAAAGGACAGCACGAGACGCACAAGGACGGCTTGAGCGCCTCTGTCGACGCCGTATTGAACGGTACTGATCTGGAGTGCGGTAAGGTGTTTATGTCGTTGGCTGAAGGTCTGAAGAAGGGACTCATTACGGAGGACGAGTTGGACAAGCACCTGCGCTACACGCTGAGGGGCCGCTTCGAACTGGGTATGTTCGACCCTGCTGAATCGTTACCTTGGGCAAAGATTCCCGCTTCGACTATCAGCAACGAAAAGAACAACGACCTGGCAACCCAGGCTGCTCGCGAGTCAATGGTGCTGCTGGAGAATAAGGACAACGTACTGCCGCTCTCCAAAAGCATTAAGACCATCGCCATTGTTGGTCCCAACGCTGATGATATCGAACTGCTGAACGGTAACTATGGCGGCACACCGACCAAGGAACACCAGCACTCTTTATTGGAGGGCATCAAGGCCGCTGTGCCTGGTGCAAAGATTATCTACCAGAAGGCCTGCGAGCTGAACGACGAGTACGAAACCATCCACCATTTGCAGGACTTCAACGATGGTAAGGGCGTCTTTGTAGAATTTTGGAACTCAGAGACTTCTCCCTTCGAGGGTGAGGCACCTGCTCCTGTCAAGACGGGCTACTACAACGAGCTGAACTTCTCGACGTTTGGTGCCTGGGGCTTTGCCGAGGGTGTCAGCAACGACAACATCTGCGTCCGCATCAGCGGTAAGTACACGGCTACATTCACAGGCGAGATGAAGTACACGCTGATGAGCGACAACGGCTATGTGTTGAAGGTGAATGGCGAGGTCGTTGAAGAAAATAAAGGCGGCGGACGTCGTGGCTTTGGCTTCGGCTTTGGCCGTCGCGTAGAATATAAGTCGTTCCCCGTCGAAGAGGGCAAGGACTACGACGTTGTCATTGAATATCGTCGCGGCAAGGGCCAGTTCGCTATGCTGCGTGGTGACATCTGCGAACGCAAGCTCGTCGACTTCACTGACTTGGCCAACAACGTGAAGCAGGCTGACGCCATCGTCATCATTGGTGGCATCAGTGCCCGTATGGAGGGCGAAGGTGGCGACAAGCAGACCATCGAACTGCCTGTAGTACAGCAGCTGCTGGTCAAGGCGATGCACCAGACTGGTAAGCCCGTCGTCTTCGTCAACTGCTCGGGTTCGGCCATTGCCTTTGGTAGTGTCGAGGGACAGTATGATGCTTTGTTGCAGGCGTGGTATCCTGGTCAGGGTGGTGCCAAGGCACTGGCTGAGGTGCTGTTTGGCGACTACAACCCTGGTGGCAAACTGCCTGTGACGTTCTATCGCTCGAACGACGACCTGCCCGACTTCATGGACTACTCGATGAAGAACCGCACCTATCGTTACTTCACTGGCGTGCCTCAGTATGCCTTCGGTTATGGTCTGAGCTATACCACGTTTAGTGTTGGACAAGGCAAGATTTCCGGAAAATCTGGAAAGTCTGGAAAATCCGGTGCTTTCTGCACGATTACCGTTCCCGTTACGAACACAGGCAACCGCGAGGGCACAGAGACCGTTCAGGTCTACGTGAAGCGACTCGGTGATGCTGGCGCTCCCATCAAGGCACTGAAGGGCTTCCAGAAGCTTACGCTCAAGGCTGGCGAGACCCAGCAGGCTGAGATTACCCTCGATGGTGAGGCCTTTGAATACTACGAAGAGAAGATAGACGAACTTGCCGTAAAGCCTGGCAAATACCAGATACTCTACGGCACGTCGTCAAGGGATGAAGATTTGCAGTCGTTCGACTTTATGGTAAAATAAGGTAATAGTGAATAGGTAAAAGTGAAAAATTTGCTACCGCTCTCCCTTTGGCTGAAAGAATTGCGGTAGCAAATTATTCACTATTCACTTTTACCTATTACTTATATATTGGTCCGAAGTTGGCGCAGGCACGATAGTCGGCGCCTTCTTTGTCCATACCGAATGCATTCCAAGCGGCAGGACGGAAGATGTCCTTATCGGCAATGTTGTGCATGCAGACGGGGATACGCAGCATTGCACACAGCGTGATGAGGTCGGCTCCTACGTGTCCGTAGCAGATGGCACCGTGGTTAGCTCCCCAGTTGTTCATGACTGAGTAGACGTCCTTGAAGGCATCCTTCGTGGGGTCGAGACGTGGGGCAAACCACGTGGTAGGCCATGTGGGGTCTGTACGCTTGTCGAGGATGTCGTGCGTCTTGGGGTCGAGCTCAACCGTCCAGCCTTCAGCCAACTGCAGTACGGGACCTAAGCCAGCTACGAGGTTCAGACGCAGCATGGTCATGGGCATACCACCACGGGTTACGAAGTGCGACGAGTAACCACCGCCGCGGAAGTAGTCGCGATCGGCAGGCATCCAACTGGTAGCCTTCAGACAGGCCTCCACGTCTTCCTGCTTCATCTCCCAGAAGTTCTTGATGGTGGGGTTACCGTCCTTGTCGCTCATGGCACCCGTAGCGTCGAGGGTGGTTGCACCGCTGTTGATGAGGTGGATGAAACCACCAGCGGCTAAACCGCTGGGCACCGTACCTGCCACGCGTTCTACGGCCTCTGGGCTCCAATAGGTGCGAATGTCGCTGAACATCACGCCTTTGTTGGTCAGCAGGTGGCCGAACAGCATCGACATACCGTTCAGGAAATCGTTCTCCGTAGCCAGCGTGTAAGCCTCGCGAGGGCCGTTCCAGTCGAACGACGTGCACATCAGCGACTCAGGGAAGTCGAAGTTGGGCTTGTAGTCCGTCCACTGGCGCTGACCTTGTACACCAGCTGCAATGGCGTTGTGGCCGATAGCCTCTTCCTTGTAGCCCATCTCGAGCAGCTTTTCGCTTCCCTGCATCAGGTCACGGATAATCATCATTGTCTTCACGGTGAACTCCCAGTCCTCGTCCTTCTCCTGGCGGTTCTTACCCTTGCCCTTGCCGTTGAACGTCGTCATGGGCACGCCTGGGAACAGCGGACGGTCCTCGTTATAGTCATGGCCCTCGTTGGGCTTGCAGTACTTGTCAACCCACTTCATAGCCTTCTCGAACTCGTCCTTGTCGTAGATGCCGAAGTCGACGCGACGCAATATCTCTACCAGCGATACATACTCGGTACGCATGCCTAAATACTGTTGCAGGAAGTCGGCATTGACGATACTTCCAGCGATACCCATACAGGTATTGCCCAGCGACAGATAGCTCTTGCCACGCATCGTAGCCACAGCCTGAGCGGCACGGGCAAAGCGCAGAATTTTTTCTGCAACATCCTCAGGAATGGTGTTGTCTGCCAAGTCCTGCACGTCGTGGCCATAGATGCCATAAGCGGGCAGACCCTTCTGGGCGTGTGCAGCCAGCACAGCAGCCAGATAAACGGCTCCTGGGCGCTCCGTACCGTTGAAGCCCCAAACAGCCTTCGGATAGATAGGGTTCATGTCCATCGTCTCTGAGCCGTAGCACCAGCACGACGTGACGGTAATGGTCGAACCTACACCCTCGCGCTCGAATTTCTCGGCACAGGCGGCACTCTCGCCGACACGACCAATCGTCGTATCAGAAATCACACACTCTACCTTCGAGCCGTCACCATTCTTCAGGTTGCTCTCAATCAGGTTCTTCACTGCGTTGGCCAGCGCCATCGTCTTCTCTTCCAGTCCCTCGCGGATACCGCCCTGGCGACCATCAATCGTCGGACGAATACCAATCTTCGGATAATTCTGTTTCATCATTCTTTGATATGCTTTAGTGTTATAAGTTTCCAACTTATAGGACGAACAACCAGCCCCGTTGTCATCAGTGCCATCATTATACAGAATGTTTTCGCTGACGATGACACCGATGACACCGATGACACCGGCCTATTTTTGTCATCGCTTGTAGAAAAAGATTGCCATTATATATATAATATATATTATATAATATAATGCTACTGCAAATTTGCCACACCGTCAGAAAATAAATACCCCCACTGTCATCACTGTCATCGTCATCACTGGCACGTTGCTAAGCGAAAATTTGCGCCCTGCCCAGCGCGCAAAAATTCCCTGCCCAGGGAAAAATAGCAACACGGCTTCTCGCTGGGAGAGAAACGGCCTCTCACTGGGAGAGAAACGGCCTCTCGCTACCAGCGAAACGGCTTGTTGCTCCGAGCGGGCCCATCGATTGCTCCGAGCAAACCCATCGATTGCTCCGAGCAAACGGTCCACGAGGTACGTGCAAACAAAAAGCGCCCCTCGATGAGGAGGAGCGCCATGTTGTTATTAAATGGATTGTAAGTGCTTAGAGAGCGAACTTGTAACCCAGGGTAAACATGAACCAAGAGTGCTTAGAATCGTCAGCACCCATGCCATTGTTATCCTTGAATGCCTTGGTCACACCAAGGTTGTAACGTGCATCGAGAACGAAACTCTCATACTCGTAAGACAGACCAAAGGGAATAGAAAGATTAAAGCCCTGTACATAATCAGAGATAGACTCAGAATCACTGTCAGACTGGCCATTAGCAGAAGCTTCAGCCTTAAGTTTAGCAGAAGCCTTGAAAGCAGGCTGGACACCAGCTTTAATGGCAAATCCCTTGAAAAGATAGTAGTTGAGCATGATGGGAACGTTGATGTAGTCAAGTTTAAAGGTCGCATCCATTGAAGCACCTAAAAGCTGACGTGTGAACTTCACACCCTGCATAGAATAGAGAGCACCAAGGCTAATACTGAAGTTTTCAGCAACACCATATTCACCCTCAACACCAGCAGCAAGACCTACACGCATCTTAGAGTCGTTGGTGTCTGTCATTGTAGCGAGGTTCACACCAGCCATGGGCTTCAAAGTAAACTGACCAACTTCGTTCTGTGCAAAAGCACCTACGCTCAGCAGCATCATAGCTGCAATCATCATAATTTTCTTCATAATCAAAAATTGTTTTAATGAATAAAATGAATTAATAATGTTTGTTTTCTACTTAAATATCAGTCAATTGCTTGACTTTTGATGTCGCAAATATAGGGATTATATTTGAAATACGTAGGATTTGTTAAACATTATTAACTCTTTATGAACTAAAACTACGCATTTGAGCCTATTTCCTCTACTTTTTCATCATTTTATTAATCCTTTTTCAACATTTATCAACCTTTTTTCACGGCCAGCGTAGCCAAGAAACCCGTCAGGAAGATGACGCAGGTGCCCAGCACGATGGCCAGATAGGGGTGCAGGTGGATGCCTGGCAGGTTCCACATGGAGGCGAGACTAATCCAACCAATGACCAACACGCCAGCCACACAGCCCATGAACGCTGCCATGCGGTTGATTTTCTGAGGGATGCAACCCAACAAAAACAGTCCCAACATACCCCCGCTGAATATTGAGCTGAGTGTCCACCACGCGTCAATGATGCTCTCGACACTCAACATGGCAATAGCCACACAGGCACCTAAGATGCCCACGCCAAAACTGGAGAGGCGCACGATGGCCAATTCAAGTTTCTGATGTTTGTGATGGTCCTGCGGATCGTGATGGCGCAGATGGTCGGCTACGTTGCGTGCCTTCAGGAAGAACGGGCGCACGTAGTCCGTCAGGATAATCGTGGCTGCAGAGGTCACACTGGTCGACACCGTACTCATGCCTGCAGCAAAGATACTCGCAATCAACAGGCCTCGAAGGCCTACGGGCAGACCATTGACAATGAAATAGGGGAACACGTAGTCGGGCTTAGCCTGAATCTCGGCAGGCAACTCGGCAACACCAGCCTGATAGTAGCTGTACAATGCACTACCAATAAGGAAAAAGAGGGCCGATACGGGAATGAACAGATAGCCTCCGAAGAGTGCCGAGAACTTCGCATCCTTGTCCGTCTTCGCCGCATGATAGCGCTGCACGTAGTTCTGGTCAATGCCGTAGTTCTGCAAATTAATAAAAATGCCGTAGATGAGGCATACCCAGAAGGTCGACGTGGTCAGATCGCTGGTAAACGCACCCAACGAGAACTTGTTGCCCATAGGCGAGTTGGCTGCGAGTTCAAAGGTCTGCATGGGACCCTCGGGCATCGAGAACATCAGAATACCCAAGCACAGCACGGCTCCACCTATTAATATAATACCCTGTATGGCGTCTGCCCAGATGACCGCCTTCAAGCCTCCCAGCATCGAATAGATAATAATGCCAATGGACGTCAGAATGATGACGGTATGCATGTCCCAACCCATCAGGATATACATCGGAACGGCCAACAGATAGAGGATGCTACCCATACGGGCAATCTGCGTCAACAGGTAGCACGCAGAGGCATACAGTCGTGCCCATGCACCAAACTTCTCCTCCAAGAACGTGTAGGCCGATACGGAGCCGCTGTGCCTGTAGAATGGCACGAAATACTTCGCAGCAAAATAGCTCGCAATGGGTATCGACAACGAGAACACAAAGGCATTCCAGTCTGCTGCAAACGCCTTGCCTGGATAGCCGATATACGAAATGCTCGACACATAGGTGGCGAATATCGACATACCCACCACCCAGCCAGGAATGGAATGGCCAGCGGACGTGAACTCGTCAGCCGAACTGCCCTTCTTGAAGAACGAGCAGCCGAACACCACCACACCCAGCGTAAAAACCAAGAATATGACGAAATCTATCAGATGCATAGCTTGCCATTCTTGATGGGTAGTGCGTCGAGGGCCTGACGGATTTTTTCACGTTCGGGTGTTTCGAACTTATAGAACGGTGAGGCCACGAAATCGTCGTTGATGATGCCCAAGAGTGAGAGGGCACACTTCAGACCCTTCAGATAGCTGCTTCCGTGCTTGCCAACGGTATAAATCGTGGTCGAGATCTGCATGATGAGCTGTTGCAACTGCAACACACGCTCGATGTTGTGCTGACGGGCAGCGTCGTACATCGCCACATAGAGCTCAGGGAACATGTTGGCACCACCGTTGATGCCACCTTGTGCACCCAGCAGCACACACTCGCCCGTAATCTCCTCAGGACCTACCAACATCGCAAAGTCCTTGCGGTGCTGCATCTTGTACATTACGCTCTGGAAATAAACGGCATTGGCCGAGGAGTCCTTGAAACCTACCACCTGCTCCAGCTGGGCAATGCGCTTGACGGTGTCAGGGGCAAAGCTCACCTTCACGTGCGAGGGCATATTATAAAGGAACACGGGCAACGGCAACTGAGGCACCAGTTCCTCGTAGAACTGAGCCAGCTCGGGCTGACCCGTCGCAAAGTAGTAGGGAGGAGCGCTGACCACACCATCGGCACCATAGTCGGCAGCCTTTCTGGCCAGTCGGATGCTCTCTTCTATCGACGTGTCCGTAATACATGCCAACAGGGGCAGACGACCCCGATTGATGCGGCACGACTCCTTAATCATCTGCTTGCGCACGTCGTACGAAAGGCTCTGTTCTTCGCCAGTTGTACCCAACACAAACAGTCCGTGTACGCCACCCTCGATGAGGTGTTCGATCAGTCTTTCGAGACTCTCGATATCGAGAGTCTCATTGTTCTTCAGGGGGGTTACCAGTGGGGGAATGATGCCACTCAGGGGCTTTTTGAATGTCGTTTCCATATTCTTGCTTTTTTGATTTGTTACTTTTTTGTAAGACGAACGGCAATTTATTTTGTCATCTGAATAATTTTGCATAACTTTGCATCGTGAATTATGTTGCAACAACAAACTACTATACGATATGAAGATAAACATGAACCAATGGGTGGAGGACATCATCCGACGGAAGGAAATAACGGCAATACCAGTGATGACACATCCTGGCATTGAGATGAATGGCAACACCGTACGCGAAGCCGTCAGCAACGGACGCATTCATGCAGAAGCCGTAAAGCGGCTGACAGAGGCCTACCCTGCCGTTGCCGCCTGTACCATCATGGACCTGACGACGGAAGCAGAGGCCTTTGGTGCCGAGATAGCCTTTTCGGATGAAGCGGTACCTGCCGTTGTGGGGCACATGCTGAAGGATGTCGAGAGCATCAACCAGTTGCAGATTCCCTCGCTCCACGCTGGGCGTATCCCACAATACCTGAAGGCCAACCTGCTTGCTGCCAAAAGTCAAGAGCGAACAGCTAACAACCAAAAGCCCCTCTTCGCTGGCTGCATCGGTCCCTTCTCGTTGGCAGGACGACTCTACGATATGTCAGGCATCATGATGCTGATTTACGAGAATCCCGATGCCGCCCATACGCTGTTGGCCAAGTGTACGCAGTTCATCGAGAAATATTGTCAGGCACTGAAACAGACGGGAGCCAATGGTGTGCTGATGGCTGAGCCAGCGGCGGGTCTGATGTCTAACGACGACTGCCAGAACTTCTCATCAGCCTACGTCAAGTATATTATTAATAAGGTACAGGACGACAACTTCATCGTCATTCTGCACAATTGCGGCAATACGGGACAATGCACGAAGGCAATGGTATCGACGGGTGCTGCAGCCTACCATTTCGGCAACAAGTGCCGCATGGAGGAGGTCATCAAGGATGTGCCCCCAACGGCGCTGGCCATGGGCAATATCGACCCTGTCAGCGTCTTCAAGGACGGTACACCAGAACAGATGCGAGAGACGGTGTTCGACTTGTTGGACAAAATGAAGGACTATCCCAATTTTGTTCTTTCCAGCGGATGTGACACGCCTCCTCATACACCCGTCGAGAACATCAATGCCTTCTTCGACGCACTGAACGAATGGAACCGAGGATAGTTTTCTTTCGACAACGAATTTCACGAATTAAACGGTTTGAACGGATTGAACGGTTTTAACGGACTGAACGAATTGTGACGCAGAAAGTGCTAACATACGAAGACTTGCAGATCACCCTCGCTGATGTCTACGAGCAGATGGGTTATCATGGTGCTTTGCCTGACGAGGCGACGCAGCAGGAGACGCAGGCCGTTGTCGATGAGGTGCGTCAGTGGTTGCGTCCACAGTACTGCTTCTTCGTGGTTCGTGAACTGCCTGCCTTCAATATGGGCAAGATTATCCTTCGTCAGCTGCGAGGCTCAGAGGCTTATGCGCTCTTTGTATGCACCGCTGGCGTAGAATACGAGGCTTATCAGCAGCGCCTGAAAACGGAGGGCGATATGGTTCGTGTGTTTATTGCCGATGCGTTAGGTTCCGTCATTGCCGAGAAATGTGCTGATCAAATGGAAGTCACACTTCAGAAAAGTATCGACAAACTGGGTTGGCATCACACCAACCGCTTCTCACCAGGCTATTGCGGTTGGCACGTCAGCGAGCAACAACACCTCTTCCCCTTGTTCGACGGACATACCTGTGGCATCACGTTGACGGACTCGTCGCTGATGGTGCCCATCAAGAGCGTCAGCGGCATCATGGGCTTGGGAAAAGAAGTCCGCAAGCTTGAATACACCTGCGGACTCTGTACGTTTGAAAAGTGTTATAAGCGCAAGAAAAAGGCTTGAGTATACCTTTTTACCCTTTTACTTTTTTACCTTTTTACCTTTAACAGTTGCTTCGCGACTGCAACTGCCGAATTGGCGTTGTCGCTATAACCATCGGCACCAATCTCGTCGGCAAAACCCTGCGTCACAGGCGCTCCACCTACCATCACTTTCACTTGGTCGCGAATGCCCGCTTGTTCGAGGGCGTCGATAACCTCTTTCATATAACCCATCGTGGTGGTCAACAGTGCACTCATGCAAAGAATGTCGGGCTGGTTCTCCTTGATGGCCTCAATAAACTTATCGGCAGAAACGTCGATACCAATATTGACAACCTCAAATCCGCAACCTTCCAACATCGACGCCACCAGGTTCTTACCAATATCGTGCAAGTCGCCCTTCACCGTACCGATGACCACCTTACCCAACGACGTAGAGGCAGCACCAGCCATCATGGGTTTCAACAGTTCGAGGGCGGCCTTCATCGCACGACCAGCCATCAGCAACTGAGGTACGAAGGCCTTGCCATCCTGAAAACGCTGACCCACCTCACCCATCGCACGAATCATCTGTCCGTTGATGAGGTCTTGTGGAGCAATGCCTTCTGCAATAGCGTCCTTAGTCGCAGCAGCAGCCTCGTCGCTCTTGCCGTTCAGGATGGCCTCGAAGAGAAGACTCTCCCCTGACCCCTCCCTATGAGGGATGGGAATAGATAGTTTTTCCGTTATTTCCTTGACTGGAGAGTATTCACTCCCCTCCTTCATAGGGAGGGGTTGGGGGTGGGTCTTCAATGGCGACAGAAAAATTCCTGGCACGGGCTCAATGGCTTTGGCGAATAGGCGGATATGTGCATCCGTCGTTCCACAACAGCCACCAATAATGTTCAGGCAATGTCCTTCTAACAAGGGCCAGACGTCAGCCAACAGACTCTCTGGAGTCTTGTTATAGTGTCCGTTACCATCAGGCATGCCTGCATTGGGATAGAGGCTCACCCGTGTGCCAAACTGTGCCAAGCGACAAACGAGGGGCGCCATCTGTGCAACGTCGCTCACGCAATTGATTCCTACGGAGAAGATATTTTCTTTGTCCAATGACTGAAGAAACTCGCAGATGTCCTGTCCCAACATATTATGACCATCGGGCGTAGATACGCTGAAACTCAACATGATAGGCAGCTGAGGTGCTATGCGCTGGGCTTCCTCAAAGGCAATGCGGGCATTCTCTACATCAAAGATGGTTTCGATGAGCAGGGCGTCTATACCTCCGTCAACGAGGGCCTGAATCTGTTCGGCGTAGGCCTCACGCAATACATTCTTATCAAGTGTCTCGCCACTGGTGGTAACAAAGGTTGTTCTGCTTGTGGGGCCGATGCTACCTGCTACGTAGCGGGGCTTATCCGACGAGCTAAACTCGTCGGCACACTGACGGGCAATCTTGACTGCGGCAAGGTTGATGTCGCGACAGTAGTCCTGCATGCCGAAGTCACCCATCGAGATGCGCTGGGCGTTAAAGGTGTTCGTCTCGATGATGTCAGCACCTGCCTCCAGGTATTTGCGATGGATGTCGCGAATGACGAAAGGAGCAGTCAGCGACAGCACGTCGTTGCAACCCTTCAGTTCCTTAGGATGGTTAGCGAAACGAGCTCCCCGGAAGTCTTCTTCGCGCAACTGATAGCGCTGAATCATCGTACCCATCGCACCATCGAGAACGAGGATTTTATTGAGTTTAGAGTTTAGAGTGTAGAGTGTAGAGTTTGCTACCGCACTTTTATCAGTATTTTCCTCTGCAGAAGCACACTCTGCACTTTCTACACGACGAATGATTTCCTCTACCTCGAGGTCGACGTCGTCTTTGAAGTCTGACGGATGTATATTACGATTGGTTTTGAAGTCGTCCACTATCTTCATCGCCTGTTCCACCTCGCGTTCATTGTGGAAGTCCATCTCGATATGGACACCCTCGCCTCCAATGTTATCGAGCAGGGGGCGCAACTCGTCGAGTGTCACCCAACAAGCCATGATGCTCTTACCACCAGCCAGAATCTTGCGGTATAGGTCGTACCACTTGGGTGAACCGCCTTGTGGCTCTCCCACACCTGGCGTCCACTGGATGGCGTTCAGTTCCTTAATCTCCAACAGGGCATCCAAATGGTGCATAGCCCCCACTCCATCGAGGTGGTAGAGGGTATAGTCAATCTTCTGACATTGTTCGCGGATAAAGGGCTGTACGAAACGACGATAGTCGTCGACACTGATCATCGTCGAGATGTCGCTCTGCAACTTCGACATCTTGCCAGGCGCCCAACTGGAGAAATAGCAGAATGCCATCTCGTCGCCCTCGCGAATGATGTCGTAGAGCTCGTCGAACACACGGAAATAGATGTCGTTAATCTGTTGCATCTGATGCTCGAGCACCTCAGGTTGCATCACCGTATCGAGCAACACCTTGTCCGTTCCCTTGATAGCTGCCAGCACGTCGAGACCTTCCATCAGGTCAGGCATACCGACATAGTAGTGACCCTGTGCTTTCGCCTTGCAGGCCTTCAGCAACTCTTTGTGCAACAGCCAGTTAGGATGGTTGGAATCGAACTTGATATCGTCGCTGTAATTGGGGTCAGGATGAATCCAGATGGTATCTTCACCACCCTCGAACACACCACCCAAGATAGCTGCCAACGAGCCTGGGCCCAGTTGCGTATTGGCCACAGGCAACATGTCAGCCATCATCGACGAGTGCGCCACATACCAATCCAAATACTCCGCACGCCACACTGGGTCGAACCAACGTTGGTTCAAGTCGCGATAGGGCTGAGGGGCAGGAATGTCAGCATGGGGTGTGACGCCTTCCTGAAAGTGTTCCCACATGTTGAGCACAATGCCCTTGTGGTTCCACCAGTCGATATAGTGTTTCTTCGTCTCTTCGAGATTCGCTTTCCAAGTATTCATCGCTTATTGTTTGTTTATCTTTTCTGTCAGTTTATGATGTCCCTCTGTGACACTCTCCGCATGATTCGAGAAGGGCATATAGACATCGGCAAAACCGCCCTCTGGGATATCAATATCCATCGTGAATACACCTTCATGGATACGCCATTCCACCTTGACAATGCCATTGGCGCTCATCGTGGAACCCTTGCACCAAACGATATCACCCACGGGATGCGGCTGTATCTCTATCAAATCGCCAATACGCTGGATGCCCAGAAGATCGGATATCAGGAAATTCTCAATATGCGCCATCATAAAGTGGTTCATCGACGCGCCCATATCGGGGTTCCATTGCTCTGTCAGCGTGGTGTGTCCCTTCTTGATCTGATAGCCATAGCCAGGCACATCGTCGTGATTCAGCATGGCGTAGAGCAACTCGCGCTGGTCGTTCTCTATCAATACAGAGAAGAGGTATCGATTGCCCACATCACCTGTGGTCAGACGGGTTCCGTGGGCTTTGATGTCATCCATCAGATGCTGAAGCACAACCTGATAGTCACCCTCAGGAACCATCTTCAGATACAGCGGCAAAGCCAAGGAACACTGACTGCCTGAGCCGTAGGTCTTCTTTTCTGCATTGTAAAAAGTGCGGTTGAACGACTGGCGGATGTTGTCTGCCTGCGTGTTGAACTGCTCAGCATCCTTCTTCTTCCCTAACAGCTTGGCTATGACGAACATATTACACATCCACTGATAATAGTGGGCTGTGGATACCAGCGGCATAGGGGTATTCTGCGAGAAGCCTGCACGTCCAGGCCCGTAGTCGTACCAGTCACCAAGACCCTGTTTCAAGATGTAGCAGGAGTCCTGCGAGGCCAGATAGTCGACATAGCGTTTCATGGCGTCATAATGGCGTTCTGCCAAATCGAGACTGCCATAATGCCTGAGGTAGAGCATGGGCAGGGCGATGATGGCACCACCCCATTCGGGCGACTCTTGGAAGGGGCGAGCCCACGAACCTGTAAACTGCGTATACTCTGGTGCTATCTCGGGCATAGAACCATCTTCGTGTTGTGCATCGACGATGTTCTGCATGGTCTGCTCTATCATCCTTTGCGCATCGTAGTTATACACCAGTGCCTCGCCATTCAACCAGTCTTGTTCCAGCCAGCCAAGCTTTTCGCGCGAGGGACAGTCTGTCCACACAGACTGCCAATTGCTTCTGATGGCGCGATCTATCAACTGGTGGGTAGCGTTGATGCGTGGATTACTGCATTCGAACGAACCTGTCCGCTCAGCAGAATTGTAGACGAAGCACGACTCCACCTTCTTCAACACGTTAATGTCGCCCTCCACTTGCAGATAACGATAGCCGTAATACGAGAATCGCGGATGCCAAACTTCTGAACTTTGAACTTTGAACTTTGAGCTTTGAACTTTATGATTAGTCTGGCTATTACCTTTTAATATATAAGTATAATAATGGGGGCGGCCCGTTTGTCGTTGATTCACGAATCCGTCTTTATCCAGCGTCTCGCCAGGAATGAGCTTCAGTCTTTGACCAGCCTTGCCCTCGACAGTGATTTCCGGATAGCCAGCAAGGTTCTGACCCATATCGAATACGAGGAGCGTATCGCCTTGCCATTTCAGAACCTGCTTGACGGGAAAGCGCTCCATGATTTTTACGGGTTGGACAACCTGCGGACGCAGCACACCCTTTGGTGCCTCTTGTATCACGACGGGCTTCCAGACCCCCACCAAACCTCCCCGAGGGGAGGCTTCAGCCACTCCCCCGCGGGGGAGACGGAGGGGGGTCTCCAGCCTTGCATCATAATCCTCACCACCATAGATGCTGTTAAAGGTGATCGGACTCTCCGTCCATTGCCACTTGTCGTCGCTGAACAGGTGCTCGCGCATACCATCCTCATAGGTGACGTAGAGCAGACAAAGCAACGTGGGGGGACCAAACGACACCTTCAGCTTCACGTATCGCCCGCCCTGTTCATTATAAAAACCATTGCCCAACAGCACGCGCAACTCGTTGTCACCCTGCTGAATCAGCTGGGTGACATCGTAGGTGTTGAAGTACAGCGTCTTGTCGTAGTCGCTCCACGTGGGGGCAAACTCCGATTCGCCCACCTTCACGCCATTGATGGTGGCCTCGTAGAATCCTAATCCGCAGATGCGCAACTCCGCCTGCTTCACCTTCTTGTAAGGCCTAAAGCTACGTCGCAGGATGATGCTCTGTCGCGATAGTGGGTCAGCCTGAGCCCATGCTTCCTTCGTCTCTTTCAGCACGCTACCCGTATAGTGCCGCCCTGCTGGTGTCTTGGCATCAGCTTTCGTGATGGCACCTATCCACTGGGCATTGCCAAAGGCGTTTGTCTGTGCATAGTCCCTGTCGCCTGTCTGCGCCATCAACGGCTGTACAAATCCTATCAGTAGTGCTATTAAGACCTGTCTCATACTCCTAATAAGACGCACAACCCAACCGTTTTGTCATCAAGGTATGCCCTAAAAGGACGTCAGCGCCTTAACGCGTTCTCGACGATGAGCCTTCCGAGGGTGTCGCGGTGGCCTGCGAGTGTGCCATCAACGTAAACGCGAAGGCCTTTGCCAGCATGATAGCGCGAGCCGTCCTTGTCCCATACGATGGTGAGGTTGTGACCATGATAGAGCACATTGTCGAGACAGAAATAGTCCCACTTGTTTTCAGGCAATAAAGGATTCACCTCAAGGGTCTGATCAGCGCGAGGGCGCAGACCACAAAGACCTGTAATCATCAGGTCGTTCCACGTAGAATGGTTGTAATAGCGCGAGCGTTCCTGGTCGCCTTTCAGCCAATAGCCCGTGGTTTCATCGAGATATTCGCCAATATAGGGCTTGCCACGCATGTGCTGGCTCTGCATGTATTTCTCCATTTCAGCGAAAAACAAGGAGTCAGGAGTCGGGAGACAGGAGACTGTAGAATAGTCATTGGCGAAGTTTGCAAGGGCTGTCAGCGTCTGGCTGGTGGCGAAGGGCCATACGGCACCGTCCCATTCGCACTGGCCTACACCATGCGTACGGAATTCGGGATGACGACGCTCAGCGGTAGTCAGTCCGTAGGGAGCCGAGAAGCCTTCAGGGTCAGCAGCCTGAAGCCAGGCAACAGCATATTTCGCCTCATCTTTCGCCATGTGGGTGTACCAAGGCATGAAGCCAATGGCTTCGCGAACGTTCGATGAGGAGTCAATGCGGTGGGTCTCGAAGAATTGGTGGTTCTCGTTCCAAAGCTTCGCGTGGACCTTTTCCTTCAGGTCGTTGGCCTTGGCGAAATACGTTTGGGCCTTGGCGGGAGAACCACTAAGGGCAAAGATATTGCCAATGGCCATTGCGTTGCCATACATATAGGCATTGATGGAGGGGCGCAGGTACTTCTTCTTGCGTCCGCCACTGATGGTTTCCTCCATCGCGTCGCGAACGTCCTCCTGCCAGTAGAGACCGCCTTCGCGAGTGTGTGTCGTTTCCCACTCGTTGTACTCCCACTCCAACGAGGGCAGCAGGTCGATGTACCACTGCTTGCGACCATCTACCAAGTGGCGCTGCCACAAAGAATGGGCTATCCACGAGGAATATCTCATGAGTTTCGCCATAGGTTTGCCCTCGTTGCCTTTGTACCACGTGCGGACAATCTGGTCGAGGTACGTGCTGTCTCTGAGCCAACGGCTCTCGTGGATATGATGGCCCACACCCGAGGAGATGAGCTTCCACTTGTCAGCATAGTTACGATTGACCAGAAACTCCGTCATCGCATAACCCACAGGCGTCAGTTCGATGTGTTTGCGGAGTGTCCACCAGCGGTAGTACCACATTTCCTCAAAGTCCTTGTTGGGACAATCGAAGAGGGGCACGTTCTGCGTCATCCACTTCCATGCTTTCTCGTTAGGAATGGCCTGGACGATGTTTTCGTCCTCCATCGTGTTGAAGTAGTCGACGTAGTGCTTGTAGTCGTCGTAGCGGAGGAAGGCCGCAGTGCCCGAAGGTTCTCCGACCTGAGGTCGGAGTGTGGCGTTGCAATCTCCTTCGGGGGTGGTAACAACATTGGCAATGGCGAAGGTCGCTGTGGGCACTGTGTCGCCAGCGTTGTCGAGGGTGCCATCCCAATCGGCAGGTGTGTCGACATCAGGGAAGCGACGCTCTGACCCCGTACGGAACATGACACGCTCGATGGTTTCCACAGGCGCAAAGAACATGCGCTGACCAGCCTTCTTGCCATTGATATATACCTCTATCATACGCTTCGAGACGCTTAAGATAGCCTCGATATGATACGTAGTGTTGCGCTCGTATTTGCCTAAGTTACCATAGCGTGCACCACCCTTACAGCGCATAATGCCTTCAGCTGTCAGCTCAATGCGTGAACACGCAGTACCATGAGCATCGAGGAATTCAATCTGCAACAAGCCTTTGTCGTTCTGCGAGGCACGCAGGTCGAAGGCGACCTTCAGTTCCTTTGTGGCAGGAATCTTGCGCTCCACACGGGCATAATCGAAGGGATCGCTGTCACTCAGTGTCAGCCATCCGTCATTCAGCGAAACGGGGGCATAGACGGGGGAATAGATGTTCCAATTTGTAAGCATTGCAAGGCCACTGTGCCCAACGGCTTTTCCGTTGGGTATAAACTCGGTGCCATCAGCGTGGCTATGGGCCTCCGTCTGTACGGGCACGGGGATATGAGCCACCCACATATCTTCCTTATTCATAGAATACGTCACCCACAGGTCGCCATCAGCAGGAACGCCGTTGCCCTCCTGGATGCCTCGTACATATTGCGGTCCGTACGACTTATAGTTGCCACCATAGCGCATAGGTGGCACTTCGCCCTGCACCATATTCAGCGTGGTATACTCATAACCATCCTTGCTTAACGAGATAGCTAACGGCCAACGGTATTCAGAAGGATTATAGACAGTAGCATAGGTTCCATCGCTAAGTCGCTGTCCCCATATCTTAGCGTTGCTGTTCACAAAGCCCTTGGCACGTTCCACTGGCTGTGCCCACGTGAGTCCACCATCCGCACTGGTCGATGTCAGTGCATGTTTCCACAGCGATGCAATCTGTCCGTCAGGCAGGGTATAGTCGCAATAGGCCTTGTACTCCTTATGCAAAGGAATGAGCGGGTCTTCGCGATCAGCCTCCTCTACCCATTGCATGCGATAGCGGGGGTTGGCGAGGATTTCTTCGCAGGCAGTCTTGACGTCCTTGGGAGCCTTCGTGTAGTAGGGCCAATAGGGCTTATAAGACTTATAGGCCCCATTCAGGTAAAGAAAATAAATCGAGCCCAGCGTGCCGTCTTTCTTCACCTCGCGGATGACACGCCCTAGGCCATTACCATCGTTGGGGTCATCTTTCTTGTCGAAGGCGACGCCATAATTGCCAAGAGCCCATAGTTGTCCGCTCTTCGAGACGTACCACCCTACCCGCTGGTGCATGATAGCAATGAGGTCGTGGGCTTTCTCAGGACGATTGGGCTTCTGAAAACCTTCAGGCACCTGCACCTCAGGGAACAATACCTGCGGATTCGTCCATGTATAGCCGTCCTTTGAGGTCTGTAACATCGTATGCGAAGGGGGCACATGTTCGTCGCTAGGGTCGCAGAGGTAATGCACATAGAACTGATTATTCCAATAGGCCATCATGGGCTGATGGTTATATGTCCACCCTTGTCCGTTAGCCTCTGTAGGGTATTCGCGATTGGCCCGCATAATTTGGATGTTATGCACACCGACCACTGGCGACAGGCCTCCGTCGTGACGATTGGGATTACTCAACGTCTTACCCGTATAGTGAATCTTCTTGGCATTCAACAAACCTTGCAGGATGGTTTCGTCAGCCTCAAAGATGGTGCCGTGCTTATGCAAGTTGGGGACAATGGTCTTGTCGCTGACATCCTCGAAGATCACAAAATCTTTCGTAAAGTGCGCTCCGAAGTCCTTCAGACGATAGCGGTCGTAGTAGATGAGCCAGCCATTCTCTATGGTTTTGTCCACTTTACGCGTTACCTTTACCGTTGTCGGGCCTTCCATCATCTTACCCGTAAAAGGTTCTGAAGCCTTCGACCACGGGCCATAAGGCGTCTTGGCATAAGCCACCTTGATGTCGCGCTCAGGACGGGTATTGTCCTTCAGCACCATCACATAGTCGTTCTTGGCACGCTTCACCAGCGTGGCATCGATACACGAGAACCCTGGGTCAATCATCAGCTTCGTGGGTGTGAACTTCTTAAAGTCCTTTGTGGTGGTATAGTAGAGACGATGATTGTTCTTATGATCCTCCTGACCATCAGGAAACTTACCTGGAATGCACGATGCCCATATAATGACAGCCTGCTTCTTCACATCGTCCCAGAAGAGTTCGGGCGCCCAGACGTTGACTGTCGTCGTATCCGTCATCACCTCGATGAAACGCTGTTCATTCCAATGTACCAGATCCTTCGAACAAGCATAGCCAAAGCCTCTGTCACCTCGCCAACTCGACGTCCACACGAGATGGAACATACCATCGGGCGTACGAATAATCGAGGGGTCGCGCATCACTTTCTGATTCCCCACCTCAGGCTTCAGCCAGATACCGTCGACCTGGTTCCAGGTCCATCCGTCGTAGCTATAAATAAACCGCAAACCATCTGTGGCTGGCTCGTGGAACGAGGTAGATATATACACTCTTTGCTGTGCTGATACCATCAAACAGACTGTCAGCAGAAAGAAAAAGAAATAAAAACGTCTCATCATGATACCTATTTATTTATAATTAAGACGAAAAACTTGGCAGTTTGTAACTAAATGTGTACCTTTGTCGACTGAAAACAAAAAATGATAAGAAAATGATGAAACGTCTGAGCATGATCGTACTGGGCCTGATTCTGATGCAGCATCTTACAGCACAGGTTATTTCCAATGGTTATCCCATTAGTCAGGTACCATTTACTGCTGTCAAGGTGACCCCTGGCACATTTTGGGGAGAGCGCATCCGTGCAGCTAGGGAGGTGACCATTCCTCTGGCTTTCTCGAAATGTGAGACGACCCACCGCTATGAGAATTTCAACATGGCAGCATACACGCTTCAGCATCCTGGTCACGAGGGACTGAAGAATCCGAAGTGGGATGTGTCGAAGTTCATGGGCTTCTCGTTCGACGATACAGACGTCTACAAGACCATCGAGGGCGCCTCGTATGTGCTGCAGACCTATCCGGATGCCAAGTTGAAACAGTATATCGACTCCGTACTTGACATCGTTGCTGCCGCTCAGGAGCCTGACGGATACCTCTATACAGCTCGCACCATCAATCCTGAGCACCCTCATCACTGGTCGGGCAAGAACCGCTGGGAGGTAGAAGAGGTCCTCAGCCATGAGCTCTATAACCTGGGCCACATGGTGGATGCCGCCTGTGCACACTATCAGGCTACTGGTTCTGACAAGTTCCTGAACATCGCCAAGCGCTATGCAGACTGCGTCGTCCGCGAGGTGGGTCCCAACCCTGGACAGGCTTGTGTTACACCAGGTCACCAGATTGCCGAGATGGCACTAGCCCGTCTCTATGTGCTCACTGGCGAGAAGAAATATCTGGACGAGGCTAAATTCCTGCTTGACTATCGTGGCAAGACGAAAACCAAGAATATCTATTCGCAGAGCGACAAACCCGCTATTGATTTGACAGAGGCTTGGGGACATGCTGTTCGTGCAGGATACATGTATGCTGGTATGGCTGACGTCGCTGCTCTGACTGGCGACTCTGCTTACATCAAGGCTATCGACACTATTTACGACAATATCGTTTCCAAGAAGTATTATATCACTGGCGGTGTGGGTGCCCGCCATGAAGGCGAGGCCTTCGGAGCTGATTACGAACTGCCCAATCTGACATCGTATAACGAGACGTGTGCAGCCATCTCGATGGTGTATCTGTTCCACCGCATGTTCCTGTTGCATGGCGACGCCAAATACATCGACTGCATGGAGCGTACGCTGTATAACGGCGTCATCAGTGGCATGAGTGTCGATGGAGGACGATTCTTCTATCCCAACCCACTATCGTCTGACGGCAAATACAAGTTCAATGCTGATGGTACCGTTGAGCGCCAACCTTGGTTCGGATGCGCCTGCTGCCCCTCGAACCTCTGTCGTTTCATTCCCTCCTTCCCTGGATATATGTACGCTGTCAAGGATCGCAACTTGTTTGTCAACTTGTTTGCTGGCAATACCGCAACTATTCAGGTCGCTGGCAAGGACGTCGTATTAGAACAGACTACTCAATATCCTTGGGATGGTGACATTACCGTTACTATCCAGAAGAATCAGGCGAAGCAGTTCGCCCTGATGGTTCGTATCCCTGAATGGGTGACTAATCGTCCCGTACCCTCGCACCTCTATAGTTTCAGCGACGACGTGCTGGGCAGTTACTCAGTGAAGGTCAACGGACAGCCTGTCAATGGTGCACTCGAAAACGGTTACCTTGCCATTGACCGCAAATGGAAGAAAGGTGATGTGGTGACCATCCATTTCGATATGCCTGTACGCACAGTTAAGGCTCATCCTGCCGTAAGGGACGATCGCGGACGTATTGCCGTAGAGCGCGGACCACTGGTATATTGTGCTGAGGGAGTTGACAACGAACGTTTCAGCATCTTCAATTTCCTGATGCCCGCCCAGCCACGCTTCCGTACAGCTGAGCGTACCATCAATGGTACTCGCGATGTGACGTTTACCGTTACAGCTGTTGAGGTGGACGGTGAGGCGCTTGATACAGACAAACAGGGTCACGCCCACGTTCGTCCTGCTGTACTGACCATGATTCCGTACTACGCTTGGAACCATCGCGGACCTGGTGACATGGAGGTGTGGATGCCACAAAGCATTGGTGCCCTTGGAAACTATTGATTCACAAGATTTATCACATAACATAATAAAACGAAAGAACATGAAAAAACTAATGATGATTGCCGCCATGATGCTTATCAGCATCGGGATGTGTGCACAAAACAAGGTTGGCCAGATTACCCTGAAGCCAATGGCTGGTGTGAATTTCTCCACAATGACCAAGTTTGGCGATATGAAAATGCGTATCGGTGTCGTAGCTGGTGCTGAAGGAGAGTATGGCTTATTCAAGAATTTCTCAGTGACTGCTGGTTTGCTTTATACCATGGAAGGAGCAAAGGTTTATGGTTATTCTTATAAGCTCGACTACATCAATGTGCCTATCATGGCCAATTACTATATTTATCCAGGATTTGCCGTTAAGGCAGGTGTGCAGCCTTCGCTGAACGTTTCTTCAAATATAGAAAGAGTAGACTTGGACTATAACACCAATAGTTTTTATTTTTCTCTTCCTATAGGTGTGTCGTATGAATATTCTAATTTTGTCCTTGATGCCCGCTACAACTTCGGTATATCGACCATCTTCAGTCCTGGAGACTCCAGAAACGCTTGGTTATCGCTTACGTTAGGTTATAAATTTGCTCTTTAACTATGAAAAAGATATTATTAGCATTCATGCTGGTGTTCGCAATGACGGCACAGGCTGACAACGTGATGACGAAAACCCAAGACGGTACCTATATCATCAACACCACTACGTTGGCTCAAGACGTGGAGGGTTATGCTGGTGCAACACCCCTTGAGGTTCATATTAAAAAGAACAAGATAGTAAAGGTCGTTGTGCTGAAGAACCAAGACGGTCCTAAGTACAATGCCAAGGTGAAGAAGCAGATGCTTCCCAACTATGAGGGTATGAACGTCAAGAAGGGCACAGTGCAGGATGTAGATGCTGTGACTGGTGCTACGTTCACCTCAAAGGCAATGCAGGAGAATATCCGTCGCGCTGTTGACTATTACAAGAAGCACAAATAACAAAGAAAAGCGCGACCTTTCGTGGGTCGCGTTTTTTATTTACTCATAAAACAATACCAACCCCGCCACAGCACTGAAAAGTATCATGTGGATGGGGTTGATTTTCATTACCTTTACCCCATAGAACGATGCTGCAAAGAGGAAACAACTGATGCAGAACTGCCAAAGGTTTTCTTTTGGAGTGCTGAAGTTATCGCGCGTACATAATAATAATGTAGCTGCTGCCAACAAACCAACAACTGTTGGTCGTAAAGCCTTGAATACACTTTCGACCGTCCGCGTGTGCATATACTTCATGAACATCTTGCTGATGAGTATCATAAGAATCAGCGAGGGCAGGACCAATGCAAAGGTGGCTGTAGCACTACCCAAAACAGCCATAGGCATCGAGAAACCAGCATTCTTTATTGCAGTATAGCCACAATAGGTGGCAGAATTGATGCCAATGGGACCTGGTGTCATCTGCGAGATGGCTACAATGTCCGTAAACTCACTATTCGTCAACCAGTGCCAATGTTCTACTGTCTCGTTCTGAATCAGTGAGAGCATTCCGTATCCCCCACCGAATCCGAAGACGCCTATTTCGAAAAATGTAACGAACAGCCAAAAGAATATCATACCTTCTTCACCTCCTTCCCATGATGTTCATTATTCCCCAATCTCCCACATAGATAACCGCCTATTCCTGCAGCAATGATAATCCAGATGGGCGATACACCCAAGAGCCATATCAACAGCGCAGATACGACTGGTATCCATATTGTCCACTTATTCAGCTGGGCGCGTTTTCCCAGATTGAAGGTAGGGACAGCAATCAGTGCCACCACAGCAGGACGAATGCCTTTGAAGATAGCAGCAACGATACGATTATCTTCAAACTGATGAAAGAACATGGCAATCAACAAGATAATCAAGAATGAGGGGAGTGCTGTGCCAATGGTCGTAGCAATAGCCCCTCGCTCCTTTTTCAGCTTATAGCCTATGAAAGTCGCGATGTTGATGGCGAAGACGCCTGGACAACTCTGAGCAATGGCTATCAGGTCGAGCATCTCGTCCTTCGATACCCAATGCTTCCTGTTGACCACCTCTTCCTCAATCAAAGGAATCATGGCATACCCACCACCAAGGGTGAATATGCCAATCTTAAAGAATGTCTTAAATGAATCCCAGTAGATGTTGTTCATCAGTTTCAGCCTTTTAGGATTTCCCAGAACACCCTGGGATATCCTATATTCTCTCTTCCACCCAGCGACGAGCGTTTACAAACGCCTCTATCCAAGGTGTCACCTCATCATTGCGACGATTTGCAGGATACCAGGCATTCTGCCAAGGGAATATGGCACGTTCCAGGTGCGGCATCATACAGAGATGACGACCATCCTCAGAACAGATACCTGCTACATTATAGTCAGAACCATTAGGATTAGCTGGATAGCCAGCGTAGTTATACTTCGCAATCACATTGTAGGCGCTCTCTGCCTCAGGCAGTGAGAACTTACCCTCTCCGTGAGCCACCCAGAGGCCGAGCTTGTTACCGCTCAATGAGCCGAACATCACGCTGTTGTTCTGAGGAATACTCAAGCTGATGAACTCACTCTCGAACTTATGCGAGTCGTTGTGCAGCATCTTTGCACCCTTGGCACCTGTGAGACCAAGCTCTACCATCAGCTGACAACCGTTACAGATACCCAGTGAGAGGGTGTCCTTGCGGGCATAGAACTTATCGAGCGCCTCCTTAGCCTTGGGGTTGAAGAGGAAGGCACCAGCCCAACCCTTAGCAGAACCAAGAACGTCTGAGTTGGAGAATCCACCGCAGAAGACAATCATATTGATATCCTCGAGGGTCTCGCGACCAGAGATCAAGTCAGTCATCATCACGTCCTTCACATCGAAGCCAGCCAGATAGAGGCAGTAAGCCATCTCGCGCTCACCATTGGTTCCCTTCTCACGGATGATAGCAGCCTTGATGCCAGTTGCCTCGCGACGATCGGCAGAGATACCATATTGTGCCAGCTTACCAGTAAAGTCCTTGTTGAACTTCATCTCAAGTGGCTGCTTCTTGTAGTTCTCGAAGCGCTCCTTAGCCTTGCCGTTGAAGCTCTGCTTACGATCCAGCAGGTAAGAGGTCTTATACCATACATCACGCAGGGCGTCGATATCGAAGGTCTTCTCCTCGTCACCAGCCTTCACCACGATGGTGCGGGCATTCTCAACGGGATAACCGATTTTTGCAAAGCCTACACCCTGCTCTTCCATAAAGTCCTTGAACTCCTGCTTGTGCTCATCACTTACCTCGATGACTACGCCTGGGTTCTCAGCAAAGAGCGCCTTCACGATGTCGCCATCAGCGCAGATATCGTGCAGGTTGATATGCATACCACCCTTCTGGTTGGCGAAGCACATCTCGAGCAGGGTGGTAATCAGACCACCTGCAGAAATATCGTGACCAGCCAGAATCCAACCCTTCTCAATCATCTGCTGTACTGCCATGAAAGCGTCAGCAAAGTACTCAGGGTTCTTTACTGTAGGCACATCGTCGCCAACCTTACCCAAGCTCTGGGCAAAGGCAGAACCACCAAGATGCTGCTCGTCGAACGAGAAGTCGATATGATAGAGTGAAGCGTTCTTATCGTTCACCAATACTGGCGATACAACTTTCTTTATGTCGCTGACCTCACCACCAGCACTGACAATCACTGTTCCTGGAGAGATTATCTTCTCGCCATTAGGATACTGCTGACTCAAAGAGAGTGAATCCTTACCTGTTGGGACATTGATATGCAGGTCGCAGCAGAAATCGCTCAAAGCCTTCACACCAGCATAGAGACGAGCATCCTCACCTTCCTGAGAGCGACAAGGCCACATCCAGTTAGCACTCAATGAAATCGAGTCCATACCCTCTGCCATTGGAGCCCAGACGATATTCGTCAGCGCCTCAGCAACGGAGAGCACACTTCCTGCAGCGGGATCAGCCAAACCAGCCTGAGGAGCATGTCCGAGGGCAGTAGCAATACCCTTCTGGCCACGATAGTCGAGGGCAACGACACCGCAGTCGCTCAAAGGCAACTGAATCTCACCCTGACACTGCTGACGGGCTATCTTTCCCGTTACAGAACGGTCTACCTTGTTCGTCAACCAGTCCTTACAAGCTACAGCCTCCAGCTGGAGCACGCGCTCAAGGTATTCATTAATCTTATCCTGACTGTAAGTAACGTCCTGATAGTGACGCTCTACAGTATTATCTTTCATGATGGTCTTGGGCGAGTGACCAAACATCTGAGCCACATCGAGATCGAATGGCTTCACACCATCGCCCTGCTTGAATGAGAAGTGAGCATCGCCCGTGGTCTCACCAACGACATACAGCGGAGCACGCTCGCGCTCGGCAATCTTACGGACATGTTCGATATGCTTCTCATCGATAAGCAGACCCATACGTTCCTGACTCTCGTTGGCGATAATCTCCTTGCTCGAAAGCGTTTTGTCGCCGATAGGCAGCTTGGTCATATCAATCTCACCACCGCACTCCTCTACGAGCTCTGAGAGACAGTTCAGGTGACCAGCAGAACCATGATCGTGAATACTGACTACAGGGTTCACATCCTCCTCGCAGAGTGCACGAACGAGGTTATAAGCACGCTTCTGCATCTCAGGGTTGGCACGCTGGACAGCATTCAGTTCGATACCATTGCTGTAGCGACCTGTATCCACTGATGACACAGAACCGCCACCAAGACCGATGCGATAGTTATCACCACCCACCACAACTACTTTGTTACCCTTCTGAGGCTCCTTCTTCAGGCAGTCGCGCTTGGTGCCATAACCAACACCACCAGCCAGCATGATAACCTTATCGTAGGCATACTTCTCCTTGCCCTCCTGATGTTCGAAGGTCAGTACAGAACCACAAATCAGTGGCTGGCCGAACTTATTACCGAAGTCTGAAGCACCATTCGAAGCCTTGGTCAGAATCTGCTGTGGTGACTGATACAACCACTGACGAACGGGCAGAATGTCTTCCCAGTCCCTGGAAATTCCGGATAATCCGGATTCTCCGGATTCGTCCAAGCGTGGATAAGCTGTCATGTAAACAGCAGTACCAGCAATAGGCCATGAGCCAACGCCACCACCCATACGGTCGCGAATCTCACCACCCGTACCAGTAGCAGCACCATTGAATGGCTCTACTGTGGTGGGGAAGTTATGTGTCTCAGCCTTCAGCGAGATGACACTCTCTATATCTTTCACCTGGAAATAGTCGCTCGTGCTCTGGTCTTTTGGAGCAAACTGCTCAACGACTGGACCCTGTGCAAAAGCAACGTTATCCTTATAGGCGGAGAGAATCTTGTTGGGGTTCTCCTGCGTGGTCTTCTTGATCATCGCGAAGAGACTTGACTCCATCTCTTTGCCATCAATAATAAAGGTGCCACCAAAGATCTTATGACGACAGTGCTCAGAGTTGATCTGTGCGAAACCGAAGATCTCAGAATCCGTCAGCGGACGACCATTCTGCTTCTCCAGTCCGTGCAGGTACTCAATCTCCTCGGGGCTCAGAGCCAGACCCTCCTGCTCGTTATATTCCTCCAGATTGTCCACATACTTGATGGGCTCAGGCTTGATATTAATCGTAAAAATGTCCTGATTCAGACCATCATACATGCGTTGCAGCATTTCGTCGTGCTCAGCATCCTTGCTGTCAACAGAGAAATACTCCTCAATACGACTGATGCCCTTGAGACCCATGTTCTGGGTAATCTCAACAGCATTCGTTGACCATGGGGTCACCATTTCACGACGCGGACCAACAAAATAGCCCTCCAGGCTCTCTGCCTCGAGCATCGTTGCCTCGCCATACAACCAGTTTAATTCCTTGATTTCTTGTTCACTCAACTGGTGATCAACTTCCGTTGCTATCACCGTTTTTGTGGGGGTCTGAAAGAAGCGTATCATACCTTATTATTATATTGTTTCTTATTTTGCGTGCAAAGGTACTAAAAATAATCCACAAAGGGCACAAACGTCACTAAATAATTATTAAAAACGCGACATTATACGGAGAAACAACGATAGTCATACGCAGGGAAAAGGAAAGGTGTACGGACTCGCTGGGAGCGAGAGGCCGTCTCACTGGGAGCGAGAAGCCGTTTCACTGGGAGCGAGAAGCCGTTTCACTGGGAGCGAGAAGCCTTCTCGCTAGATTCGGGCGGGCGCCCCAATGAATTAGGGCGGGCGCCCGAATATCTTCGAGCCCCCGCCCCAATATATGCGAGCGGTCGGTAAAAACCGATTTTTATTCCTTAGAAACTTCCTTTCTGAAGGATGTCGTCTGATTCTACAACAGATTCATCGTGTCTGTGGCAATCATCAGCTCCTCGTCGGTAGGAATGACAACCACCTTCACCTTCGAGTCGTCAGCAGAGATGATAGCCTCTTCGCCACGAATGTTGTTCTTCGACTCGTCGAACTTGATGCCCAGGAACTCCATATTCTTGCAGACCTCCGAGCGCATACTGGTCTGGTTCTCACCAACACCAGCGGTGAAGACGACCACGTCGAGACCACCCATAGCAGCAGCATAGGCACCAATGTACTTCTTAATACGATAGAAATACATGTCCTGAGCCAGCTTAGCTTTCGGATCGCCAGACTTAGCAGCATTCTCTACGTCGCGCATATCGCTCGAACCACCAGTGAGACCAGCCACACCGCTCTTCTTGTTGAGCAGGTTCGACATACCATCGGCATCAAGGCCCAGCTTCTTCTCGATGAAGGTCACAGCACCACCATCAATATCGCCAGCACGAGTACCCATGACGAGACCCTCCAGCGGAGTGAGACCCATCGAGGTATCGATACACTTGCCATCAACGACAGCAGCGATAGAACCACCGTTACCCACGTGGCAGGTTACCATCTTAGTACCTTCAGCCTTAATGCCTAAGAACTCGCAAGCACGAGCGCTGACATAACGGTGAGAGGTTCCGTGGAAACCATAACGACGGATGCCGTACTTCTCGTAAAGCTCATAAGGAATGGCGTACATATAAGCCTTGGGAGGCATAGTCTGGTGGAAAGCGGTGTCGAACACGCCCACCTGAGGCAGACCAGGCATCAGTTCCTTCACAGCATTCACACCCTTCAGGTTAGCGGGGTTGTGCAGCGGAGCCAGGTCTGAACACTTCTCAAACTCCTTCAGTACTTCATCAGTCAGAACAACTGACTTATTGAACTTCTCGCCACCATGCACCATACGGTGACCCACAGCGTCAATCTCGTCAAGACTCTTAATCACACCAATCTCAGGATCGGTAAGCAGCGAGAAGATGAACTTCACACCCTCAGTATGCTCAGGGATGTCGTGCATAATCTGCTTCTTCTCACCATTGGCCAGCTTCACCTTCACAAAGGCACCGTCCAAGCCCACACGCTCAGCACCACCACTGGTCATCACACTCTTGTCGTCCATATTGTACAAAGCGTACTTGATAGAGGACGAACCACAGTTTAATACTAATATCTTCATAATTCAGACCCCCTCCCAGCCTCCCCCTGTATGGGGAGGAGTAGTCACCTATTAGGGAGTTTTAGGGGCGTTTTTTATTTTGTTATACTTCGTTTTATCTATCTACTCCCCTCCATATAGGGAGGGGTTGGGGGTGGGTCTACTTCTTAGCGTCCATTGCCTGACAAGCGGTGATGGCTATCATGTAGTAGATGTCGTCTACAGAGCAGCCACGAGAAAGGTCGTTCACAGGACGAGCAATGCCCTGCAAAATCGGGCCAATAGCGATTGCATCACCCAGGCGCTGAACCATCTTATAGCCAATGTTTCCTACCTCGAGGTTGGGGAATACCAGCACGTTGGCCTTGCCAGCAATCTCAGAGCCAGGAGCCTTCTTGGCACCAACACTTGGTACGAGAGCAGCATCAGCCTGCAGCTCACCATCAATCTTCAAGTTGGGATCCAGCTCCTTAGCCAGCTTGGTAGCCTCAATGACCTTGTCGCACACCTCGTGCTTGGCAGAACCCTTTGTTGAGAAGCTCAGCATAGCCACTCTGGGGTCAGCAAAACCAGCAACACTCTTAGCAGTCTGAGCGGTGCAGACAGCAATCTGAGAGAGCTGAGCAGCATCGGGCATAGGTGTTACAGCGACGTCACCTACGACGAGCACACCATCCTCACCATATTGCTTCTCCTTAGAGATGAGCAGCAGACCACCACTAACGCAAGTGATACCAGGCTGGCACTTGATGATTTGCAGAGCAGGACGCAGGGTGTCGCCCGTAGTACTCAATGCACCAGAAATCTGACCATCAGCACCCTCAGTCTTGATAATCATACAACCCAGATACAAGGGGTTCTTAATCAGCTTGCGAGCCTCCTCGATGGTCATACCCTTCGACTTGCGAATCTCAGCCAGTTTCTCAGCCAGTTCCTCGCTCTTGTCGTAGTTCTCTGGGTCGATAAGGGTTGCCTTACCAATATTTGTCAGACCCTTCTCCTTGGCCAAAGCCTCCACTTTAGCAGGGTTACCAATCAGGATGATGTCTGCGAGGTTATCAGCCAATGCCTTATCGGCTGCACAGAGTGTACGCTCCTCTTCTGCTTCAGGGAGCACGATGCGCTGCTTGTTACTCTTAGCACGCGCTACGATTTGACTTAATAAATCCATAGTTTGCTTTTATTTAAAATTAGTCCTAAATTATTCACTGTCTGCAAAGGTACAAAATAATTCTCAATAATACATTATGAATTATGAATTATTAAGCGTTTACGTTTACGCAAGTTCCTGTGTCAGGATACTTTCTAACTTTTCAGCAGTCAGTCTCAACTGGAACTGACTATGTATGGCAACAGAAATGCCACCCGTCTCCTCAGAAACGACGATAGCCACACTGTCGCTCTCATGCGTAATACCCAATGCTGCACGATGGCGAAGTCCTAATTCCTTGGGAATGTTCAAGTTGTGCGATACAGGCAGAATACATCCTGCAGCCCTGATGCGATGATCGACAATCACCATAGCTCCATCGTGTAGAGGTGAGTTCTTGAAAAACAAGTTCTCTATCAGTCGCTGACTAATTTCCGCATCAATACGTTCACCAGTTGCAACAATATCGTCAAGAGGAGTAGCCCGCTGGATAACGATAAGAGCACCCACCTTCTTCTTACTCATACTCATACACGACATCACGATAGGCATGATGATCTGTTTCAGTTTCTCTGTATCTTGCTTCTTATCGTTAAGCGAAAGGAACTTGCGGAAACTCTTCATTCGCTGGTGAGCACCCAGGTTATAAAGAAACTTACGGATTTCGTCCTGAAACAGGATAACAAGCACAATGACACCCACGCTGACAAACTTGTCGAGAATGGACCCTAACAGCCTCATCTGTAAAACCTGCGACACCACCAGCCACAAAACAACAAACACCAGAATGCCCATGAAGACATTCAGTGAACGTGACTCTTTCATCAGTCGGTAGATGTAATAAAGTATCAGGGCTACCAACAGGATGTCGACAATATCTTTGATTCCAAATTCGAAGAACATAGTATATAGAGATGACTGTTTAGAGTTTAGAAAGGATTTTCACACATTCCACCGCTTCACGAACATCGTGGACTCGCAATATAGAGGCACCCTTCAACAGGGCAATGGTATTGAGCGCTGTTGTTCCATTGAGAGCCTGTTCCGGATTGGTTTCCAACAGCCTGTATATCATCGATTTACGAGAAACGCCAACGAGCACTGGGAGTCTTAACATTTTAAGACGTTCCAACTGACTCATGACCTCATAATTCTGTTCTAACGTCTTGCCAAAACCAAAGCCAGGGTCAATAATAATATCTTTCTGTCCCATGGAACGCAACTTGTCTGCTACCTCAGCACAATCGAGCAGGATGTCCCTCATAGTGCTCTTCCTGGACATATATATATAAGGAACGCGCAAGCGACTGACCATACGGAACATGTCATGTTGGCTGTTAGCAGGAGCACCCACATCGTTGATGATGTCAACTCCGTATTCCTCGACTACCATACGAGCCACTGAAGGACGGAAAGTGTCGACACTAATAATGGCTTGAGGGACCTCGCGACGAATAATCGCCAAACTCCAACGCAGGCGCTCCATTTCTTCCGATTCACTAACGGGTACACTATCCGGACGTGTCGAACAGGCCCCCACATCGATGATGCTACCACCTTGAACGAGAATCTCTTCTGCCCTTTTAGCCACGTCGTGTTCCGTCTGCTGACGACTATCAGCATAGAAAGAGTCTGGCGTCACATTAAGGATGCCCATCACCTGTGGTGTGTTGAGTTCAAGCAACTGCCCGTTACAATTCAGCGTATAGTCCATAACTGCCTACAAAGGTAGTGTAAATCGAATAAAATGCAAAATAAATTAGGATTTATTTTCATTTTCGAGATGCAACTTATCTATTGGATTTCGAGTTCTTTAAATTCTACATCCTTGGTGTCAATGCAGACAGTATAAGTACCCGCATTAATCTGGGTACCAGTGGTCGTCGAGAGCATTTTGAACTTATTGGGCGTGGGAGGGAACGTGATGTCACGATCCACCAGCGTGGTACGCTTCGAATCCGTAATGGTCATGCGGGCCTTCACAGGGTTGCCTGTCGTGTTCTTATAACGGAAACGCAGGGCATACTCCTGACCCAAACCAGGCTTGATGACAAAGGAGGTTCCGCTACCTGCTTTTGTCTTTTGGCTATTAGCTGCAGGCTCATAGACGGAAGCCGGACGGGCTTCTGTATCTTTTGGCAGCAACTCCTTTGGCAACTTTGCGATGGTGTCTGTATCGAAGGCTCGCCAAGAGGTCGGAATTGCATTTACCGTTTGTTGCGACTGAGTCGCAACAGGCGATACAGTTGCTATCGCAATACCACAAATGACAGCCTGCCCAGCCTTCACTTCTGGGAAGGAGATACGAAGTTTTCCGTCTTTAGCCTTAGCAGTAACCACACGTTTCATGGCCCCACAATAGCCAGCCTCAGCCCATGGGTCGAGATCATCGACAACAGTCTCACCATTCACAGCTACATCAAAGATGCGCATGCCCTCATAGTCATCACGCTCGCCACCACCCTTTCCGTGCCAAGGCTCCGCGAAGTAAAGTTCAATGCGATACTCGCTGTCAGTAGTTCTCCCACCTGAAGGTAGGAGTGTGGCACGCAATCCTCCACTGACATCTAAGTCGTACCACAAACGATGGCGTCCAAAGCGGAAATATTGGAACAATTCGTCGCTCTTGGTTCCACGAATGTCTTCTGCGATGTGGCGTTGCGAAGCCTGATAGGGATGCATGCCATAGTCCTGACCCCACGAGTGGCTATAGAGGGTGTCGTCCGCCAGCCATTGCTGTCCGAACTCATCGACAAAAGCATCACCACCACAATTGATGCGGTATAGATACTGATACCCATCAGCACCCTTCACGAGGTCGCGATTCCTGTCAGCAGCGGTGGGATTGTCTGCAGCATTGGAATTAAACCCTGCAGCGGTGCCCACTGTGCCCGACGGTTTTCCGTCGGGTCTTCCCGCATACCGCTGCCTATACATATAATACGCAGGCGTAGGCTCCTCCCAAATCGTCGTCAGCCCTTTATAGTTGATCGGTCCAATCTTGTCGATACGACGTAGGGCGCCATCGGGTTGCACACGGCCTGGATTGTCGTGTGAGGTGAAGAGCCACTGGAAGTGGCCGCAGACGCCCTTGCTGTCAGCGGTTTCCCCGCTGACATCAAACGCTTTCTCTGCCAACCGCACCTTGGTTTCCAATAGCTTGGTAAAACTTTCCTCGCTATATTTCGCATCACCATGCAGGTCGATGGTGCGCCAAGCACCATATTCGCCATTCAGCAATTGCTCAGGGCGCTTCAGCTCATTGTCGTAGTTCTCAGCAGAGCCTCCGTATGTGCCACTCCAGTTCTGGATGACGTTCCAATCGGTACCCTCACCACCATTACACGTAGTAATGAGGCGCTGATCACGACAGGTGGGGTCAAGCGAGCGGATAATATCGCTGCACTCTTCTGCAAAGTCCTTGGGCAGGATACTCTCGTTCTGCAATCCCCAAAGGATAACAGAGGGCGAATTGCGACGCTCCTTAATCCATCGCACTAGCAGCCGTTTGAAGTTCTCACGGAATTGTGGAGTATCGTACCAGATATGTGCTGAGAACTGGCTCCAGAAGAGGATGCCTTGTTCGTCGAGCAACTGCTGATAGAGCAGGTTATGGGGCTGATGGGCCTCTCGGAAGGCGTTAAAGCCCGCATTGGTAATCTGCTTGATGCGCGAGCGGATCTGCTCTGGGGTAAAGGCGTGGCTATTACCCAAAAGGTGTTCATACTCGCAAGTGCCATTGATAAAGACTGGCTGTCCGTTGAGGAAGAAACGATGATCTCCGTCGTTGCGCTTAACAGGCCATGAGATGTTACGAATACCGAAGGGTGTCCGCACCTCATCGAAAGTAACGTAGGCAGGCTCACGCTGTTGGTTGCTATCACCATCGTAATGGTCTGGTCGCTTTAGCATTGATGTGAGCGTGTAAAGATAAGGATCGTCAAGACACCAGCGGTGTACATTGGATATGGCAGAAGACTGGTGGATGACTCGCATTTCTCCTGGTTCCAGTCTCATTTCTTGTGATAGGCGGAACACAGTTTTGCCAGAGGCGAGGGCAAACTTATTGACCAGTTCAAAGGTCTGAGGCTGTTGGGTGTAATTCTTGACCTCTGTGTCGATAAATACTGAGTCACAGGTAGCGTTATTCCAAATATGCACACCAAAGGGTTCAATGCGCACAGCATCCGTTTCGATGAGCGTTACAGGACGGAAGATGCCAAAGGGCTGACTACCTTCAGAGAAACCCCATTCTGATGAGCAACCTCCACATACCCAAGGTGACTCCGTCTGCATGGCAGGATGATCGACAAGAACGTGTAATGTGTTCTTGCCCGTATTCAAAGCCTCTGTAACGTCAAGGGTAAAGACGGTGCGACCAATCAGTTCCTTAGAATATTGCGTATCATTAAGGGTGATGGTAGCATACGTGCCCACGCCCTCGAACTGCAGGAAGTAGCGCTTATCCTCTTGTGGTTGAGCGACGAATGTTTTCTGATAAACGGCACTACCGTGCAGGTTTCCATGCCGTAGCTGGCGGTAGCCGTAGTAGTCATCGAAGTTGTGGGGGATGGTGACGCCCGATGGTTCTGCCACCGTTCCCGACGGTTCTCCGTCGGGCACAATGCTTGCCATCCATCCTTCGTTGAGGTTAGTGATCGTGCGACGACCTTTGCGTTCAGGTTCTGGAAAACGCACCTCAGAGCGCCCCATGGGTACACTCGTAGCAACGGCGATGCCACGCTGTTGATCGTTGTTCACTGCACAATAAAAATGGTACACCACCCCATCGTGCTTCACTACATAGCTCTTATGGGCAAACATCTCGTCGTAGGGTTTCGTGGGCCAGATGAGGTCTTCACCCTCCCATCGCTGCCAATGAATGAGGTCGCGACTCACAGCAAAGGTATTGAAGGCATTATACTTGCGCGACGGGTCGTAGGCCTTGAAATAAAACATCACATACAGGTCGCCCATCTTGGCTATCTGGGCATCACCCGTGATGATGCCACCTACCTCATTGGCAAAGACGGGATTACCATCATAGCGTTTCCATTTCTTCAGGTCGTTGCTGAGGGCTATACCAATGCGCTCAGCCTTCAAATTGTTATCTGGATTGACGCCGCCAGCATTGTAGAACATCACAAAACGATACTTCGCCAGTTCTTTGGGCAAACCACTCCCCTCGCCCTTCGGAGAGGAGCTGGGGGTGAGGCTATAAATGGTACTCTTGTATTGCACCAATTGCTCCCACCATTGCACGTCTTTGTCATTAATGCTCATCAGCGGTTTTTCGCCTGACTGCCACTCATGGGCTTTAGTGATTTCGCCCTGTGTCCAAGCCATTCCGATGTTCAGGGGTTCGCGCACAGCTTCGTAGCCTGTACCGTGCCCACCGATATAGGTCATCCAATGCTTGCCTTTGTATTCGCCGAGCTCGTAGCCCCCGCCCCAAGTCCAATCGATGAGGGCAGGAAAACCACCTCGCTGATTCATGTCCCAACCATCGTCTTTATACGACAGAAGGCGTCCCTTCGTCGTCCAATGCAACAAGTCGTCACTCTCAGCCAGCCACGTCTCATAGCCTCGTCCATCGAGTCCGTCCTTGCCGTTATAAACGACATAGGTCATCAGCCATTTTTCGCCTTCACGGAACACTGTCGGACAGTCTATCTTGTGGTAGTTGTCCGTAGGGGCTACCACCATACCATATTTATAAGGCGTGCGCACCTCTTGGTAGATGCGCTGCATCTCTTGCTGGCTGATATCGTCAGCCAGCAAAGGAGAAAAGGTAAAAAGGTAAAAAAGTAAAACACCCCATACCCTTATGTCTGCCTGCTTATTGCCTGTCTTTCTCATTGCACTATTTTTTTACCTTTTTACTTTTGAAACAGCCAATCAACTTCGCTGGATGGTCCACTTAAGCCGCAGTCGCGTGGAGTGATGGTGCTATCCGTAAAACCTGCCACCATAAGAATTCCCTTTGGCAGACGGATGGTGTTACGACCTGCTGGCAGAGAATACTGATGAATATTGACTTTAGGCATCTGTACGATGCTGATGGCATTGGTCAGAATGGGTTCTGCCTGACCGTACTCATTGCCCGTTGCGTCAATCTCCAGTTTGGGAGCCTTGGCAAATTTCTTATCGTCATCCTTGAAAAGACCAACCAGCACCTTGACGGGGTTCTCGCTCTCAAAAACAAGAGTCGTTCCCACAATGCGGGTGGTGTCGCGATTCAGCACGAGGGCTTGCAGGCCGGCCAACTCAGGAGCAATGGAATCGACGGGGGTATCTGGACGATTCTCAAAGAGGATGGCACCCTTCTCGAGTGTAACGGTGGCGCCTTTGTAGTTGACCTTTGCATTATTTGCAGGCAGTATCTTGACATTCGTCTGTGCTACAGGATGCTTCAGCTTCTCGATGTTCTCCTTAAAGGCATCGAGTTCCTCCTGATACACCTTTTCCAGTTCGCCCCATGTCTTCATCTTGCCTCCATCACCTCCTACCGGGATGCGGCGCTGCTGCGTCTGCATGGAGTTAGCATAAAGATAACTACTATCTGCAAAAGCAACAAGTTCATGCCAAAGAGCCACACTTTGTTCCAACAAAGGAACGGCATTGTCTAAATACTTAAGGTCTTTTGTCCATTTGTAGTTCAAAACCTGCTGGGCAGCAAGCACCTTTGCACGGAATGATTCTGCAAATTTCCAATAACAGAACATGTCGTTGGCAAAGCGTAGGAATTCCTCTTGATGCTTTTCAACGTTCTGTACGGCAAAGATAACGTTACGTGCTGCATTATTTCCGTGTTCCACACATTGGTCAACAATGTCTAAAGGCAGCTCACCTTGATGTTTCTCGCCTTTATATTCTTTTTCCACGTATTCTATGAGTTTCTCGCCCTGTGGTCCACAGCTCTCATAGAAACCAGGATAGATGGTGTATTTGTAGGGGTTGACAAGTTGTCCCATTGTCATACCAAGAAGAAGCGTCTGGCGGTTACCCTCCGTAATGCCGAAGCGACGCAGCAATTTGGGAGCAATCTCGCCACTTTCATTATAGGCCTCCAACACTAGTTGACCTGTGTATCTGTCTTTAATACCATAATAGTCCATAAGAATCTTAAGCCAGTATTCACTGTCTTCGCCACGCTGGTCATTCCACGCATAGCGTCCCCAAGCTTGATACCACATCCAGTCGCGATCCAACTGTTTCAGACGTTCGCCATTGGGTAACTTGTCTGCCGTATAAGGCCAGTCCCAATAGGAAGCCTGCGGATAGAGGTGCAAACCCTTCGAGTGATGTACACGATGCATAGCCTGAACGGTTTTCTCGATAAAAGCGGGCGACGACCAACGCCAAGGTTCCAAGTTCGCCAAGATATGTACGTTATCGATATGCACTGGAGCAGCATCTGCCAGCTGACGATGCGTCTCGCCCCAAGGACCTCCTGGCTCGTAGGTGGTCAACGACTCCCCCGTATATTTCGACATTGTATAAATGTTGGGATAGAGGGGGAGCGACTCCTTCAGCACCAATGGGCCGTCTGTGTCGTGGGAACGGAGCACGATGGGGGGGAGCCCCGACGGAGAACCGTCGGGCACAGTGGCTCGTCCACTGGCTGTCAGTCCGTCCTTAATGCCTGGGATAATGGTCTCCTTCATCCACGTTACGTCATCATCTATCGTTGCCATTGCTTCGCCCAAGCAGACTAACAGTCCCACATTGGGATATTTTTCGATAAAGGCGGCAATGGACTTGCGGGTATAGTCAGAAATCAGTGGTGTGATGGGGCGATGACGATCCTGTGTCTTCAGGCCATAGTGGTCGGCAAAGGGCTTACTCAGGATGATGTTATAGAACATCTGAATGACCCAAATGCCACGTTTGTCAGCCTCGTGGGTCAGGAATGAGAAGATTTCCTCGTTCTTCTTAAAGGTCTCCTCGTCTACCTCCAAGGCGAAGGGATAGTCCTTCAGTTTCACCAGCGAGGCAAAGGGATGTCCGTTCCAAAGGTACAGCGAATTGTATTTGTTCTCAACCATCATGTCGAGATACTTCAGCCACTCTGCCTTATCGTAAAACCAAGGGAAGTTCTCGGGCGTATAGGGGTATTCATACACAGCATGACCAGGCAGATACACCGTCTTCTGCAGTCCGATGCACGTGCCGCGCATCACCATACCTGGTGTCTCCTGCACAGGCTCGATATCCAGCGACCCTTTTTGACGAATACGGTCAGCCAGTTCCACGCAACCATAGATAACACCCGTCGCATCGTTGCCCGATACCACGATTCCCTGAAGGCCCGTACTCACGGCCTTCTTATCTTTCGTGATGGTATATCCCTCAGCAGGACCATTACTAGCATTAGTCAGCGTAATGCGCAATCCTTTCTTTGGCGTGACCTCATACCCCATGTCTGTCAGTTTCTTCTGGAGGTATTCGGCAGCATACTGCTCACGTGCTGACGCTCCTTTGGATGTTACCACGCTAACCCGTTGTGCCATAGCCAAAAAGGTTATCGTGAGTCCAATGTATAAAACTATGATTCTCTTCTTCATCTCGCTATACCTTTTATATATAAAAAAGACTGATGACGTAGGGTTTTGTCATCAGTCTTATCTTACACAGCAATGTCCTGTTGTCGCCAGAACCGATAGGTGATATCTTCAAATTCCCCATCGATGTTACGACGATAGAGACGTTGGTTGGTGGTGGCTGACTTCAACGGACCAAGGTGTCTGATGTAGGGACCCACCTTGATATAGTCAAAGTCTTGCTTGTTGACAACCGACGGAATACGTATACGTCCACTATACCACGCCACATGAAACTGAGGATGATACTCGTGAATATACTGTGCCAACTGGTTGACAGCACGAGGATCGGCATCACCACCCATAAAAGAGATGCAGGTGATGTCTGTGCCGTATTGCGACACGAAATCATCAATGGCATCCGTTGTCAATGGCAAGCCAACATCCTCCCACAGGTAATGGCTGTGACACCCCGGACAGTGGCACGGGCAATTAGAGATATTAATTGCCAGTGTCACTTCGTCGGGTATCTCCTGAAAAACAACTCCAGTATTAACGTATTTCAACATGATTTAAGCCTCCGCATGTGCATAGAAACGGCGTGCTGCCTCTTCCTGACGGGGCTGTGAGAAGTTCGAGACGCGTTTCAGATAGCCAATGATACGGGTCATGTAGTCCACATTCTTCGAGTGGCAGTGCGGACACTCCTTCAGATAGCGTTTGTCGATGTGACCACAGTCGTTGCAAACGGTGTTGGGGATATTGAACGTGAAGTAGTTACAACCCTCCTGGGCAGCCACCTTCAGCAGATGCAGATACTGCTGCTTAGACAGGTGCTCGTCCAAGTTCATGTGCAGAGCAGAACCACCCGTGAGATGCTCGATATAAGGAGCACCATGCAGTTTGAACTTGTCGATGACGCTGAGCGAATCGTCCTCAACCACATAGAAATAGCTGTTGTAGCAGTCGCGTGGTACGAAGTAGCCGTCCTCACGATCCCACTTGGCATGCTTCACACCAACGTTCTCAGCAGGAATCATCTCACAGTTGAACATCACTTCCTTCGAACGGTACTGCTTGTTGTACTTCTCGATGAGTCCAAGGATACCCTGAACGAACTTCTTATAGTCATCGTTGGGCGTAATCTTCAGACCCATGAATTCTGCGGCTTCCACAAGTCCGTTGATACCGATGGTCAGATACTGGCGATTGATGTTGATATAGCCAGCATCGAACAACGGCAGCATGCCATGAGCCTGCAGTTCCTTCAGATTCTCGTTGTAGGCCATCTGTACCTTGTGGCAAAGATCGATGATACCCTCCAGATACTGCAGGTAATCCATCTTGTGGTTCACAGCATACTGGATACAACGGTTCAGATTGATGGTGAGCACAGACTTCGAACCTGTCGACACGCCACCAGCACCCAGCGTATAGCTGAAACCGTTGTCGGTAATCTCGTTGCGCAGACGGCAGCAAGACGACAGTGAGTCGGCGTTGTCGCTCATGTAGGTGAAGAACGAGTGGCCCTCAGCATACATCTCAGCGGTAAAGTCGCCCCATTCCTTGTCCTTGCACTCACCGTTCTCGTCGACGAGCAGCGCCATTGTCTCAACAGGGAAAGTCAAGAGGGTCTTGGTACGCTCCTGGTTGAACCACTTCATGAAGCGCTTCTGCAACCAAGAAAGGCCGTCCCAATCAGGCTGAGAACCATCGGGGAAGTAGAACTCACCGAAGATGCTCTGGAAATAGTACTTGTCGTAGTAAGCCACATTCCAGAATACAGCCTGATAGTTACGGGCACCTGTGGGCTGATTCAGGGTATAGACAATCTGTTCGAAATAGTCAGTAATGACCTTGTCGATGGTACGCTTTTTCAACGAGAGGTCTGCCTGGTCGTCAGGACGCTTCCAATAGTCTTTGCCATATTCGTTGCCGATGAAATAGTTCATGTACATCAGGAACTCAGGCGTAGCACAGGCACCGCTCAACATCGAGCTGACCATAAAGACCATATTAACAAAACCGCCAGCAAACGACTTCAGGTTCGTGGGAGCAGTAGAGTTGCCACCAATGGCGGTCGTACCACCAATGAGCCAGGGGTACATGGTAATAGACGCACAATAGTTGGCCAACGATGTCTCGTCGTTCTTATATATAAAATGATGGGTCAGTTTGTCGATATACTCGCTGGCGAGGTCTTTGCCGTACATCTTCTTGATACGGTCAACCAGCAGACGACGGTTCAAACGAATGAAGTTCGACTTGGGTAACTCGCCAATCAGCGTGGCAATATTCTTGTGCTCCACGTTGGCATTGGCATCATACTTCGAACCCGTTGCAGCGTTCACCGATTCGGTGTACTCTGACAGGAACATCATTTTCTCCAAAGTGTCACGATCCTCTGAGTGTTCTTGACGATAAAGGATAAACGACTTGGCCACCTTGTAGAAGCCTTCGCGCATCAGAGCCTCCTCTACCTGGTTCTGAATATCCTCCACCTTAATGTCGTCGTGCATGTCCAGATGGCTCAGAATCTTCGAAACTGTTCCAAGGTCAGCAGGTTCATCAACACTCTCGAATGCCTTCACAATGGCATTCATAATCTTGTCTAAAGAGAAGCGATCTTTCGTTCCATCACGCTTCGTAATAGTAAAGTTTTTAATCTCCATCATTTGATTATATCTCTTTTTATTTAGTTACTGACTTAGGGTTGTCCTCCCTTAAAGTGTTCCGTTTTGGACAACTTTTTGTTTTTCAATTTTCAAAAAGTTTCCCGTTTCGGTAAACGCTAATCGCTTGCAAAGGTACAAATATTACCCGAATTAGATACACTTTTCCTCTAAAATAATTTGCAAAAAAACGTTAACAGAAGAAGATTCATAGAGAGTGATTACTAATCACACGCTCGTACGTCTTTAATATATAAGCAGATAACAACAAATTATTAAAGTGCATATGAACAATAGCAAGTATCGTGGCGTGGTGGTCCCAATGGTGACCCCTGTCACTCAAGACGGACAGTTGGACTTGGGGGCTGTCAAACGGATTATTGACTTTTTTGCTCATTCAGGAGTGTCTCCTTTACTGATGGGCACCACGGGTGAAGGCAACAGCGTCAGTCAGGCTGACGGACAACTCTTTGTGGAGACTGCCGTAAAGGCTGCCGACGGGCGAATCACAATCTATGCAGGCCTGACGGGCAACTGTTTTGCCGAGCAAGTGCGCCAAGCAGAGGTCTATACAGCTTTGGGCGCCGACGTCATTGTAGCCACCCTGCCCACCTACTATGCACTGACTCCAGAGCAGATGTACGATTATTATAAAACGTTGGCAGACTGCATCACGGGTCCGCTGATGCTGTATAACATTTTGGCGACGACTCACATGTCGATTCCTGTAGATGTGATTAAGAGATTGGCCGACCATCCAAACATCGTGGGTTTGAAGGACTCGGAGCGCGACTTGGAGCGTATGGCACAATGTATCGAGATTGCCAAGGGTCGCGACGACTTTGCCTACTTCTGCGGATGGGCCGCCCAGAGTGCCCACTCGTTGGAATTGGGTGGTAACGGTATCGTACCTTCAACGGGCAACTTCGTGCCTGAGATGTTCCAACAACTCTTCGAGGCTGCCGTTGCAGGCGATATGGAAACAGCCAACCGTTTGCAAGATGAGACAAACGAGATTGCCAAGATCTACCAAAAGGACCGCACCCTCGGACAGTCGCTTACTGCCCTGAAGGTGATGATGCAGACCAAGGGGCTCTGCGAGCCTTGGATGTTGATGCCGCTGACGCGTCTGTCCATGTTCGAAGAACGAGCCATTACCCTGAAAGCGCAGGCCATTTAAGGCTTAGTCCGTTCGTAATATCGAAATAACGAAATATCGAAATGCATATCATAGATTACGTCATTGTACTGCTGTCCATTCTGGCTGCAATAGGCACAGGTGTATATTTTGCACACAAGCAAAAGGACACGTCGCAATACTTTGCTGGCGGAGGAAAGATTCCTGCCTGGGCTGTGGGTATATCCATCTTTGCCACGCTGATTTCAAGTGTCACATTCCTCGCCTATCCTGGTGCTGCGTATGCTGACAATTGGATTCTTTTGGTGCAGGGACTGATGGTGCCCATCGTGCTACTGGCACTCATTGGCATCATCGTACCGCTGTTCCGCAAGGTCATCCGCCTGTCAACCTACGAATACTTCGAACGTCGCTTCGGACTCTTTGCCCGCCTCTATTCGTCGTTTGCCTTCACGCTGGGGCATTTCTCGAAGGCAGGAACCGTATTCTTCTTGGTATCGATGGCACTGGCGACGTTTCTTAACATTAATATATATAGTATAGTACTCATTCTGGGTATTACCATTATCATCCTGACGCTGTTTGGCGGTATGGAAGCTATTGTGTGGATGGATGTGGCACAGGGATTCCTGCTCATCGGAGGTGGCGTCATCTGTATCGGCATCCTCTTGTTCGGCATTGATGGCGGACCAGCAGAGACTTTCCGCATTGCCTCTGAGTACAACAAAATCAGCTTTGGCCCCTACGACTGGGACCTCACGCAACTGACGTTCCTCGTGATGGTGCTCAACGGTATCTTCTATGCTTTGCAGAAATATGGCACCGATCAGACCATCGTACAGCGTTATCTGGCTGCCAAAAACGACAAGGAGGCCAAGAAAGCTGCCTATATCGGTGTGCTGATGAGTGTTCCCATCTGGGCGCTGTTTATGTTCATCGGTACGGCGCTCTTTGCCTACTATCATGCACAAGGGGCACCCCTATTGCCTGAGGGCATCAAGGCGGACGAGGTATTTCCTTATTTCATTGCCCATGAACTGCCTGTTGGTATTCGTGGCCTCATCATTGCTGCCCTTGCAGCAGCGGCCATCTCGTCGTTGGATTCTGACCTGAACTGTCTGTCAGCTATCGCTGTGCAAGACTATTACAAGCGCTTCAAGAAAGATGCTACCGACCAGCAACAGCTGCGTTTTGGTAAGTGGATGGTCGTTGCCTCGGGTGTTGGCGCCATTGGGGTAGCCTGTCTCTACATCTTCTGGGGAGGTGAAGGCATCTTGGGAGCTTTATTCTCGCTCTATGCCATCTTCTCAGCAGGTATTGTGGGCATCTTCGTGTTGGGACTGTTCAGTCGCAGGGCCAACAAACAGGGCCTCTACATTGGCATTGCGGCTGCTGTCATCTATACGGCCTACGCTGTGCTGACATCCACAAAAGTCGACATTGATGGCGACGGCGTGAAGCAGACGCTGCTCGACCTGGGCGATTGGAACTTCACCCACCATAAATATATGTTAGGTGTCTACAGCCACCTCATCGTCCTCGTCGTTGGCTATGCGGCCAGTTTCCTGTTTAAGACTCCGCTGGCTGACAAGGAACTGACCATCTGGGGCTATCTGGAAGAAAAGAAGGAACAACAACGTTAGTCGTTGGCACCGTTTCGCGTATACAGGCGGGCCACGATGGCTCCGCTGATGTTATGCCATACGCTGAAAATGGCGCCAGGAATAGTGGCCAACGGATAGGCCGCAAAGTGCAGGGTTGCCAGACTGCTGGCCAACCCTGAATTTTGCATACCCACCTCGATGGATATGGCTCGTTTCTTGGATTCGGACAAACCCAGCAGACGACCTATCAGATAGCCAAGAGTGAGTCCACAGATGTTGTGGAGCATCACTACAAGGACGATAATCAGTCCGCCTGCCAACAGCTTGCTGGCGTTGGCAGCAATGATGATGGCCACTATCAGTGCAATGGCTATTGAGGAGAAGGCAGGCAGATAGTCCGTTGCCCGCTCAGTTAACTTGGGCCAGAGTCCTTTCATGATCAGTCCGACGACAATAGGCAGTATGACCACCCAGAGAATGCTCAACAACATACCTACCACGTCGACATTGACACTTTTCCCAGCCAAAGCCCACGTCAACAAAGGGGTCAGCAACGGGGCCAGCAAGGTGGAAACGCCTGTCATTCCCACGGAGAGTGCTAAGTCGCCTTTAGCCAGATAGGTAATCACGTTCGACGCCGTACCCCCAGGACAACAGCCAACAAGCACGACACCCAGCGCCAATGCCTCGTCAAGCGAAAAGAGTCGCGCCCGTCCCCACGCCAACAAAGGCATGACGGTAAACTGCGCCAGACAACCGATAATGACATCTTTGGGGCGACTGAACACAATCTTGAAATCTTGCAGGTTCAGCGTCAGTCCCATTCCAAACATCACCACGCCCAGCATATAATTGATGACCGTCGGGCGCACCTGTTGCAGCACCCCAGGGAACACCAATGCCAGCAAAGCAGCCGCCAGCACCAGCACGCCCATATATTCTGATATATAATGACAGAGTTTCTTCATTCCTTATTCCTTCTCCGATAACACTTTTCGCCACAAAGGTACAACATAACAGCGAATCCTACAAATAAAAAACAAAAAAACTATGCCCCATGTGCCCCAATTGCGGGAAACCCCTTTGTACAAAGGGTGCTTTTGGGAGCTATGTTTGCCAAAAAGGGTGCCCCAACCCCGCCCTAACAGTGCCCCTTACAAAAACTTGATTTTAGCTTTTGCGTATACGCGAACGGTCGTTTGGGCTAACGCGCACGGTTGTTTGGGCTAACGCGCACGGTTGTTTGGGCTAACGCAAACGGTTGCGAGAAGGCTTCTCTGTCCCTCCCACAACGGCACTTGCACCTTGCTCGGACGGGGCCTGTACCCTATAAGGCCCTATTTGAACAACGCAAAGGAGATAATACGCCAACCTCAATCGCCTCAGCTACAGCTCCGCCTCTCGCGAACTCTCCAAACTCGTCGCTGATTCCCAATCAGGCATCAAGGCCAAAGGCGCCGCCTCCCACAAAGTCTGGGTCCACAATCCCTAAATACCAAAGAAAAAGTGACCAGAGGAATAAGCCCCTGATCACTTTTTTCCGTGCTTGTGACTCACATCCGGACAAGAATATATTCACAGGATTCACCCTCACTACTTTGTTCATAAAAGAACAAGGTCTGGCCATCACTACTGAATTCATACCGCAATGTTTCTGATTTCCCATCATCACGAACCGTTGTGATAAAATTTTCATTTGTTGACCAAGTTCCTTGGCTGTTTATATTTGTGAAACCCTCTTGTGGCAATTTCCACTCATCATAATAATATCTGCCATTAGCTTCAAATATAAAACCGCAGGGCTCTTTTGTGTCAGCGTCCCACCATGTTCCGATTAATCTTGCGTCGTGTTCCCCATCCCCTTCGTTATTATTATTTTCTTCTATTTCGCGAAAGTATGTACGAGCTATATCTTCGGTTTTGATAACGATCTCTGAACCGTCCGTTTTCTCTATAACCATTTCGTACTTTTTCTGTCCAAAAACTGCTATATGGTACAAGCAAACCAATGCAAATAATAATGTAATTCTTTTCATGACTTGTTTTACGTTATTTGTTTATGACTTTTACTTTGTTATTTGGTGTACTGATAATATAGGTTCCCTTTGGGAAACTCTCAATACTAATTTCAAGAACGCCATCACTACTTGGGCTATACTGGCCTATTTTCTTGCCGTCGATAGAAAAGACCGAAGCAGAAAATCCATTGCTGACATTTCGGAATATAATATGTCCATCACGATATTGAGGAGCACCTGTTAACGCTTCTATCCCAGAAGCAGCATTGCCAACAACATAACAGTCAATATCATCAATAGGAAACATGATAGTAATAACCTCGCTGGTTACAACCATGTTTTCGCCAGAAAAGGTAATGACGGGATTGGTAGACAACTCAAAAACCGTCTCGTTGCCACTTTTCTGTTTTATAGTAATGCTTTCAGCATACAGAAACATAGTAATTGCTGAAAAAAGAACTAGTAGAAATCTTCTCTTCATAATTGAAATGCTTATTTTGCTGTGAGCAGTTCCTGCATACGGGCGTTCAGCTCGTTGCAGTCGCTCAGTAGGTTCCAGATGGCATCTTCGGAAAGAACGCCGCGTTTTAAGTCGTTTGGCAACAGGCCTTGCTCGTCGTCGGCAAAGTCTTGTTTCCAGTCCTTGCTACCATAATAGGCAGAAAGTTCGCTGATGGCCTTCTGCGCAGCAGCAAAGTCGTCGAGTGCTGCTGACAGTTGCATCACTGCCTGTGAAGCATGGTCCAAATGCTGCTCCATCAATTTGATTCTCTCAATCTGTCTCGTCATGATATGTCACTTTATAAACTATTTGCTGATGAAAGCCACTTGCGCTTACGGTGGCGATAGACGAGTAGTAGGAGGAGGCCGATGGACAGAGGAATGAGCATCACCACAGCGAAAAGAACGAAAAAGGCTGCACCGATGTTGACACCTATGGCTCCACGAGGAACCCACTCGGGTTCGCTGTAAAGTTTGAGACTGTCCTGCAGGGATGCAACCGCCAATGAGTCGTTGCGGGCTTGGGCGGCATCTATCTCTGCCTGAATACGCTGATACTGGGCTTTCATGTACACAGAGTCAGCTTCGTAAGCCTGCATTGCTTCCTCGTATTCCATTTGCGAGGCTTTGTATTCCGCACGTTTGTTGTCGAGCTGCTTTTCTGAATCAAAAATCAGATACACGAAAAATGATATCAGCAACATGCTGGCTACCGTAAGCAGGCAGCCAGCATGGTATAGACAACCACTGGGTTTCTTGACAGGACGGATTGGGTCGTTTTGCATCAAGTTTCAAACCCCGTGATTAATACTTATTTACTGATGTCCTGTGACACTTCCACCTTGGCGTGCATTACATAATCAGTAGGAATCAGATATTTCTTTGACGAGACGATCTTAAGCGGTGCTCCCACCATGTCGCCAATATTCTTACTGACAGTGAAATTGACAACGCCATTACCGAGAGCCACTTTCTTGCCGTTAGGCAGTTTCAACTCTTTAATGTCAATGACGATACGCTTTTTCTCGTTGACCAGAAAACGCTGTTTCAGCGAGGTGCGCACACGTGCTGACACCTGCGAACCTTTGGGGATAGCTATCTCGCCCGATTCTAATTTCACATCATCAGCAGTAGCCAGCTCTATCATCTGACCCTCTTTCAGTTCATTGGCATTAATGCTTGTTACTGCCACAACAGGGACATCGGTACCTGCAACAAGTAACTTCTTGTCCTGGGCGTTTGTCTGGAAGACACTTGCCACCAAAGCTATCAGAATGAATGCTATCTTTTTCATATCCTTATTATATTAATAGGTATAGATTTCGCCTGTCATAGAAGCGTGACCGTCCTGGAAGAATCCGCCAGACTGGCTCTGCTGACTCAACAGAAGTACGATACATCCGCCACGGGCTGCTGCCTCCTTGCGAATCTTCTTCATCGTCTTCTCGCTGAAATGACCTGCCGTAGTAGAGAACGACCAAGTACCCGTAGAGTGCTTTTCCACCTGTCCGAGCGACTTCAGTCCCAGCACCTCGTTCTTGTCGTTGACGATGCGCACCTTCTCCCAGTCTTTCTCTGACTCGATGAAGATTTTCTGTGACATCTGCTGAACGCGTCCACTAGCGAAACGTATCTCAGCAATAGCAGCACGGCCAATAATGTTCATGGCATCCTCACCCTCGTAACAAAACTTAATGCTAATTTCTGTCACCTCACTCACCTTGCCTTTCGCAATGTTACCATTGTGGAAAACGACCTCGTCTTGAGCAGCACACTGAAGGCTGACCATCAAGAACAAAACATAAATCAATCTTTTCATAATTCAATCTATTTAAAGTAGTAATTTTATCCGATTTGGGGGCAAAGATACGAATTATTATTCAATCGTGCAAATATTTGGAAACGAAATTTGCTTTTCCGCATTTTCCGAAATGTAATTAGGCAAGGATGACAAAACAAAAGGATGTCCGTCTATAATATATAGTATATAGACAACAGAAGGCAAACGTTATGAAAGCAATTACACTTTTGCAGCCACAGAAAATCGTGTTTGGCACGGGCTGCATCGAGACATTTGTAGAAGACTATCAGAAACTGGGCCTGCAGCGCTTGTTTGTGCTGACGGCTCCTCCCATCCGTCCTTTGATTGAAGAACCGTTAGAGGAACTTCGCAAGGCCGGCATCAGCATCGAAATATTTCAAAACATCCTGGCTGAACCTACTGTCAACGATTTCAAGGCCATCCTTGAGGTAGCTCGCGAGTTCAAGGCGGACAGCGTCGTGGGTATTGGTGGAGGCTCAGTGCTCGACGTTACGAAACTCGTCGCTGCCTTTATCAATAGCGACCAACAAGTAGAAGATTGCTTTGGTACAGGCTTCATTCAGAAGAAGGGTCTGTGGTTTGCCTGTCTGCCCACAACAGCAGGAACGGGCAGCGAGGTGTCGCCTAACGCTATCCTGTTAGACGAGCGCGACCACTTGAAGAAGGGCATTGTGTCGCCATTCCTCATTGCTGATGCAGCTTATGTTGACCCAAAACTGACCTGGACAGTACCCGCTAAGGTGACTGCTGATACAGGTATGGATGCCTTGACACACTGTATTGAGGCCTATACCAATAAGTTTGCCCACCCGTCAGTAGACATCTATGCACTGAAAGGTATCCAGCTAATTGCAGCCAATCTGGAGAAGGCAGTCAATAACGGACAAGACCAGGAGGCTCGCGAAGCATTGGCCTTTGGTTCGCTCTATGGCGGACTCTGCTTGGGACCTGTGAATACGGCTGCCGTCCATGCATTGAGCTATCCGCTGGGAGGCGAGTTCCATATTCCCCATGGATTGTCGAATGCCATCTTGCTGCCCAGCGTCATGAAGTTCAATATGCCTGCCAACATCAAGCGTCATGCTGAGGTAGCCATAGCCTTAGGATGCGAGCCAGGCAAGAACGACGAAGAGACTGCACAACGTGGCGTCGACTTCATTTATCAGTTGGCTGCTGCTGTTGGTATTCCTGATAAGTTGACAGCACTGGGGATTCCCCAGACAGCCGTCGATGGTATGGCCAAAGCCGCTATGCAGGTACAGCGCCTGCTGAAGAACAACCCTCGCGAAGTGACAGAACAAGACGCTAAAGCAATTTATAATTCATTATATTAATATGAAGCCAATATTAGCCATCACAATGGGCGACCCCGCAGGCATTGGTCCTGAGATTACCGTTCGCGCCCTGAACAGAAAAGAGACTTACGAGAAGTGCCGCCCGCTGGTAACAGGCGATGCTGCCATCATGCAGGAAGCTGTAAAATTGCTTGGCTTCGATCTGCAAATACATGCTATCAGCAGCGTCAAGGAAGCCAAGTTTGAGTACGGCACTATCGACGTCTTAGATCTGCAATGTGTAGACCTCTCGACTTTCGAGTTCGGAAAGGTACAACCCCAATGTGGCAATGCCGCCTTCCAATATATCAAAAAGGCTATCGAACTGGCGATGGCTGACGAGGTGGACGGTACCGTGACTGCCCCTCTGAATAAGGAGGCGCTGAATCTGGCTGGCCACCACTACGACGGACATACGGAGATATACGCCACTTTTACGAATACGAAGAAGTATGCTATGATGCTGGCTGACGAGAACATCCGCGTCATCCATGTGTCGACGCACGTGCCCTTGAGAAAGGCTTGCGACTTGGTGAAGAAAGCCCGCGTCATTGAGTGTGTAGAACTTATCGACGACGCTTGTCGACAGTTTGGAATAGAAAAACCCCATATCGGTGTGGCTGGACTGAATCCCCACTCCAGCGAAAACGGCATGTTTGGCTGGGAGGAGGCTCAGGAGATTATCCCTGCCATTGAGGAACTTCGCCAACGCGGCTTCGATGTAGATGGGCCCGTACCACCTGACAGCATCTTCGCCAAAGCCAAGTGCGGACAGTTCGATGGCTGTGTGGCCATGTATCACGATCAGGGCCATATCCCCTTGAAGGTCTGCGCCTTCAATTGGAATAAGGAGACGGGCAAGATGGAGTCTGCCAGTGGAGTCAACATCACTCTTGGACTGCCCATCATTCGTGTTTCCGTTGACCACGGAACAGCCTTCGACGTAGCAGGCAAGGGCATCGCCAACGACTCGGCAATGACGCTATCAATAGATTATGCCACGAGGATGGCGATCTACAGGAAAAGTAAAAAGGTAAAAGGGTAAAAAGGTAAAAAAGCAAGGCATGATTGTCATTGCAGATGACATTACAGGGGCTGCGGAGATAGCGGGCATCGCTTTCTCGAAAGGCCACCAGGTGAGTTTGGTTTGTGGCAGTTCTGTATGCTGCGACAATGTCGCAGCACAAACCACCGTCATTGCCACCGACACCCGCTCGATGACAGAGGGCGAAGCCATAGCTGAAACCCAACGCATAGCAAAATTCCCCCTTGGCGCGAGGCCGTTCCCCCGATTAACGGGGGCACTCCCATGTGTACTTTTCAAGAAGACAGATTCCGCCCTTCGTGGTCATGTGGTGGCAGAGTTAACAGCACTCATGGAAGCAACGGGCTATCGTCGTGCCGTTTATCTGCCAGCCAACCCCTCGAAAGGGCGCATCATCAAGGATGGAGCGTATTATATTAACGGGAACCCAATCCACGAGACGGACTTTTCGTTTGACCCCGAGTTCCCTGCCAAGACTTCTGTCCTTAGGGAGCGTTTCCCTGATGCAGAGGGCAAAGGTATCATCATGCCCGATGCAGAAAGCGAAGAGGACGTTCGTAAAGTCATTGCGAAATATAACGACGGCAATACGTTGTTTGCAGGGGCTGCGGATCTGTTTTCAGCGTTGCTGAATGCAAATCACGGGGACAGACCCTCTGATTCGTCACTTCGTTTGGCGAATCTTGGAGTCAGTCCCCATGATTCACACGATTCCACACTCATCCTCTGTGGTTCAACCCAAAGCAGGCCTTTGGACTTAGGCATCCCCATTGCCCCTATGCCTCGCGAGGTGTATGACGGCAATAAAGACCTGAGCCTTTGGGACACCAGCGAATACGCACAGGCACACAGCCTCATCCTTACGATGCCTTATACCCATCGTACAGGCAAGGAGGCTGCTATCCATCTGCGTAGCATGATGGCCCAGAAAGCGAAAGCACTTGTTCTTGAGCAATTCCTCCCCGCCCTCAACAGGGAGGGGCAGTGGGAGGGTCTTCACCTTATCATCGAAGGTGGCGCAACAGCTTGGGCCACGTTACAAGCCCTTGGTTGGACGCAATTTAAGATTATTGCTCAGATAGCTCCTGGCATAGTACAAATGAGCGCCACTAACGGTACATTAGTGACGCTCAAACCTGGCAGTTATCCTTGGGGAAACCTCTTTACTGCTTCCGCAATCAGGTAACTCTTTAGTTCTTCAGCGAATAGGTAACAGTCGTTACCACGCGTAACTTCTTGATATACGGCGTGTTCTCGTCACGGTTGTCGATAGAGAACTGCCCTTGGTCTGCTGTCAGAATCTTGCCCAAAGTGGAATTACTGGCTTCTGCAAACTGGTCAGCCGTCTTCTGGGCATTCTTGATAGCCTCAGCCATCATCTCTGGCTTCATCTGCTGGAACGAAGCATACTCGTATTGTGGATAGCTCTCACCCAGCGCTACACCCTGCTTCAACAGTTCCGCCTGCTTCGAGATGGCTTTGTTCACCTCCTCCACCTTGTTGGTAGCTACTGTGATGGTAGTATTCACGATATAGCGGAAGTCACGACGATTGTCACTCCACTCGCGAGCCTCCAAGTCAGTAATCGAAGGCGGATTCACAGTAATCTCCTTTTCAGGCAGGCCATACTTCAAGAGGAAGTTCTTGATTTTCTGTGTCTGATAATTGATGCTCTCATAGAGTTGCGGCAGGTCGTTGCCCGTCACCTTCGTACCAATGCTCCACGTCACCTTATCGGCAGGAACCTCGCGCTCAGCCAATCCCTTCACAGTCACCTTGCGGTCCTTCTCTGTAAAGTTGTCAATGCCAGCCTTGATGAACCATCCAAGGCACACAATGCCCAATGCAATGAGGGCATAGCCAATGATTTCTTTCTTCATAACGGTTTTATTCTATGGTTTTATACAATGTGTTTGCATTAAAGCGATGATCTATAACACTCTTGATTTCATCGTCCGTCGAGAGGTTGAAGTCGCCAGGAATGGTATTCTTCAAAGCAGCAGCAGCCAATGAATACTCCAACTGTCGCTGGCGATCACCTGGGAACTCTTTGATGGCATGCAGGAAGGCACCCATAAAGGCATCGCCCACACCCACAGGGTCTACCACGTCGGTAATATCCATGATGGGAGCCTTCAGCAGTTTCCCTTCTGTCCACAACAGGGCTGTCAGCGTATGATGGTTCGAAGCCACCATATTACGCATGCCCATGAGCCAATGACGGCAACGTGGATATTGTGCATGCAACTCATCGAACCATTCGCCGTACTCGTCCATCTGCATCTCGAAGTTCGAGTCGGTAGCCGTAAACGGGGGTTGCTTGTGTTCGGAAATCCACTCAAACTCGATGGCGTCGCCAAACATCATGTCACAGCGCGAAAGCATGCGTTGCAGCGTCTGACGAGGATCGGCACCGTACTTCCACAGGTTTTTGCGGTAGTTGATGTCGAACGAGATGGTGAGTCCCAGCTCCTCTGCGATGTCGAGGGCCTCGAAGGTGGCATCAGCAGCCTGTTGCGAGATAGCGGCAGTAATGCCCGACACCTGGAAGATGTCAGCATCCTTCAGTATCTCGCGCCAGGGAATCATACCAGGCTTCAAGTCGTAATAGGCAGAGTTGGCTCTGTCGTACACCACCTTGGCAGCACGCATACCAGCTGCTGGCTCGAAATAATAAGTGCCTATACGCTGTCCGCCATAGACCACATGACTGATGTCGACGCCCAATTGTGCCATACACTGGGCACCTGCATGTCCCACAGGCGTGTCAGGCAGACGGGTAATGTAAGTGACATCCTCGCCAAGGGTTGCCAGCGACACAGCCACATTGGCCTCGCTGCCACCATACTTGCTGGTAAACATATCGCCCTGCGTCAGCCTCAGCTGGTTGGGCTTAGAGAATCGGAGCAGCAACTCTCCGAAGGTTACAATCTTCTGTCGTTTCATATCGGTTTTTACACCTGCTTAGTTTTGTTTTACTTTTTCTTTTTCTTGGGTGCTTCTTCAGCCAATGCGAAGTCCAACTGGCGCTTCTCAAGATTGGCACGAGCCACCTTGATGCGAATGGGATCACCCAACTGGTATTTATTACGATGGCGACGACCTACAAGGCAGTAGTTGCGCTCGTCGAAGTCGTAGTAGTCATCGTCCAACTCGTGCATCGGCACCATACCTTCGCAGTGGTTCTCGTCGATTTCGCAGTAGATGCCATACGACTGGATGCCAGAGATGTGCGCGTCGTATTCGTTGCCGATCTTGTCTTCCATAAACTCCACCATCTTATACTTGATGCTGTCGCGCTCTGCCTGCTGGGCTGTCTGTTCCATATCAGAACAATGCTCGCACAACTCCTCGTATTTCTCCTGATTGGCAGAACGTCCGCCATCCTGGTATTTGGTCAACAAGCGATGTACCATCGTGTCAGGATAGCGACGGATAGGCGATGTGAAGTGAGTGTAATATTCAAAGGCCAGTCCATAGTGTCCGATGTTATGGGTCGAATACTTGGCTTTCATCATCGCACGCAGGGCCACCGTCTCGATGAGTTTCTGCTCCTTCTTTCCCTGACAGCCATCCATCAGCGCATTGAGCGAACGCGAGATGGCGCCCTTGGTACCTGATGTCTTCATCTTATAGCCGAACTTGACGACAAACTCACGCAGGGTCTCCAACTTGGTGGGGTCGGGCTGGTCGTGAATACGATAGACGAAGGTTTTCTTGGCCTTGACCCCCCTCTTATCCCCCGAGGGGGAAGAAGCCTTCCCACGGGGAGGTTTGGTGGGGGTTCCGATGCTTTCTGCAACGTATTTGTTGGCCAGCAGCATGAACTCCTCGATGAGCTGGGTAGCATCATTCGACTTCTTGAAATAGGCACGTGTGGGCTTGCCTTTCTCGTCAATATCGAAGTGCAGCTCCTCACGATCGAACTTCACGGCACCACCCTTGAAGCGCCGCTCACGCAGTTTCTTGGCCAGCTTATCCAGCGTGCAGAGATTCTCTACTTCGCTACTAGTATCACTAGCCTTTCTAGTACTACTAGTCTTACTAGAATAACTAGCCTCTAATACTTCCTGCACCTCCTCATAGGCATACCTTCTATTACTCTTAATGACGGTATGGGCAATGTGGAAGTCCTTGACGTTAGCTTCTTCATCCAGCGTGAAGATGACACTGTAACAGAGTTTCTCTTCATCAGGACGCAGCGAACAGATGAAGTTACACAAACGCTCTGGCAACATGGGGATGGTACGGTCCACCAAGTAGACACTGGTGGCACGCTTCGTGGCCTCCTTGTCAATAATGGAGCCTTCCTTCACGTAATGGCTGACATCAGCGATATGCACACCCACCTCGTATAATTTACTATTTGATGATTTACGATTTACGATTTGCCTGATACTCAGTGCATCGTCAAAGTCCTTGGCATCCTTGGGGTCGATGGTGCAAGTCCATACATCGCGGAAGTCCTCGCGACGCTTGATTTCCTGTTCCGTAATGCCTGGATCGATTTTCTCCGCTGCCTCTTCCACATGTTTCGGATAAGAGTAAGGCAGTCCGTATTGGGCCAGAATGGCATGCATCTCTACATTGTTGTCGCCCTCCTTACCCAGGACGTCAATCACCTCACCCACGATGTTCTTCGAGTCCTTCGAGGGCCACTGGGTAATCTTTACGACGGCCTTATCGCCCGTCTTTCCTCCCTTCAACTTCTTCTTGGGAATCAGGATATCATGAACAAAAATGTTTCCTTCGGTCACCAGGAAGGCATAGTCCTTTTCTACTTTCAGCTTACCCACTGCCTGGTCGCGCTTATGCGAGAGGATTTCAACTACCATCGCCTCCTTCATGTGTTTCTCCCTGCGTGCCATCATGGCCACACGCACACGGTCGCCATTCATGGCAAACAGCGAGTTACGCTCCGACACGAAGATGTTCTTGCTGCCATCATCGGGCTGGAACGAGTTCTTGCCATTGGCCTTGCGGATAAACGTTCCCTCCTGCACCTGGGTCTTCAGATTCAGCCTATAGGAGTTGTCCGACGCCTTCGTCAGGAAGTCGTCCCACGCCATTTCGTCCATCACATCTACTGCCAACATCTTAGCAGGATGAGTCGAAAGTTTCAACTCACGGAAGATCTGTTTCAACGAAAATGTCTCATTCGGATTCTGCTGAAACAACGTCTGCAACATCTCTACTAGACGCTGCTTGGTCAGTCGCTTGCCACTCTTATGTTTACTCATAGACTCTTGATTTTTGATTTCTACGGGCAAAGATACGAAATAATTGACAAATGACAATTGTTTATTGATAATTTTTTTGTATCTTTGCGATTAAAATCGCGAAATTACTCCGTCTCGGCAAAAAAAAAGAATTTATTCTTTTGTTTTGCTCTCGACTTTTCGTAACTTTGCAGCATGGAACAGCTTTTGCACTATTGTTGGAAGCACAAGATGTGGCCCATGACAGGAATGGAAACCACTGACGGACGCGTTGTCGAGGTGTTGGACCCAGGACTGCACAATCGCAATGCAGGCCCTGACTTCTTCAACGCCAAGGTGAAGATTGGCGGCACGCTGTGGGTGGGCAATGTCGAGATTCACGACTGCTCGTCACATTGGTATTTGCATGGGCACGACCACGACGCCAATTATAATAATGTAATTCTTCACGTGGTGGGTGAGGCTGATCGAGAGGTGCAGACGCAGAAGGGTGACTTCCTGCCTCAACTGGTGTTGGCTGTGCCCCAGTCCATTAAAGACAACTACGAGGAACTCATTAAGACCGACTCCTATCCACCCTGCTATCGCATCATTCCTGAACTGGCTCCACTGACCATCCACGCCTGGATGGCCGCCCTGCAAACGGAGCGATTGGAGCAGAAGACAATAGCCATTCAGGAACGTGTACGCCAGGCCAACGGCTCGTGGGAAGATGCTTACTTCATGACGCTGGCTCGCAACTACGGCTTTGGCATCAATGGCGACGCCTTCGAGGAATGGGCTCGCCACATCCCCCTGAATGCGGTGGGGAAACATCGCGACGACCTCTTTCAGATTGAGGCAATCTTCATGGGGCAGGCAGGATTGTTGGAACTGGACGCCATTCCTGAGCGTTACCAAAAGGATGCGCTGAACGAGGGCTATTTTGCCAAGTTGCGCAACGAATACCAGTATCTAGCCCATAAGTTCTCGCTAGAGCCTATGGACCATCAGCGCTGGCGATTCCTGCGACTGCGCCCCCAAAACTTTCCGCACATCCGCATTTCCCAATTGGCCAATCTCTACTATCGCCAACAGGCAGGACTCTCGCAACTCATCGAGTGCAGCGATATGGCGAGTCTAGCTGAGCGACTACACACGCAGGTGACGCCCTATTGGGAAACGCACTACACGTTTGGCTCCGAGAGCACACGCAATGCCAAACAGCTGTCGCCCTTCAGCATCAACCTGCTCATCATCAACACCTGTGTGCCCGTGCTCTTTGCCTACGGACGGCATACATCTCGCGAAGAGCTGTGCGACAGGGCTTTCGACTTCCTGGAGCAGCTGAAGGCAGAGAACAACCACATCATCCGCATGTGGCAGGAGTGTGGCCTTGAGGTCAAGTCGGCAGGCGATTCTCAGGCCCTCATCCAACTGAAGAAAGAATACTGCGACAAGAAGGACTGCCTGCGCTGTCGCATTGGTTATGAGTACTTGAAAAAGGGAAAAGTGAAGAGGAAAAAGTGAATAATTTGCTTCCGCACAGGAAATCATAAAGAACAATGTTCAAAGTTTAAAGTTCAATGAATAAATACATTTTTGAAACCCGCATGGAGGTGCGCGACTACGAATGCGACATCGAGGGCATTGTCAATAATGCCAACTACCTCCACTATACAGAACATACGCGCCACCTGTTCCTGAAAGAGTGTGGTCTCTCATTTGCAGAGATGCACGCAAAAGGTGTCGACGCAGTGGTGGCACGTATGAAACTCGAATTCAAGGCTCCCTTGCGTTGCGACGATGAGTTCATCTCACGTCTGTGGATCGAAAAGGACGGCATCAGATATATCTTCCATCAGGCCATCTTTCGCGCCTCCGACGAAACGCTCTGCTTTCGTGGCAACATTATGCTGGTGTGCCTCATCAACGGCAAGCTGGGCAATAGCGAGGACTACGACAAGGCCTTCGCCCAATATATTCAATCGAAATAACAACATGTCGAAATAACGTTATATCGTAATAACGAAAGAAAATGACTAACCCTGACGAAACCTATTACTCGATAGCCCTGACCCGCATGGTGGGCTTCAACCAGCAGATAGCCCTGCAGCTTTATCAGACGCTGGGTAGCAGCAAGGCAGTCTATGACCATCGCAACGATATTGGCGATGTGATTCCTGACGCCACACCCCGTCTGCGCGAAGCGATGAAAAACTGGGACGATGCTCTGCACAGGGCTGCTGCCGAGATGGAGTTCGTCACCAAGAACAATATCCGCGTGCTGACCTTGGGCGATGAAGACTATCCCCAACGGCTCTGCGAATGCCCTGATGCGCCCCTGCTACTCTATTATAAAGGTAGTGCCGACCTCAACCAACGTTATGTGCTCAACATCGTGGGCACACGCCATTGCACCACCTACGGGCAGGACCTCATTCGTCGTTTCATCGCTGACCTGCGAACACAGTGCCCACAGGTGCTGGTGGTCAGTGGACTGGCCTATGGCATCGATGTCTGTGCCCATAGCAATGCTCTCGGGCAGGGGTTCGAAACGGTGGGTGTCTTGGCTCACGGACTGGACCAAATCTATCCCTATGCCCATCGCGACATTGCCGCCCAAATGCTGAAACAGGGCGGACTGCTTACAGAATATATGAGCCAGACGGAGGCGCTGCCCAACAATTTCCGCCAGCGAAACCGCATCGTGGCAGGCATTTCGGATGCTACCATTCTGGTCGAGAGTGCCATCAAGGGTGGAGGGCTCATCACTTGTCGCATTGCTCAGGAATACGGGCGGGACGTCTTTGCTTTCCCTGGAGCTGTGGGAATGCCCTATAGCGAGGGATGCAACAAGATGATTCGCAACAATACGGCAGCACTCATCACCTCAGCAACAGACTTTCTGGAAAACATGGGTTGGCAAACGCTGAAACAACAACCCGAAGCTGTCGAACGCCAGCTGTTCCCAGACCTCACGCCCCAAGAACAGCAAATCGTCAGCCTGCTCCAGCAAACCAACGACCTGCAACTGAACATCATCAGCGTCAAGACCAACATCCCCATCGGACAACTCACCGCCCTGCTCTTCCAATTGGAAATGAAGGGCATCGTCAAGCCCTTAGCTGGAGGCACCTACCACCTCCTCGCATAAATAGTTGCAACGCACTTTTCCCCTGAATAATTTGGAAATATCGAAAAAAATTCTATCTTTGCCGACGAGAATTATTAAAAAGACAACATTATGTGCACAGTAACCCTATCCTACGACCAGAACAACGCACTTGCACGTCGCAAGTTGGCTGCATTGTTGGCTACAGGGCTGTTCCTGAAAAAGGATTATCAGCCATACGAGGTTCACGAACCAACACCTGAGGAGATTGAGGCCCATCGCGAACTGAGGGATGCCGTGCTCGAGCATTCCCGTAAAACAATGTCTCACATCATTGCCCGTTACCTATGAAGTATCACCAGCGAGACATTGTGGAAGTCAGTTTTCTGTTTCCAGACGGGACTTTCAAACCCCATCCTGCTATCATCGTTTCCAACGATCAATTGCAAGAGGATGAGGATGGTATGTTTTACCTTGTCCTCATCACTTCGAATGACTGGCTTAACCCTCAATACTCCTATCCGCTGACAGACGAAATGGTTTTACCTTTTCAAAGCCCAGCCTTGTGAAATGCCAGATTATTACAGGTTATATCGAGAGAGACGTTACCCGTCGCCTTGGCAGCATCAAAGAGCAGTTTTTCAATGAAATAGTCGACAAAATTGTCGAATCAATATTCTAATAATGTATAACCCCTTAAAACCGCAGATGCCTATGGGCTGAGAGAAATAATGAAAATGCGATTAAAGGGTAGAATTGGTTTGTGATTTTTGTTTTTGTAGAGCGTTTCTCGTTCGTGCATGCACATTTATATATATGTGCATGCACGAACGAACAACAAACTTTATCTCAACGTATTATGAAAACATGAGGGCGGTTCTGCGTAATACCATTTCATCTAAAAGAAGTGGATCATCAGAACCATCCCCACGATTCACTTTATGTATTGATGTCAATATCATCAAGTGCTAATTCACACAATTTTTCAGGAGTCAAATCCAATTCCGCTGCCAATCTGTTGGCTTGATGCTCAATTGCCAACTCAAAGTAGTTACGAATGTATCTGGCATTACCAAAGTCTTTCTGTTTGTTCTGAACTACTATATCGAGCTTTTTCTTGAGATATTGATTTGCTTCTTCATTTATGACATACTCATTTTTAGAGGCATTGAGTTGGAAGATATCAAATAACTCAGATGCGGTATAATCAGGAAAGAGTATATATCTATTAAATCTTGAGCGGAGTCCGGGATTAGAATTGATGAAGTCTTCCATATCTTTTGAGTAACCTGCTAAGATGACAATGAGTCTTTCGCGGTCATCTTCCATTCGTTTCAAAAGAGTCGCAATCGCTTCTTTCCCATAGTCATTTTGCCCTCCGACTAGAGTATATGCTTCATCTACAAATAAGACTCCATCCAATGCGCTGTCAATGATCTTGTTAGTTTTTACAGCTGTCTGGCCAACATATTCAGCGACTAATCCTGAACGGTCAGTTTCCACTAAATGGCCACTTTTTAAGATGCCAAGTTCCTTGAAAATATTAGCCAAAATTCGTGCTACAGTTGTCTTGCCTGTTCCGGGATTGCCACTAAACACGCAGTGGTAGGATATATTTGGAGCCTTCAGACCCTTTTCTTCCCTCATCTTTTTCATCTTGATGAAGTTTGCCAAGGATACCACGTCTTTCTTCACGCTATCCAATCCTATTAGAGACTCCAATTCTTCTATCGGGTTACTACCGCTCTGAGAAACACATATAGCCGGTTGTTCTTTTTCACTACTCTTTTCCACTTCTGTCATAGCCAACATCTGACTTAGCCAATATTCTTCCTCCTTCGTGATTTTTCCATCAGCTTTTGCGACAACAGAGGCAAAACGGTAAAGGATCACCATGTAGTTTTTTGATAACTCCTTGTTGATCTGATCAAGGATACGTTTAAAATAGAAGTCATTTGTATCTAATTCTTCCAAGAGCAAATCCATATTGTACGACTTCTTTATCAACCCATCTATACCAACGCGAACTTCTATTATTTCGGGATTCAGTGAGAATGAGTAACAGTAATTATTAAATGTCTGGAAGTCCGGATTTATGTTAGCTCTTTTAAGTTGATATAGGAAAAGTATTTTCCCCTCTAACGTATCAATATTGATACTGTGATTTAATTTTTTGAATATTTCACATATATCTTTAATGACAAGAGTCTTTATTACAGTATCTCGTCCTTTAACGTTTTCGATAAAATTACAAAATGGTTTATGCGAAATTAAGTAATGAGCAACGTTCTCTGATTCAATTAATTCGCGTTTGACAAAAGAATCAAACTCACTTGTAATCTTGTCTATTAAGTCAAAGTATTCTGACTCTATCTCCATTTTGATTCTTTCATCATCTTTCATTATATATTCAGGCTTGTCATCTGAATTAAGATTCAACTCGTTGCGCCATAACTTTAAACACCACATTTCTCCATGAGGTGTTACATATTGGCTTTTCTTTAACTGAAGAGTCAATTTCTTTATCAATATTAGAAAAGTTTCCGCTATGTATATATCTGTATTTAATAAGTCTGTATAGAGTTTGGCAAAAGTGGAATATTTTACCGCGTATTCAAAACAGATATTAAATACATCTTTATAATAAGCTCTTCTACGAACATAATTGGGACTATTCCATATATTCTCATATTCTGTATAGTTCAGTTCATTTTCACTGTCTAAAAATGCCTGAGTAAGTAGGTCAAAATGCTCAAATACGATTCTATTATATTCGTGAGGATAGCCTAAAGAAATATAACAATCTATAACGGCATATCTGACATTGGCAGTAAAATTATCATCAACGTCACTATATTTTTCTACCTTTAATCCTCTTATTTTGTATATTTCATAAAGTTTTGTTAGCAACTTGGGATTGTCGTTAATTTGCTTGCGAATATCGTTAAACCCCGATATGATTCTATAAGCACTATCAAATTCTTCTTGTGTAAACATTTGTTTTATTTTTTAGGTTAATACTTAATTCACAGCGAAAGCGACGCCCATTAATAGAAATATAGCCAATAAGACCATCGCACATCCGCTGTTGGAAGAGCTGTTTCTACCAGACAATTTTTCTCTCGAGTATAGCCCTGTACCAGGGATACCCTTATTCAAGTAAGTGCCGTTTTTTCCGAATGTCACCTTTGCTCCTTTGGGGCCAATGGAAGTACTCACCCCTCCTTTACTGAGATTTAAATGAATCCCTGGGGCAATTTTGATTCTTTTGCGATAGTTCCAACCCATATCCAATCAGTTTTTAGTTACGGCCACAGAAAAAGCGTGAACTTACTTTATCTGTAGTCGAAGGCTGTAGGAAACGCCCATAGTATACGATAAGTAAAGCCCACGCCTATCGCGTGAGCATTCACTCTATCTATCTTATACTATGTGGTATTTGAACTTCCTACATTCTCGACCACAAGATTGATAGCTGAACGCTAAATCTTAACCAATATGTCTTGTGCCCCTTACGAAACACGATGCAAATATACAAATTATTTTTCTAACGCCAAAATCTTCCCACAAAAACTTTTGAAACACGGGGCGAATTCTTGAAACGTAGGATAGGTTCTCAGTAGGTGATTACGGTTCGGTTCTGTGATTTCTTTTGAGTATTGCTACTTTTGCATCTTCGGCAAAGTAGCCATCATCGACCCGATTTCTGCCCCGTGCAGAGAATTTCTATGCTCCGCCCAAAGAATGTCTATGCGCCGATCTAAGAATGTCTCCGCGCCGTCCAAGATCTGGATATCGAGGCCGTTATAGCTGGCCTTCGAGGTAACAATTGTAGACCCCTCGAGGTTGCACGTGCAGACTCCTCGGGGTAACACGTGCAGACTCCGGAGGTAGCAAAACGGGTGAAAAACACTTACACTTGGGTAGTAAAAGATGGGAAGGTGCTGGATAAAAGGTTACGAGGTCCCTTGTAAAGTTAAAACGGCGTCAATGGATGATAAAACTGCGCCAATGGATGATAAAACTGCGACGATGGATGATAAAACTGCATCAACGTTTGATAAAACTAAGGCAATGATTGGTGTTTTTAAATGATTGGGCGCCCGCATAAATGTGGGCGCCCAATATTCGAAGTATTCTTAGAACTCCAAGACGAGCGACTGGCGGGGCTTAAGCGTCAGGTCTTGCGAGAGATCGTAGTAGCGGCCTGTGGGGATGTCCTTCGCACGGGTTGCAGAGCCAATGACCTCCTGATAGCGCTTCACCTCCATCGTGGCAGGTTTGCTGGTGCCGTTGAGGACGGTGAGAGCGGTCTTTCCCTGATACTGGCGGGCGATGACGTAGATGCCATTGAAGGGAATGAACTGCGTCTGACGGCCCTTTGTGATGACGTCGTTGCCCTTGCGCCAATGGAGCAGACGAGAAAGCCACGTGAACATCTGTTGCTCAGCCTTGGTGCGACCCTCGCGGGCGAACGCGTTGTGTTCGTCGCCTGGGAATCCGCCAGGGAAGTCCTTGCGCACGTTACCATCTGTCACCTCCTTGGTACCGTTCATCAGAATCTCCGTACCATAATAGAGCTGTGGAATGCGCTGTACGGTGAGCAGCAAGGCGAGAGCCTGCTTCAGCGCCAGCGTGTCTTTACCGTTACCCAGGAAACGGTCCGTATCGTGGTTGTCGATGAACGCCATCACGCTCTGCGGATTGGGGTACAGATAGTCGTAGACGAACGAGTTGTAGAGGCGATTCAAGCCCGAGAACCACGGGTCAGTCTCTTCGTGCTTTGCCTGGTTGAGCTTATCGTAGAACGAGAAGTCCATCACTGTCTTCAGATACGAATTGTTCTTCGACAGTTTCGAGTCCTTCTGCCACGAAGCCGTATAGGCTGGCTCTGTCACCCACGTCTCGCCAACGGTATTGAAGTTGGGATACTCCTCGTCGATTTCCTTCATCCACTGAGCCATCGCATCAGCATAGGCATACGGATAGGTATCCATGCGGATGCCGTCGATACCCACCGTCTCAATCCACCACTTGGAGTTCTGGATAAGATAGCGCATCAGGTGGGGATTATGCTGGTTCAGGTCAGGCATGGTGGGCACAAACCAACCCTCGGTAGTCTCCTTCAAGTCCACCTTCGATGCATAGGGATCCATCACAGGAGTCAACTTGTATGAGGTTTGCAGGAAACTGGTGCCCTCAGCCTTTGAAGTACCCTTCGACTCGACGAGCCACTGGGGCAGGTTCAGCCAATCCTTCGTAGGCATGTCGAACGTCCAAGGGTGCTCAAAACCCGAGTGGTTGAAAATCATGTCCATCACCACCTTAAGGCCTTTTGCATGAGCCTCATCACACAAGCGACGATAGTCCTCGTTCGTACCAAAACGCGGGTCTACACGATAATAGTCCGTCGTCGCATAGCCGTGATAAGTCGAGAAGCCACGTTCGTCGTCGGGTGAATCATTCTCCAAGACAGGCGTCAGCCACAGAGCCGTCACACCCAACTCATTGAAATAGTCGAGGTGTTCGCGAATGCCGTTCAGGTCGCCACCATGACGCAGCGAGGGCCGGGTGCGGTCTTCCTTATAGGCACGCATACCCTTCACCTGCGGATTGTGCCCTGCGCCCTGTGCAAAGCGGTCGGGCATGAGCATATAGAGCACGTCGGCATTGGTGAATCCCCTGCGTTTCGAACCTGCCATCTCGCGCTGCTTCAGCGTGTAATTGGCCTTCAGCTTGTCGAACTTCAGCGTCATCGTACCAGCCTGAGCCTCGCGCAGGTTCATATATACTAATAGGTAGTTGGGCGAATCGAGGCGCACCACACTATCGATAACGACACCAGGATAATCGGTGGTCACTTCCTTTACGCTGGCAATGTTATTGCCATACACCATCAACTGTAGCGAGGGATTCTTCATGCCCACATACCAGTCGGTAGGGTCAATACGACTGATGGTTACTTTCTGTTTCGCTGCACTCATTGTCATTACGTTTGCCATCAGAATGGCGGTTATCAATAAAATCTTTTTCATAGTAGTTATTTTTGTGTTGTTATTGTCTAATCAGTTCTGAGCCTGTAACGCCCTGTTCTGGACTATTGACCTGCACAACGCAGATACCAGAAGCATTGCTAAGGGGCAGAAGATAGTCAGTCGAAGCGGTAGGACGCACAGCCTGCTCGCCCAGCAACTGGCCCGATACAGCATACACACGAACGGTGAAAGGCTTTGCGGGTGCCTGATTGAACGACAGACGGATGCCACCATCAGCAGGTCTGATGGTCAGTGCCGAAGGCTGGTGCTGCGAGAGTTCCTTAATGGTTGTTGGCAACCCGAGGATGTTCAGCACGCCAGCATAAGCATCAGCGAGGCCATAGCCGTAGGTGTTGTTGGGAATCCCGTCACCCATTGGATGGCTCGTCTCGCGAATAACACGCTTCACATCGTCAGGCGATAGCGTGGGGTTAGCCTGTAGCCACAAAGCGACAATGCCCGCCATACAAGGAGTAGCCATTGAGGTACCAGAAATGGCTATCCAAGGATATTCGCGACCTTCAAAGGTGCTCTTTGTCACTAACACTGCGCCATAGTCCTCCTCGTAGTGGCTGTTGGCAGAAGCGTGAATATTGACGCCAGGCGTGACCACATCGGGTTTGATGAGTCCATCAAGAGTGGGTCCTTGTGACGAGAACAAAGCGATGGTTCCTTCTTCACTGCGCCCGCCCCACTTAGTCTGCTTTTCTCCATTGATGTTGATGAATTCCGGACGTGCATTAAGGGCTCCCACAGTGACAACGCTGGGCAGACAACCCGGCAAGCCAACGCAATGATCGTTGGTAGCATTGCCACAACGCGGATCTGTCTCAGTATCGTTGGTAAAGTCTTGACTTGACTCTACCAACAGTTGCACGAAACTGTTCTCACCCTCTATTACGAATAACACAGCACCTGCATCTGTATCAGTTTCGTCGCGAGTGAAAGTAATGGTGTAGCAAGTGTCGGCCTTTTCGACTGTCACCAACTTGCCAGCGAGTTGCTTCTTGACCACATCCTCAGTGGGTGTATAAACCAGCGAGTCGCCCTTCAGCGAACCATCCACAGGCTCCTTGTGTTTGCTAATGACCTTCAAAGTAAACGGATCTTTGCTGTAGAGAAAGGCCATTCCGCTTTTGTCATCCTTCAAACTGGTACCTGCTGCCGCCATACCTTTCGGCTTGCAGACATAGCCAGGTTCACTGCTTGCATTGCCTGCCGCTGCCACCAAAATATGGCCAGGACCAACCAACTGAGAGATGCCTTCTTCAAAGAGTATACAATCGCCAGGCAGGGCATTGAACCCGATGCTATAAGTGATGACACACGGCATCTGGCGCTCGTCAGCATAGTCGAACAGGTACTTCATCAGCGCGAGTTCGTTGGCAGAGCCGAAGTTGGAATCGCCAGCGACCTTTGAATCTGCTGCTGCCAATTCGGCCTCGTAGGCCACACCACGATAAGGTGTCGTATGACCAGAACCTGCTGAAATACCTAAGCAGTGAGTGCCGTGATATTGACGATAGCTGTCGCCAGAATAGCCTTTGGCTTTGATATCTGCCTCGGTGGTATATTCACGCCCCAGTTCAATGGGCTGGCCGAATGATTCATCGTTGGCGGCAAACTGATCAAGAAAGCGAGTGACACGCAAGGTCGTTCCGTCTGCATTATAGAAGTTGGGGTGTGTCACCTCCAAGCCCACATCGATGATACCCAACAGAACCCCCTTGCCCGTGTAGGCCTGAGGCAAGCGGGTGTCTTCATAGATGGCAGGAGAGTTGATCCACTTAGGTGCAACATCCATCAGCACCTTGCCACCCATATGGTTCTCGATACGCTCCACTTTTTCGTCGTCTGCCAATGCTTTCATCTGGCTGACAGGTATATCGGCTACGTAAATGTCACCAATACTGGTGATGGCCTTGCAACCATATTCAGCCATCACTGTCTCTGCGTTGCCATTGAAACGAATCATAGCACGAACCGTTTCATGCTGCTTTTCACCTTGAGCACGATGCTCTTGTAAAGTCGTCTGATTTATCAGCTGGCGGATGTCACGCGACAGTTTCTGAACGCCTTGTGCCCACGTGCCCAAGCACATCAGCACTAAAACACTTAAAACAACTAATTTCTTCATGATTACATTATTTATATTCTTGCAAGAAACGAATGACAGCATTACGGATGCTGGTCAGACCAAACTCAGCAGGATTGACCTCGCTGATGGGAATCCACAATGCCTCAGCAGCATCGTCAGCAGCCTTGATGGCAGGAACATCGCCATGCACGGGAACTAAGAAGTCCATATCGAGCGTGTGGACACCCATGCCGCTATACATATAGACGTTGGGCGAGGAAAAGAGATACTGGATTTCCTCGATGTCGAGACCCGTTTCCTCTTTGATTTCGCGACGCATTCCCTGTTCTACCGTTTCGCCCATATCGACAAAGCCACCTGGCAGGTCGAGCGTCCCCTTGGCAGGTTCCTTGGCGCGTCGCACAACTAGCATCTCTTGTTTGTCGTTGACGATGAAAGCAGCCGTAGCAGAACAGGGGTTCGCATAGTACGTAAACCCACAGTCCTGACACTTCTTGCTTTTGAAGTTATTGACCTCAAAATGACTACTGCCACAGACAGGACAATACTTGAATTTCTCTAAGGGATGCTCCATTTTTACTCTTTTACTTTTGGCCCCTCTCCGTCTCCCCCGAGGGGGAGTGATCTGAAGCCTCCCCTCGGGGAGGTTTGGTAGGGGTATCACTCTTTTACTTTTACCAATTGTCTGTTCTGAACGGGAATAAGGGCAGCCCACCGGCATTTGCCAGATTGCCTAACAGCCAGTTGCGGAAGCAGTAGCGCACAGCCACAGGTTCCTTGACCTCAGGGCTGGACACCACGATGCACTCGTCCCAATAGCCTCCACCAGGTTGCCAGAAATGACTTGCCTTTGCTGGATGGAATACGCGGTCGTTGCCTGCTATCTCGAAGCCCTCGATTTTCTCGAAACGACTGATGGCGCCACACTCGTTGTTGAAGTGAAGCATGATGGTGTCGCCCTTGATGATCATGTCTTTATACGACGGACTCTCGCAGATGACGCTACTCATGCCGTAGGTCTTGTTCAGTGCCAGGAAAGCCAAGCGCTCGCCCACCTTCTGCTTCTGGGCAGGGTGAATCTGAGTGCCCTCGTAAGGATAGACAGCATCGTTGGTGCACACCAGTCCGCTATTGGGAATAATCTGTGACGCACGGAACTGTTGCTCCTGCAACAAAGCATTCCAGGTTCCCTGCTTGTCGCCACTGTCAAAAGGTGCTATCTGAACGAAATAGAAAGGAATCTCGCCCAATTTAAACTGCGAGCGCCACTGCTCCACCAACAACTTCAGACGCTCTGAATATTGGTTGCCTGGATCGCCCACATTCGAACAGCCCTGATAGAACAGAATGCCCTTGACGGTATAGTTCAGAATGGGGTTGAACGTGCCGTTGCCCCATACCAGTGCACGATGGTAGTCCCACTCCTTCTTGAAGTTGACGATACCCATCGTGTCCGTAGGCTCTTGGGTGTATTTCTCCAGATTCTCCTTGGTCAGCCAACTTTCCACGCGACTACCGCCTTTGTTGGCCTCGATGAGTCCGATGGGAATATCGAGGGCCTGATTCACCACCTTGGCAAAGAAATAGCCCGTAGCAGAGAATTCGCCAACAGTCTGGGGCGAACACTCGCGCCACTCGGTGTCGGCATCCTCCTGTGGAGTCATGCGCATGATGCTGGGAATCTTGGCAGAGCGTACCTGTCGCTTGCCTGCGGCATGCAACACTTCCTGGTTGTAGTTCAACACAGGACAATTGCCAAAACCCTTGACAGGCATCTCCATGTTCGACTGTCCGGCACAGACCCATACCTCGCCAGCCACCACATTCTGGATAGTCACCTGCCCGTCACCATCGTCAAAGGTAATCGACAACGGCTCGTAACTGGCCTTGGGCGACTTCACCGTCAACAGCCAACGGCCCTGTTTGTCGGCCATCGCCTCACTACGTTCCTGACTCCACGACGTGGTGGCAGTCACCTTCTTGCCAGGCTTGGCCCACCCCCACAGGCGGACGTCTGTCTGTTGTTGTATCACCATGTTATCACTTACCAAATGAGGCAGCTTTACTTTGGCCTGAGCTCCCATTGTCAGGCACGTTGCGAAGAGTAAAGAAAGAATCTTTTTATTCATAGTTCAAAAGTTTTTATCGCTTTAATGGCGCAAAGATACGAATAATTTCGTACCTTTGCAAGCAATAAAGCTAATAATTTATGAAAAAAGTATTGTTTTTCCTCATGATGTTCGTATCGGCAATGGCATCAGCCCAGAAGGGTACCGAAATGAATCTTTGGCCAGAAGGTCCACGTACCAGCAATGGCGACCCAGAGGACATGGCGAAGATTACCGTCTTCCTGCCCGATGAGAAGAAAGCTACAGGACGTGCTATTCTTTGTTGTCCTGGAGGCGGTTACACCCACTTGGCCATGCAGCACGAAGGCTTTGATTGGGCACCCTTCTTCAATGAACAAGGCATTGCCCTTATTGTCTTGAAGTACCGCATGCCTCATGGTCACTATACCGTACCTGCCGAGGATGCTGAGGAGGCGATGCGACTGGTGAGGAGAAATGCTGAGGCTTGGCATATCAACCCCAACGACGTAGGCATCATGGGCTTCTCAGCTGGCGGACATTTGGCATCTACCGTTGCCACCCATGCCACCAGCGACGCAATGCCCAACTTCCAGATATTGTTCTATCCCGTCATCTCGATGGAACAGGGCATTACCCATCAGGGGTCGCGCGACAATCTGTTAGGAAAAAGTCCCAAGCAAAAGCTGGTAAACGAGTATTGCAACGAACAGCACGTCAACAAAAAGACTCCTCGTTGTTTCTTGGCTTTGGCTCACGACGACCGTGCTGTACCTCCCGCCAACAGCCTGAACTACTACGAGCAACTCAATGCTCATGGTGTTTCCACCTCGATGCACATCTATCCCTCTGGAGGACACGGCTTTGGCATCCGTCAGTCGTTTACCTACCACTTCGAAATGATGCTCGAACTAAAAGCCTGGCTTCGCAGTTTCTAATCCATCAAACAAAACAATAGGGTAAACACAACAGATTTCACGGATTAAACGGATTAAGCCATACTAGACTTAGAATATCCGTTCAATCCGTGAAATCCGTTGTTATTTGATAATCTTTTAATCCGTAATCAGGTTCTCACCCGTCATGTCTGAAGGCTGCTCCAGTCCCATGATATGGAGGATAGAAGGAGCAACGTCAGCCAGACGACCGTCCTTCACCGTAGCCGAGTTGTTGTTGGTGACATAGATGAAGGGAACGGGGTTCAGCGAGTGAGCGGTGTTTGGTGTACCATCGGGGTTGATGGCGTTGTCAGCATTTCCGTGGTCAGCGATGATGATAGCCTCGTAGTCGTTGGCCTTAGCAGCCTCGATGACTTCGCGAACGCAGTTGTCAACAGCCCAAACAGCCTTAGCAATAGCGTTGTAGATACCAGTGTGACCTACCATATCACCATTAGCGAAGTTCACAACGATGAAGTCGTACTTAGCCTCGTTGATAGCAGCCACCAGCTTATCCTTCACCTCGTAGGCACTCATCTCTGGCTTCAGGTCGTAGGTAGCCACCTTTGGAGAAGGAACCAGGATACGATCCTCACCATCGTATGGAGCCTCGCGACCACCATTGAAGAAGAAGGTCACGTGAGCATACTTCTCTGTCTCTGCTGTGTGGAGCTGTTTCTTGCCCTGCTTGGAGAGATACTCACCCAGCGTGTCCTCTACGTTCTCTTTTGGGAACAGGATGTGAACACCCTTGAAGTTTGCATCGTATGGGGTCATGCAGTAGTACTGCAAGCCAGGAATGGTCTTCATACCCTGCTCTGGCATATCCTCCTGAGTCAGCGCGATGGTCATCTCCTTGGCACGGTCGTTACGGAAGTTGATGAAGATAACAACATCGCCCTCTTCAATGCAACCATTAACGCTACTGTTGTGGATAGGCTTGATGAACTCGTCAGTTACGCCCTCATCGTAGCTCTCCTGCATGGCCTGAACCATATCAGTAGCCTGCTTACCTGTACCGTTAACAATCAGGTCGTAACCTTCCTTAACACGTTCCCAACGCTTGTCGCGGTCCATCGCGTAGAAACGACCAACGATTGAAGCGATAGCAGCATCGTTATCAGCACAAACCTTCGATACCTGCTCGATGAAGCCCTTACCGCTCTTGGGGTCGGTGTCACGACCGTCCATATAGCAATGAACAAACACCTGATTCTTCAGGCCATAAGCCTTACCAATCTCGATGAGTTTAAACAAGTGATCAAGGCTTGAGTGCACACCACCGTCAGAAGTAAGACCCATCAGGTGCAGCTTCTTGTTGTTCTCCTTTGCGTATGAATAAGCAGCCTTTACCTGAGGATTCTCCATGATAGAACCATCCTTGCAGGCGCGGTTGATCTTCACGAGGTCCTGGTAAACAATTCGACCAGCACCGATATTGAGGTGACCCACCTCAGAGTTACCCATCTGACCATCGGGCAAACCAACGTCCTCGCCAGAGGCCATCAACTGAGAGTGAGCCGAAGTGGCTGTCAACAAATCGAGATACGGAGTCGGCGTATTGAAAATCACGTCACCCTTACCATGCTTACCGATTCCCCATCCGTCGAGAATCATCAAAAGTGCTTTCTTTGCCATAATCTTAAACTTTATTTATTTGTCTTCCTTTTGGGCTGCAAAGTTACAAAGTTTTTTCCAATTATCGCCATCTTTCCACCAATAATCATTCATCAGAATGTACTGAATTGCACCAGATGCCCGATTCTTCTTCTCCTTACACCTATTTTGTCATCTGTAGTTGTCAACAAGGCCCGTGCGTCTTCAATCTATGATTTCATTAGGTGGGGTAATGACTGGCTTTCCGTTCTTGTCGAGCAGCGGAGTAAGGCCGCCAGCATAGCCATGTACTACAAACAAATAGTTGACACCAGTTTCCGTGTCAATAATAACACTAACTTCCTTCATGAGCCCGTTCTGGGCTTTCTCCCAAATAAATCTTTTTCTTGCCATATCTCCTTGTTTTAATTTCTCCTGCAAAGATACGAATAAGCCAGCAAAAAACAAAATTATATATGGACTTTTTCGAGTGCGAAATATCCTCGCTGAAATTTTATACTAGGGGAAAAAGGGGGAAAGCCCCGAGGGAACAGGGATTCAGGCGGGATGTAACAGGGAGCGAGACGTAGGGTAACTAATTTGCCCCGCCCGTGGCAAATTGTTGCGGCGGGCGGGGCAATATCTTGTGGCGGGCGTGCGAATGTCTTGCGGCGGCCGCCAAAAGACTAAAACGTTTGGGCTTTTGGCGTTGCTTTATAAGCAAAAAGCACTGGCCTTATTAGGTGCAAAGATACAAAAAAAATCGCAGAAATGCAAGGAAAACGTGCATTATTTTGTAACTTTGCACCTACAAAACTAAAGCAAGGATGATTATGAGACGCAAAGCAATTCTTTTTGTCGCTGTAATGGCCAGCGTGCTTGCACAGGCAGGCAACATCAGTGCAGCCCTGCAAGTTAAGGAGTTTAAACTGAGTAACGGCATGACCGTGTGGTTGAACGAAGACCACTCGCAGCCAAAAGTGTTTGGTGCCGTTGTCGTAAAAGCTGGTGCCAAGGACTGTCCAAATACGGGTATTGCCCACTATTTTGAGCATATCATGTTTAAAGGCACGGATCGTATTGGAACTGTTGACTACCTGGCAGAAAAGCCTTGGCTGGACAGCATCTCCGTGCAGTACGACTTGCTGAGCCAGACTCAGGATGAGGCTGAGCGTACTAAGATTCAGCAACACATTAACGAGCTGAGCCTGAAAGCGGCAGACTACGTGATCCCCAACGAGTTCAACCGCCTTATCTCGAAATACGGAGGCAGCAGCCTGAATGCCGGTACGGGCTACGACGTGACGTACTACCACAACACCTTCCTGCCACAGTATATGGAACAATGGTGCTGGCTGAACTCTGAGCGACTCATCAAACCCGTATTCCGTGGGTTCCAAGGTGAGCTGGAGAACGTCTACGAAGAGAAGAACCGTGCCTCCGACGGAATAGCTGGCGGCGCCTTGGAGAAGGTGATGGGAGCCATATTCAAGACACAGCCCTACGCCTATCCCATCCTCGGCTCGACGGAGAATCTGAAGAATCCGCGCCTGTCGGATATGGCGGCATTCTTCAAGAAATACTATGTGGCCTCGAACATGGGTCTCATTCTTTGTGGCGACATCACGCCCGACTCGACGTTGACGGCACTCTTGGAACAGACCTTCGGACGTGTGCAGACGGGCCCAGTCCCAGAGCGCGGCTATAGTCCCATGCCTGACATTCAGGAAGGTGAGTCATGCGAAATCAAACTGCCCATTCCGCTGATAGGTGCTGAAGTATTAGTCTTCAAGGCACCTACCGACTTCGAGCCTGATGCCGATGCCCTCGACTTGGCCAACTCCCTGCTCTCGAACGGTAAGGCCGGACTCATCGACTCGCTGATGAACGAGCACAAGGTAATGATGGGAGCCGCTATGAGTATGGCTTTTGCCGATGCGGGAGGTACGGCTATCGTCGTCATTCCCAAGCTGTTAGGCAAAATGAAGACGGCTGAGGCACGTATCATGGAACAAGTGCAACAGGTGATGGACGGAAACTTCAGCACAGAGCAGATGGAAGCCCTGAAACAGGAGATGGTGATGGAAAATGAACGCAATCTGGAAACCATTGGCAGTCGTTCGGAACTGATGGTCGATGTCTTCTCGAAAGGCCACTCGTGGCAGGAGGTGCTCGATAAGATTGAACACATCAAGCAGATTACAAAGGAAGATGTCGTCGCCGCAGCCAAGAAATACTATGGAGCTCACCATATCACACTACAAAAGAAATACGGTACTCCCGATAAGGAAACGCTGAAACAGCCTGGCTATAAGCCCATCTCACCAAAGAATATGGATGCCAAGTCGGCTTTCGCCCAGCAAATGGAACAGATTCCCGTCAAGGAGACAACCATCCGCACTGTTGATTTCGAGAAAGACGTGACCACCCAAAAGCTGAACGACCACGTCATCTTATATTATAAGGAGAACCCCGTGAACGACATCTTTACGTTCACCCTGCGCTATAAGGATGGTACGCTGCACACGCCCAAACTTGCTGTGCTTGCTCCCTATCTCAATGCACTAGGCACCGATTCGCTGAAGAAACAACAGCTGGAACAGGCTTGGCAACGCATCGGCACTACGATGGAGGTGGCTCAAGGCGACGTGAACTTCAGCATCAACCTGACTGGTCCCGACCACCAATTGAAACCAGCCCTGCAATTGCTGGCCCATTTCCTGCGTGCAGCGAAAGGCGACGAGGAAGCCCTCGACGAGGCAAGGGATGCCGACAAGGTGGACCGCAAGAGCTTTGGCAAGCAGAAAGACGACGTGCTTGCTCCTATGTTACAACGAGTGGCGTATGGCAACAAGTCGACTTATCTGACCCAACTGTCGAAGAAAGAAGTCAAGGCGCTGAAGAGCGACGAGCTGTTGGCGCTGTTCCGCGAGTTGCAACAGTACGACTGCGAGCTGTTCTACTGCGGGCGCCAGCCTGTTGAGGTTGTTGCGAGAGAATCGCAACAAACACTCCCTCTTACGCAATGCACCAAGCCCAAGGCCGACACCTTCCGTTCTTTGCAGCAATACTCCGAGCCCACCGTCTTCTTCTACGACGTGCCCAAGTCGCGCCAGAACTTTGTCGTCAGCTACGACGCCATCAGTGCTCTGCCTACTGCTAACGAGCGTGCTACCATGAAACTATGGGATGAATACTTCGGGGGCGGTATGTCGTCAGTGCTCTTCCAGAATGTCCGCGAGTTCCGTTCGCTGGCCTATTCCACAAGAGGTAAAAGCATCAACACCAGTCTTGCCCTTCACCCCAACGACCCACAGGCTTACATCACAGCCACAGGTACTCAGGCCGACAAGACAATAGAGGCTGTTGCCACCATCGATTCGCTGTTACGTCAGATGCCTATGAAGGAAGAAAACTTGGAGTCGGCCCGTCAGAGTGTGCTCAGCGACATTCAGAACGATTATCCCACGTTCCGCGGTATTGCCAAATATGTGGCCAACCAGCGTAATAACGGCTATACGTCTGATCCCAACAACGAGACGGCCCGTCTCTTGCCTGCTATCACAACCCAAGATATTGTGCAATTCCATCAGCAACACGTGGGCAACAACCAGAGCCGCGTCTGGATCATCATTGGCGACAAGAAGACAACAGACCTCAAGGCTCTATCCAGTTACGGCAAGATTGTAGAACTGAAGAAAGAGGACGTTTATAGATAACACGCATTATTTTGTCGCAGACTGATGACAAATCGCACGCTCGTACATCTTTAATATAAAAGTATATACTTAAAGACTATGAGCGTAAAAGAATTGGAATTGCTTGCGGAGAAGGACCGTAAGCGCCTTGTTGAGGTGGTGTATGCCGCCAAAGCCGGCCACATTGGTGGCGACCTGTCGTGCCTGAACGTGATGACGGCATTGTATTTCCATGTGATGAAGAACCTGAATCCTGCCGAACCCAAGGCAGCAGAGCGAGACCGCTTCGTGCTGTCGAAGGGTCACTGTGTAGAGGCGTTGTATGTAACTTTAGAGGCCAAGGGTTTCCTGAAGCCAGAAGTGCTCGACACACTGGGTAAGTTTGGAAGTATTCTGAGTGGTCATCCTACTATCGAGGTTTCGGGCATTGAGGTGAACTCTGGTGCGTTGGGGCACGGACTGAGCATCGGTGTCGGTATGGCTATTGCCGCCAAGATGGACCAAAAGCAGTGGAAAACCTACGTGTTGATGGGTGATGGCGAACAGGGCGAGGGCTCTATCTACGAGGCTGCTATGGCTGGTAACAAGTATCAGTTGGACAATCTGGTGGCTATCATCGACCGCAACCACCTGCAAATCAGTGGCGATACAGAGGACGTGATGCCTATCGACTGTATCAAGGAACGCTGGGGTGCCTTTGGCTGGGACGTCATTGAGATGAATGGTGACTCGATGGAGGACATCGTGAAGACGTTTGATGCGATTGACTACGAGAACAAGAAGCCCCATCTGCTGATTTCGAACACCACAAAGGGCAAGGGCGTCAGCTTCATGGAAGGCATTGCCAAGTGGCATCATGGTGTGCTGAACGAAGAACAGTGTAAAGCCGCTGTGGCAGAAATCAGCGAGCGTATCGAGAAACTTTCTCTAAACTCTAATCTCTAAACTCTAAACTAATTATGATTGCATGTAGAAAACAGTTTACTGACACGTTGCTGGAACTGGCACGTGAGGATAAAGATATTATTGCCGTAACCACTGACGCCCGTGGTTCTGTGACGTTGGGCGACTATGCCAATGCACTGCCCGAGCAGTTTGTGGAGTGTGGTATTGCCGAACAAGATGCCGTGGGCATCTCGGCTGGTTTGGCGCATTCGGGCAAAAAAGTGTTCTGTTGTGGACCCGCCTGCTTCTATGTGGCTCGTTCACTGGAACAGGTGAAGGTCGACTTGGCTTATTCAGAGAACCCTGTGACCATTCTGGGCGTATCGGGCGGTGTGGCCTACGGTGCACTTGGTGCTACTCACCACTCGCTGCACGACATTGCCGTGTTGCGTACCTTCCCTGGTATGACGGTTTGTTTGCCCAGCGACTGGCGCTTTACCAAGAAACTGGTGAAACTGCTCGTCGACTACGACAAGCCTTGTTACGTTCGCGTGGGTCGTGCAGCCATTCCTGATGTCTATGCTGACGACAACTTCGAGGTGGTGCCTGGCAAAGCCATTCAGATTCTGGATGGTACGGATGTCACCATCGTCGCTGCTGGCGAGACGGTATATCACGCTTGGCAGGCTGGTCTGCAGTTGAAGGAGCAGGGCATCTCAGCCCGCGTGCTCGACTGCTCATGGATTAAGCCCTTCGATGAGGAAGCCATCCGTAAAGCAGCCAAGGAAACAGGACGTATCGTCACTGTCGAGGAGCACTCGAAGTTTGGCGGTTTGGGTGCTATGGTCTGTGAGGTGCTCAGCGAGCAACCCGTTCCCGTTCGCATCATCGGTATTCCTGACGAGAACGTCGTTCACGGCACCAACGCAGAGATATTCCACCACTACGGAATGGATGCAGAAGGCGTGACGAAAGCTGTGACCAGCTTTCTAAGTGATAAGTGATAAATTGGCTACCGCTTTATGAACTATATCATTGCAATAGACCAAAGCACGTCGTCAACAAAGGCTCTGCTGTTTGACGAGCAGTGCAAGGTTGTGGCCCGTACCAACGTCGACCACAAGCAGTATTATCCCCAGACGGGCTGGGTAGAGCACGACGCTGAGGAAATCTATCAGAATATGATAGAGGCCATCCGAATGCTGATGTCTGACGTCAGATGTCAGAAGGAAGATGTTACCTTCTCCATCGCCCTTACGAATCAGCGCGAGACGGCTGTGGTATGGAACAAAGCGACGGGCAAGCCCATTGCCAATGCGGTGGTGTGGCAGGATACCCGTGGTGCTGAGCTGTGCCGTCAGCTTCGTGCTGAGGGCAAGGCTGATATGGTAATGGCGAAGAGCGGTCTGCTCATCGATCCCAACTTCTCTGCGTCAGGCATTAAATGGCTGCTAGATAACATCGAGGGAGCTCGTGAGGCAGCAAACAAGGGCGAACTGCTGATGGGCACCATCGATACATGGCTCGTGTGGAAACTGACGGGTGGCAAGACCTTTGCCACTGACACCACCAACGCCTCACGCACCATGTTGTTTAATATCCATACCATGCAGTGGGACGACGATCTGTTGCAACTCTTCGACATCCCTCGTAGCATGATGCCAGAGATACTGCCCTGTGATGCCGTCTATGGTGAGACTACCTGCGAGGGCTTGTTCAGCGAGCCCATCCAGATAGCTGGTGTCTTGGGCGACTCACATGGTGCATTGGTTGGTCAGATGTGCTTCGAACCAGGCTCGGGCAAGGTAACCTATGGCACAGGCTCGAGTGTGATGGTCAACATCGGTGAAGAGCCCAAAGCCGCTCCCCAAGGCCTCGTGACCAGCGTGGGCTTCTCGGCTTTAGGGAAAACGTGGTATGGTTTCGAGGGTAACATCTATAGTACGGGTGCTACGCTGAAGTGGATTTGCGACCAGTTGCAACTCATTGGTAAACCGTCAGAGATGGAGGCGCTGGCAACCAGCGTTGAGGATAATGGTGGGGTATACATCGTTCCTGCCTTCTCCGGACTGGGTGCTCCCTGGTGGCAGAGCGACGTGAAGGGTGCCGTCTTCGGACTGACCTTCGCCACCACGAAGGCCCACTTTTTGCGAGCTGCCCTCGAGTCTATCGCCTATCAGATTAAGGACTTGGTCGACGTGATGGCTCATGCCACAGGAGGACGACTGAAGGAGATTGCCGCTGATGGCGGACCCACGAAGAATCAGTTCCTCATGCAGTTCCAGGCAGACATGCTCAACACGCCTGTGGTGTGCACAGAAGTCGACGACGCCTCAGCCCTCGGAGCAGTTATCATGAACGGCTTTGCACGTGGACTGTGGAAGAGTTTCGACGAGGTCGTTGGTTTCCGCGTGGTGACACAGACCTACCAACCCCAGCCCAGCGCTCAAAAGGAGACGCTCTACGAAGGCTGGCGCAATGCCGTGAATCAACTGATCAAATAAATATCAAAATAAAATCATTACTCATTTGAAAACATTTGAAGAACTTGGTGTCTGCGAAGAGATTCGTAAAGCCATAGAAGAGATGGGCTTCGTACAGCCCATGCCCGTGCAGGAAGAGGTGATTCCCTATCTGCTGGGTAATCTTAACGACGTCATTGCGCTGGCCCAGACGGGTACGGGCAAGACGGCAGCATTCGGCATTCCCGTATTGCAACGGGTTGCCTCCAAGCCCCGTCCCCAGCTGGGCGAGATTGGTCGAGGACTCCCCCTTGCCCTCGTCCTTGCACCTACTCGCGAGCTCTGTCTGCAGATTGCCGACGACATGCGCGACTTTGCCAAATACATGGACGGCATCCATATCGAGGCCGTCTATGGTGGAGCAAGCATAGAGCAACAGATTCGTGCTTTGCGCAAGGGCGTACAAATCATTGTGGCGACTCCAGGCCGACTCATCGACCTGATGAAACGCGGTGTGGCTCAGTTGGACGACGTGCGCAATGTGGTGCTCGACGAGGCTGACGAGATGCTGAACATGGGTTTCCAGGAGAGCATTGACGAGATACTCGAGAGTGTGCCCGAAGAGCGCAACACCCTACTCTTCTCTGCTACGATGAGCAAGGAGATAGAGCGCATTGCCAAGGGTTACCTGCACGACTACAAGGAGATTGTGGTAGGCTCGCGCAACGAAGGGGCAGAACACGTGAACCATATCTACTATATGGTGAATGCCAAGGACAAGTATCTGGCGCTGAAGCGACTGGTAGACTACTATCCACGCATCTTCGCCATCATCTTCTGTCGCACGAAGCTGGAGACGCAGGAGGTGGCCGACAAGCTCATCAAGGATGGCTATAATGCCGAGTCGCTGCACGGAGATCTCTCGCAACAACAGCGCGACCTGACCATGCAGAAGTTCCGTCAGCATACCGTACAGTTGCTGGTGGCTACAGATGTGGCAGCACGCGGACTCGACGTTGACGACCTGACGCACGTCATCAACTACGGTCTGCCTGATGACATAGAGAACTATACCCACCGCTCGGGCCGTACAGGTCGTGCAGGCAAGAAGGGCACGTCGCTCAGTATTGTCCACTCGCGCGAAAAGCACAAGATTCGCAATATCGAGAAGGAGATTGGTAAGCAGTTTGAGCAAGGCACCATTCCCTCGGCAGAGGAGATTTGCAAGAAGCAGCTCTACAAGGTGATGGACCAGATTGTGAAGAGCGACGTCGACGAGGAGCAGATTGCCCCCTTCATGCAGGACATCAGCCGTTACTTCGAATACATTGACAAGGATGACCTGATCAAGAAGATTGTCTCTCTGGAGTTTGGCAAGTTCCTAGCTTACTATGCGGATGCGCCCGAGATTGAACCCGTCAGCAACAAACGGGGCGAAGACAACAAAGAGCGCAAGGAACGCGGCAAACGCGAGAAAGGGCAGACATTCAATGCCTCAGCAGGTTATCGCAAGTTGTTCATCAATCTGGGCAAGAAGGATGGTTTCTATCCTGGCGAACTGATGCAGTTCCTCAATAAGACGGTGGTGAGCACCAACCGTCATGGGAGGGGGCACGTGGAAGTGGGCCATATCGACCTGCTACAGACCATCAGCTATTTCGAAGTGCCGGAGGAGGATGCAGAACGCGTCGTCAAATATGTCAACGGACAACGCTACAAAAATCGCGAGGTGCGTTGCAACGACGCCGAAGAGACCGCTCCAACTAGACCTACTAGAGAAACTAGGACTTCTAGAAATACTAGTCCGACTAGAGACACTAGGAAATCTAGAGACTCCAAACCCTCTCATTCCCCCAACGACGTCCGAATCTACAAGAAGGACGAATGGATGCAATTCCTGAATCCCAATGGCATGAAGTCGAAGGGCGAGAAGTCGCACGCAGGCAATAAGCCCAAGAAGGCCAAAGCCAATAAAGAATTGAAGGGCGAGATACCCGATTTCAGCGAGGAAGGCTGGGCCATTCGCAAGCCAAGAAAAAAGAAATAAGAAAAACAACGGATTTCACAGATTAAACGGATACCAGTGCTGACCATCAGAAGGTTTCAAATCCGTCAAATTCGTGAAATCCGTTGTTTAAGTATCTTAGGCGTCTTGATTACTTTGCGTTGATTTCCTTGAGCAGACGATCAGCGTGTCCCCAGCGGTCCATCATGAAGAGCATGTAGCGCACGTCGACATTGATGGTACGGGCCAACTGACGGTCGAAGAAGATATCTGAAGACAGGCTGTCCCAGTTGCCGTCGAAGGCCAAACCAAGCAGCTCACCCTTGCCATTAAAGATGGGTGAACCGGAATTACCACCTGTGATATCGTTGTTCGACAGGAAGCACAGCTGCATGGTACCCGTCAGCAAATCGGCATAGGGGCCAAAGTCCTTGCTCGAGAGCAGTTCGTGCATCACGGGCTCTGCAAAATACTCGAAGTTCTCGTCGGCCTTCTGCATCTTCTCCCACAACGAGCGGGCGGTGGTGTAATAGCCCGAGGGACGTCCGCCCAGCGTGTATTCACCAATCTGTCCGTAGGTCATACGCAGGGTGAAGTTGGCGTCCGAATAGTTAGGCATATCCTGTTCCATGCGCAACACAGCGTCACACAACAGTCGCTCCTGTTCGGCAATGTCATCTCTGAACTCGCTGAGGTCGGCATTGATCTTAGCCAGTATCTCGCTGATCGAGATGCCGTACTTCACACCCAGATCCTTGTCGTAGCTCTTCTTATTGAAATAGATGCGCTTACCGCTCTTCATCAGTATCGACTTCTTATACAGCGCATTGACGTAGGCCGTATAGTCGCCACCAAATTGCTTGTCGATGGTCTCATAGAAGTCAGGCAGATAGTCCTTGTCGACCTGCTGGCGATAGTTGCGAATCAGCGTGCTGAGCAATTCGCTGTCGGTAGCCAGGTCCCACTCCTTGCTGTTGTCGTCAAACTGATAGTACTGCTTCTTGGGCTTGTCTTTCGGGCCATGCACCTGAACGCCCCAGTTGCAACGCCAGGCACGCTTCGTCACTTCGTCGTCGAAGGTGTAGAAGGTCTCTCTGAAAATGGTGCGCAGACGGGTCAGCTTCATACGCTTCTGATACAATTTTGCTAATTTGTCGAAGTCGAGCTCGCCCTTCAGATAACCCGTCGTATCCTGCCACTGACGAATCTTAGCCTCGAACTGCTGCTTCTGTTGGATGAGTCCGATAGAGTCGATACATTTGTTCATACCGATGGAGTTCTTCCAGTAGTTGCTCGAGTGGGCATACTTCGACTCGTACATGATACGCACAGCCTCCGATGCACGCATATGGCGCAACATCACCTCCTGCTTCACCTCACGAACCTGTACACGAGGAGCATTCAACGCGTCGCGACGTTCCTGAATGCCATACGACGACAGATAGCGGCTCGTGCTTCCAGGATAACCCATAATCATACAGAAATCGCCAGGCTTGTAGCCCTGCATGGAAACAGGCGCCCACGACTTGGGGTGATAGGGCACATTGTCCTTCGAATACTTGGCAGGACCATTCGTCTTGGGGTCTGCATAGATACGGAACACGCTGTAGTCGCACGTCTGACGGGGCCACATCCAGTTGTCTGTCTCGCCACCAAACTTACCCATCGACTTGGGAACGGCAAATACCAGACGCACGTCCTCGAAGTCGCGATAGGTGGTCATATAGTACTTATTGCCCTCGTAGAAAGGTTTTACTTCCACACGCAGCGTAGAGTCCTGCTTACGGATTTCTTTCTGCCAGGCATTCTCCACGCTGTCCACATACTCGCCCTGCTTGATGGTCGACAGGCCTTTAACATGAGGAAAAATCTGGTCGGTCACATCCTTCTGGTCAATCATAAAGCTGACGAACAGGTCTTCGTTGGGCAACTCCTCTTCGTAGGACTTCGAGATGAAGCCGTTCAGCATGTAGTCGTGCTCTACCGTAGAGTGCTGGCGGATGGCGTCGAAACCACAGTGGTGGTTGGTGAACACCAGTCCGTCGGGCGACACGACGACTCCTGTGCAGAAACCGCCAAAGTTGACAACGGCATTCTTCACCGCATTGTCGCTCTGGTAGAGCTGCTCCATGGGTAACTGGAACCCGTACTGCTTCATCTGGTCGTAGACGGCAGTAGGCAGATTGTACAATGTCCACATGCCCTCATCGGCACGTGCTACATTAACTAGAGATACTAGGCATACTAGTGATACTAGGATTTTTTTCATATAATACTATTTTTAGTGAACTTTATATTTGGGACGACGGAAACGATGCCCGATGAAGGGCAGCTGTTCCAACGGCAGGTCGCGCTTGATGATGACAGCCAAGAATGCCAAGAGCAGCAACGTGTTGAACGCCAGTGAGAGAAGTGTGGGCCAGTCGCTGGTCACACACATCAGTCCGTACAGCACCAGCGCCAGCACGACGTAAAGCGTTATCTCCTTCAGCGGATAATTGATGGGGTAGTACTTCTGTCCTACGATATAGGATGCCAGCATGGCCACACCGTATCCTGCAAATCCTCCCCAGGCACAGGCCATATAGCCGTAACGGGGCACGAAGACAACGTTGACCACCAACAGCACCAGACACCCGATGCCCGAGAAGATGGCTCCCCAGATGGTTTTGTCGATAACCTTATACCAAAACGACAGGTTGAAGTAGACACCCATCATGATCTCTGCGGCCATCACGATAGGCACGACCTTCAAGCCCACCCAGTAGTCCTGATTGCGAACGATGTATTTCAGGACGTCCATATAGCCCACCACGATGAGGAAGGCCAGCAGCGTGAAGATGATGAAATACTTCATGGCCTTGGCGTACATCTCGTGCTGGTCTTTGTCCTTGACACCAGCAAAGACGATGGGCTCGTAGGCAAAGCGGAAGGCCTGCGTAATCATCGCCATAATCATTGCTATCTTCGAGCAGGCGCCATAGATGCCCAACTGCGTCAGCATGTCACTATCCTTATAGATATAGGGGAACAGCATCTTGTCGGCTGTCTGGTTCAGTATGCCTGCCAGTCCCAGAATCAAGATGGGCCACGAATAGCTCAGCATGGTACGGAACAGCTTCGTGTCAAATCGCCAGCGGAATCCTGTGTACTCCGTAACGAGGCAAACAGCCAGCATTGCCGTACATACCAGATTGATATAGAAGGCATAGCCCACGTCCTTGCCGTCCATGAAATAAAAGTAGACGAGGTTCAGCGCAATACTGACCACGATGTTCAACAGTTTCAGGGCTGCAAACTTCACGGCCTTCTTCTGTTGACGCAGATGGGCGAAGGGAATGCACAGGAAGGCGTCGATGGCCACCGTCACCGCCATCACACCCACATAGTCAGGGTGCTCGCCATAGCCCATCAGCTGGCTGACGGGCGACAGGAACAGCAGCACCAGCACGGCAAACACCAACGACAGTGACCCCACCGTAATCAGCGTGGTGCCATAGACGGTCTCCGAGTCGGTGTGCGTCTTGTTGGTGAAACGGAAATAGGTGGTCTCCATACCGAACGTCAGCAACACCAGCACCAACGCCACATAGGCATAGATGTTGGTGATGATGCCATAACCACCGCTGGCGGCAGACAGCTGTGCCGTATAGAGCGGCACGAGCAGATAGTTCAGAAAACGGCCAATGATGCTCGACAGACCGTAAATGGCGGTATCCTTGAAGATGGTAGTTAGCTTTCCCATTGTTTTTTATTTTTTCTAGGAGGTCCTAGGTTTTCCTAGGATATCCTAGGTCTTCCTAGGAGGTCCTAGGATTTACCCAAAAAAGAAATAACATATCGCAATCGCTGCAATGACGCCAGCCAGGTCGGCCAGCAAGCCACAACTTACCGCGTGGCGGGTGTTCTTGATGCCTACCGAGCCGAAGTACACAGCCAGGATGTAGAACGTGGTGTCCGTCGACCCCTGGAAGATGCACGACAATCGACCCACGAACGAGTCGGCCCCGTAGTTGGTCATGGCGTCGACCATCATACCGCGGGCTCCCGATCCTGAGAGGGGTTTCATCAAGGCCGTAGGCATAGCGTCGACCCACTGGGCATTGACGCCCGTCAGCTCTACGCACCAGCGCATACCGCCAATCAGCATATCCATCGCCCCTGAGGCGCGAAAAACGCCGATTCCAACGAGGATGGCCACCAGATAGGGAATGATGCGGACTGCCGTCGTGAAACCGTCCTTCGCACCCTCGATGAAGGCATCGTAGACGTTCACTTTTTTGCGCACGCCTGCCAAGATGAATCCACAGATGATGGTCATCAGCAGGATGTTGGCAACGGTGGTGCTCACCTTGTTCATCGCGTCGGGCGACAACTGCGAGAAGCCCCAAATGATGCCAGCAACTACCAGACAGGCTCCACCCAGTGTCAACAGCATGGTCTTGTTGATCAGGTTGATGCGCTGATAGAGCGAGGTGACGATGATGCCTGCCAGCGTCGAGAAGAACGTCGCCAGCAGGATAGGGATGAAGATATCCGTAGGCTGGGCGGCACCCAACTGAGCTCTGTAGACCATGATGCTGACAGGGATGAGCGTCAGTCCACTGGTGTTCAGCACCAGGAACATGATCATCGGGTTCGACGCCGTATCCTTCTTCTGGTTCAGCTCCTGCATCTGCTCCATCGCTTTCAGGCCAAGGGGCGTAGCGGCATTGTCGAGTCCCAGCATGTTGGCGGCAATGTTCATGAAGATAGAGCCCGTGACGGGGTGACCTTTGGGAATGTCAGGAAACAGCTTGGTGAACACGGGCGACAGCACGCGGGCCAGCACATTGACCACGCCGCCCTTCTCGCCAACCTTCATCACACCCAGCCAGAGCGACAGCACTCCCGTCAACCCCAGCGAAATCTCAAAGGCAGTCTTCGACGACGAGAACGTGGAATCCATCATCGCAGGAAACACCTCGAAGTCGCCCCAAAACACCAGCTTCACGGCAGCAATCACAAACGCCACCAGGAAAAATGCTATCCAGATATAATTTAAAACCATAGTCAAAATTAATTTTTAGGGTTGTTAGGGGTGGTAGGGGAGTTAGGGGTGTTAGGTTGGTTAGGTTGGTTAGGGTCATCATCCCTACCAAACCTACCCGACCTAATTGACCTACTATCCCTACCTTCCCTACTAAACCTACCATCCCTACTCTCCCTATATTCCAGTCTCCTTCTAAATCTCTGCTCTTTTACGCCGCCTTCCGTCAGGAATTTCCTGTTGATATAGGCAATATACCCTTGCAACATCGCCAATGCCTGATAGATGACAATTAGTGCTATGTTTGCAATATCCTCGTCACTGCGTCCTTCTATCTGGCGCATGTAATACGCAGAGTCGTTATGTTTCTTAAACAACGGCACGCAAGCCCGATACTTCGCATTGTCCTGAGCCCACATCTCCAAACCGTTCATGCGAAGATAGTCCTGAAAGTCCTCTTTCAGCTCTTCCAGACTGCCCTTCGCAATCACCGTCAGTTTATGTTCGCTCTCTGTAGAGCCCTCAGCGTCACTATAGCCTTCTACGATGTTTTGCTTGCCGGAACGAGCCGCTTGTTGCATTTGGTCGACAGTGCGGTCGTGGCCCCTATCCATGAAGTGGGCCACAAAATAAGCAGTGATGTCAAACACGCATACTGCCTTCTGATAAACCTTCAGCGACTTATATCCGTCAATTTTTCTTTGTTCGTCGGCCATAATCTTTGCAAAGGTAGTGCAAACCGAATGAAAAACCAAATATTTTTGGGTTTTTCTGAGGTGAAGCCTACTTTCGACCGAAGGTCAAAGGTAAACATTTATTTCTTCACGACCAAATTATTGCCAAAAAAAGAGCGGTTGCATCGCGCAACCGCCCCTTCCTCATTATATAAAATCAAAGTATTTGATATCAAATTACTCGTTTCTTGTAATACGGTCGAAGTAGAGAGCATTCGCACCAGATGGGGTGAATTCGCCCGTGCCCGTCGTTACCCAAGTCTCAAAGTTAGAGTAAGCACGCTTGATGTTAGCATACTCGTCAACCCAATTGGTGGTTGTCTGGGTAACAAACTTACCAGCAGGCTCACCAACAACAGCAGTAATCTCTACCCACTTCTCTACACCGTCAACCTTCTTCTTCACGAAAAGCTTAATATCTGCGTTAGAAGTGTAGGTCTTGTTCTCGAGCGTCAAGGGAACAGGATCGACTTCAGGGCCAGCTCCTGTATTAACCATATCCTTAGGTCCTACGTTAAATGCATCGTGTACCTCATAACCACCAACTACTTCACCGTTAACGAGTTGACCACCAACGTTCAGAGGCAATGTACCACCAGCTGCCTGCAGCAAAATATAAGCCTTGTCGTTTTCGATAGCATAGTCGAACACAACGTCGTTGAAGTCCCAGTCAGAGCTGTTATTAACGCTCAAGTCCTCAGCCATAATTCGACCAGTGTAATTTCTTCCTTTTTCTTTTGCGGGGCTAATACGAACAATCCAGTCGGTATAGTTGTTATCGCCAACATAATGTTGTTGACCATACCTGTAACCTTTAAAGGTGATATTCTTAACTTTGGTTGTACCATTATCTGCCTTTAATTTATCCTGTAATTCCGAAGAAGAAACGTCATTATAGAAACCGTTGTAATTCCAGTTCACATTATCCTGCCAATATCCTGCATCAGGATTCTGATCTGTTGCTTGGCTTCTCCATACAGAACATGTGCCATATGACGTTTCTGCAGCCTGTTCTTCTGCTGTGTAACCTTTTTCGAAGTCGAAGCATACATAATAGAAGCCTTTCAATGAAGAATGAATCTTTTCACCCGGAACAATGATATACTTCTCGCTCATATGTGAGCCGTCGCTATTAATATAACGGAAACTCAAAGTGCCGCTTTCTATCATCAGTGTTCTACCGCCTTCGCCACCTTCTTTATAGTTAGTGTTATTTGCAGCGTTGAAATTGTTGCAGTGAGTCCATTCGCCAGCCTTTTCCAAAATATCCAGCTTGTCCATGTGGCCACCGCCAACAGTAGTGGTTTTTGCTCCGTTCTGGTCGGGATAAGATTCGCTGGCGGGAGCCTTAACACCAGTGGCATTTGCATCTGATTTGCCATTCCAAATTTGAGTTACCCAATACTGTGTGAAAGTAATCTGGTCAACTTTCTCAACATTGTTTTTGTCATTAACATAGTTGAAAACCAAGTTCTTTTCTTCAACAGTAACCGGAGCATCGTATTCAAGGTTGAAACCTTGGGGTTTAGCCATATGCCACAGGTTTCCCTGTACATTGTAAGTACGTGTGAACGCACGGGTAGAAGCACCGAAACCCCAGTTCTGGTTAGCTGCGGGTTTACCGAACTCAGCAATAAACTTAGCATCGTACTCAGCCTTCACCACCTGCTCCGGGGTGTAGGTCTCAAAGTCGTGATTCGAGCAAGCTGCGAATGCGACAGCTGCGAATCCAATCATCAAATACTTTTTCATAAGATTTAAATTAATTAATACGTTATTTAGTTGAACTTATTTTCGAAAAGGTGCTG
>JAEEGJ010002345.1_pt1 | contig 104312 bp, 75 predicted proteins | sample 8958761 | NCBI WGS metagenome assembly JAEEGJ01 (sample SAMN16246546, study PRJNA631951) | gut metagenome | biome: gut microbiome; feature: rumen; material: RS-attached | host: Bos | place: Iran: Karaj | collected 2018-10 | reverse complement strand
GCGCAACATTTCTCATCCATGATTGGAGACACTCTCTCGTCCAGCGAGATAGACAGGATTATCAGCGATGCCTCTGATATAGTTTACAAGAAAAACAGCAAGCACTATTTGAAAAAAGGCATTTATCGTTTTCAGTTGTTGGACAGAAAGACAGGACAAGAGAGAACGACGGGTACTTTGGAAGCCATCATAGAAACTCATTCTGTCTGTTTGAGCAATTTTAAGGTTTTGGGAGGAGAAGTTAATGGAATCGAGGAAGATACCTTGTCGCCCATGATTCCATACATGACGAAAAATGATATTTATCGCATGGTGCAGGTTGCTCCAATCATGGAAAGAGATCCGTTCTGGAAGTATGTGCGCACACCCTTTGTTCGTCCATCGTCAAATAAGGATAAAGATGGCTATAAATTAGATCATTCTGGTAGGGTCACTCCTGATGATTATACTGATATGCCCATAAATATTGGTCCGAGTAGAACAGGGGCTGCAATGCAATCTCCACATGGGAATGATGATAAGGGACCCACTGTGGATGGTATACCATACAAAAAGAAATATCAACTCCCCTATGCCTCTGAGAGATACTATGTCTCAGGAAAAAAGATAGGTAAAGCTGATAGTCAAAAAGTATATAAGATTGAGTTGAATTCAAAGCACCCAAATTCAAGCCAGGAGGTAGTTGGTGTTGTGGAGATTGACGATAAGAACCGTCTGTTGCGATATGATGGGGAACTGTTGGGGCAGAGCATGTGGGTCATGAAAGACGGCAAACGCAACGCCGTCCGCCTGAATTGCCAGTCGCACGTTGAATACACCTATCGCCGTGGCTTCATGGAAGTGGAAACCTCCCGTTGCACCGTCACCTACGGCAATCATGAGGTAGAGATCCTTCTCACAAATCTGAACGAAACAAAGGTGAAAAGCAAGAAGAAAGTGAAGGCAGGAAACAACCTTATCAAAGCCATCAAAATGGCAGGTTATGATCCCAATCTGAGAAAAGAGGGATAGATGCCTTACTGAAGTTTCGAAAGTAGTTAAGGAATTAAGCCGATGGTTTTTGGCAGGAGAATGGGAATCCGCCTGCCATCAAAAAAAAAGAGAGGCTGTCCGTCGCGGATGGCTTCTCTTTACCTTAACTAAAATCTAATACCATGAAAAACACGATGCAAAGGTACGGCTTTTTTGGATTTCTGCAAGAGGTGACCACCTTTTTAGGCAAAAAATGCCCCTTTTCTTGACATTTGTCAATTATAGTGAACAAACGACGAGGCTATTTCTCCTTGATTCATGAATACAGGACAGGAGCAAAAAGGCTCTGCATCCTCCAACCTGAAAGGCGGAAAAATGCAACACGTTGATTTCACAAACACAACACGTTGTGATTGCGGTCGCAACACGTTGTCTTTCCTGACCTGAATGTTTGCAAGGATTGACGCGTCCTTAGCGGGGCAAAAAGAAAGCCGCACTCGAGAAGGAATGCGGCTTTCATATTCAGAAGGTTTGACCCTTCCTTCTGCAGGAAAGGATCACACAAGACCTTGCCATTTACTTCACAGCTACCTTGCGGCCACCAACGATGTAGAGACCCTTAGGCAGAGACTTGACATCGGCTGGATCTCTGCTGATCAGACGTCCATCGATGGAGTAGATGCCATTGGATTGCATTCTCACGGGCTGTGCCAGCTGATCTATGCCCGTGGTGCCAGCGGGATACACTTGCAATTCGCTGATGTTCCAGTAAACCTGACTTTGTTCAGCGCCCTTCACAACCATGCGCAGATAACGGTATTCACCGCCCATTTCGAAGCAGGGAGAATAATACTCGCCGCCAACTACCACACCTGGGAAACCATCGGTAAACTCAGCTACCTGTTTCCAACTTTCTTCATCGTCGGGCGTATTAGTTGCCAGGATGATGATGTGGTTCGGCGTGTTGATCATTTCTATAGAAGGATTAGTCACAGGACCGATAGGCTCCAGGTTGCGTCCAGCGAAATAAATCTGCACTGCCTTCTGTGCTTCACGCAGATCCATCTGAATGTACTGGTTCAGTTGCGAAAGTGGAGTAGCGTTCGTGGCATCCGAATGGAAATGAGTTGTCATGCTGCCGTCGAGCAACGTGTTCACACTCATGTCGAGTGATGGGAACACCCAATAGCAGTTGTCGCTCAACTGACTTGTCTCCAAGAGCAACTTGCGAGAGTGGTCGGCCACCAGAGGTTGTTGTTCTTCTCCAGTAGAAGTCAGCTTCTCCTTGTCAAATACAGGATAACTGCCGTCGGCCATATCGCATGTCCAGGGACTACCCCAACCTACTACGGTCTGCTGGAGAGCAGCAAAGTTAGAGCCATTATAGTAGCTTATGCCACTGATCTGGTCGTTTTCAGCTGTCTCGCCAAAGTTCGAGCTTGTATTGTTCCAAACAACACAGTTGGTGTAAGTGCTGGCAGGAGTAGTAGCGTTCTGACCGCCACCAATGATGCCACCACCCGTATTCATGGTGCCTGCAGCGTAAACGTTCTTCATGGTAAGAGCATTGCGGATGCGACCTACAATACCACCAGTTATGCCTGCCTCGCTAACGATATTCAGGTTCGTGTAGCAGTTCTTGATGATTGAAGGACCACCAATGTTACCAATCACACCTCCGCAGTAAGAAGAGGATACGGTGAGCGTACCAGTTACCCAAACATTCTCGAGGATGCTGGTCTGCTTGTTTCCTTCCTCGTCTGTGAAGCTGTCGTGACCCATATAGCCACCCAAAACGCCACTACCTGTGTTCGTACAGTTGATGTTGACATTCTCGAAGCCTACATTGCGAACTCGTCCGCAGAGGACTCCAAAGACGCTTGCATAGTCATAACCAGACTCGCTGGTGCTGGTAAGGTTGCTGATGACGTGGCCCTGACCATTGAGGTCAATCCAGTTCATCCAGTTCTTGCCATCAGCCTGATTTGACCAGTCGTTGAGTGGAACCCAGTTCTCTACTCCGCTCATGTCAATGTCGTTGGTCAGAACAACATAAGTCATCTCGCCAGTTCTCATCTTAGAGTGGAGTTCCTGGAATTCCTCAGCAGAAGCGATCTGATAAGGATCGTCCTTGGTTCCCTTGTGCTCCTTGATGAAACCTGTCACCTCTCTCAGTTTGTCAATGAGAGCCTGCAGTTCATCGATATCTGCCTTTGTACCTGTACCAGAAATAGCCTTTTGCTCCTTCTCAGCAGCACAAGCATCGACAGCATCGACAGCCTTAGCGATCTCAGGATCAGCCTGGTAAGGACTCTGATCACTATCTCCAGCATTAAACATCTGGAACTCTGTGATATTCCAGTAGTCCATGCCGTGGGTAGAATGGAGAATGTAGAAGCGGATGTACTGGTACAAACCACCCAACATGACGGGCTCCTCGGAAACGTAGTGAGCTCCATCTATATCAGGAACATCATATTCCTCTGTGGTGAGAACAACCCAACTGCTTTCGTCTTCAGGAGTATTGGTACCCTCGATGCGGATCTTGTCAGGAGTATCATGCCAGATGTTTCCTGTACCTGCACCATCGCTACGTCCCCAGTAATCGAGATAGAAGCCCTTAACGGGGAATGGAAGATCTACCTGGAAGTATTCAGTACCCTCGGACAACGGTGTGTCGATACGGGAGTGGAAGTATGTCGCCTGGTTACCATCTATGATTGTCTGGATCTCGTAACCAGCCTGCCACAGACAGTTGTCGGACAACTGATCGCCAGAAGTAATCAGAGCCTCGTGGCCAACTACCTTGGTCATAGCAGACAATGACTGTGCCTCCTCAACGAGTGCGAGCAAGTCAGCATTGGTGTCATCAGAGTTGGTGTAAGCACCGTTGTCCGTCATGCGAACAACACCGTGAGTCTTATCCAAGATAGGACTCTGGTCTACGCGGATGGTCTGGTACCAAACCACATCCTCACCCTCAGTAGCACCATCGTTGAGGAGATAAGCAATCTCACCACTCTGGAAACGAGAAGCGGAGACATTGCTCTCGCAGTTCGTCATGTTGCTGGCATAGCCATTAGTTCGACCATAACCGGTAACAAAACCTTCGCAATAACAGTTGATTTCATTTCCTGTACGTACTCCGTTATCATCGCGAGCATCACCAATCAGATGACCTGCACGTGGATAAGGTTGAATGTTGTTGTTGTATCCGTAACAGTTCTGGACGGTACCACCATAGTTACCGGCAGCGATAGCGCTGACGATCTCATTGGGGTGGATAACAGTAGAGTTCACTACGTAGCAATTGAGGATCAAGCCCTCGACCAGCTGACCGCAGAGAGCACCAAAGCGGCCGGAATAAGCTTGGCCACTATCGAAGTAATATCCAGAAACACCCAGATTCTTGACAGTACCTGTAACGGTTCCAAAGACACCACTGGCAGCATAGGAAGAGCTATAGCTGGCCGTCAGATTCTGGATTTCATGACCCTGACCATCGAAAGTACCAGCATAACCAGGATTGGTAATAGGCTGACCTGTATGGTTCAGCTCACTCAAAGATGCATAACCAATAGGAGCAAAGAAGTTGATCTCTGACATGTCGATGTCGTTCTCAAGCACAGCATCCAACTCACGATAGAACCCAGAATTAACCATAGCAGAGAATACCATGAGTTGACGTGCGTTGGAAATCTTGGCCACGTTATTCTCGATAACAGGCATGAAGGGGATTCTGGCAAACGGATTCGTAGACTGAGCCTCTTCAAGTGTATAAGAACCATCCAGATATGCATTCGTGATAGTGGTGATGATATCTTCCATTATACCAGCTTCCTCATCTGACAACATACCAGAAAGAGACATGTTGGAGTAAAGATCCAGTATAACTTCTTCCATCGCCATCATGCCGGCATAAGCCTGTTTGCAGTCATAAACCTGCTGCATCAGGTTGCCAAGTTCTGTGATTTCAGCAAACTTGTCGGAAGCAGCTCCTGCACTTTCGGCTTTCGTCTTTACTACAGCTTTGAGTTCCTCGCTATAATTGGGAGCTGCAGCAAATTCATATTCATCGTAGATATAATCGTTGGCCAAAGAAGTCAAGCGTGCTGCCTGTCCCTCAAGCGTTTCATCGAAGGCTGCCTTCGTGTATTCGGTGTCAGCAGCACCACAATAGAACAGATGGAAGGCACCAATCCAAGTGGTGTTGGACTTGTTGCAACCAGGTGTGTTGATACCCAACGTCAGAGTTCCATCTTCACCAACCTCAGTAACGATAGTGGCCTGATAATAACCTTCTCCAAAGGCATAAGCCAAAGCATTGGCAGAAGTGGGCATGTAACCAATATAGATACCTTCGTCATCCTCTACAGGAGTATAACGGTCCAAGTTGGGACTCTCGCTGTCGCTGGGAATGATGCCCTCGCGCAAAGTGGGAAGGTATACCTTATTATTATTAGCATAGAGGAAAGAAGCCTGGTTCAGGTTGTAGTTGTCACCAGCAGCACGGTAAGCTGCATTCACTTTCACCTGATAGAAACCTGGCATCAAGCCCTTCAATGTACGAGACAGATTGATCTTACTGCCAGACTCGCCCACATACTGAACACCTGCACCACTCACATTTGCTATCGACATAGAACCTCCCTCAAGGGTCCATCCTTCTGTACCATTAGAGAAGTCTGCATTGCTCAGCAAATTGGTGATATCAGCACCTTCTTCATAACCACTCTCGACAGCTGTATTAAGCAGAGTCTGAACAAATGCTGTCTCTTCTGCAATCGCATCATTATCGAGCTGACGGTTAGTGATGATGTATTCGTATGAACCATTGGGATAGTCATCGCAAGGCTCAACATTATCATTGAGATAAGTCTCCAACTTCTCACGACCAGGACCTGCGAAATTGTTGTTCTCGTCGAGATATGCGCTTACATTGTCGATCTTCTCCTGATAAGCAGCGTAATAGTTGGCAGATGCTACCAAAAGTTCCTTCAGCGCAGCAACTTCGTCGTATGCCTGGAAGAACTCTTCTATCGAGGAAGCTTCACCCAATGTGCCAAGAATCTCTTCGAAGCTGTCAGTCAATTCGTAGGCACAAATCGTGTTGGCATTGAATTCTGACTCCTGAGCAACAATCTCATCGCGGATATTCGAGAAGTCATCTTTTGTGAAACTGATGTATTCAGTACCTGCAGGCATCACATAACCACGAGAACTATCGAGAACAGGATAGGGATCCTCGCCAATGTTCTGGCGCCAAACAGACTCAACATTAGTGGTTGAACCATTCAGCTTGTAGGTCATTTCACCACTTTCAAAGCGTTCAGCCGAGACTCCTGCCTGACTGTTGACTGTAGAACCATATTGTGAACTGGTAACACGTGGGAAGTCTGTATAGCAGTTATTAACCGTTCCGGCCCAATTACCGTCGTTATTGGTGTCACCAGCCACACCGCCAAAACGCTCGCCGTAGCCTGAGAGTTCATTATTGAGAGCATAGCAGTTTTGTACTGTAGCTCCAGATACGGCACCAACCACGCCACCACAAACGCGCTCAGTCGTCAGGATGCTGGAATTTATTACATAGCAGTTCTCAACGAGTCCGGATCGTGCGCTCGAGGCAATCACAGTACCGGCAATACCACCAGCACGGCAGTCCATAGTGGCATTAAACGTGGCACCGATTACGCCCAGATTCTTCACCGTACCCGTTACGACACCAAAGAGGCCGAGAGCATCCTTATCTGCTCCCTCTGCGATATTGAAGTTAGAAACGGTGTGTCCCTGTCCGTCAAACACACCACCGAAACCTTCGTTGGTCACATTACCTGGACCGGTAGCAGCATTGTAGCAGGGACCAATACCGATGGGTCTCCAATTCACACCACCCAAATCGATGTCTTCAGTCAATCGAACGTTGATGTAACGGAATGCGCCGCTGTTCACAACTTCTGCAAATTTCGTAAGATCCTCTGGAGAACTTACCAGATAATATCCGTCGGCATCCTGAGGAAGACCAATGCCACCAATTGCCTCCTGATATTCTGACTTGGTGATGAAGTGAATATTGCGGATATCAAGTGTGATTCCTGCATCGTTGCCAATATCCAGACGAAGAAGTTCACCAATGGTATGACCCCAATTAAAGTCTTCCATCTTATTTGAAAGGTCAAGATAGAAAGGTGTCCAGTCGTCAGCAGCAGGAATATCGAAAGTAACCTCCCTGCCACCAACGAAACCTCCATTCTGTGAGAAGAAGAACTCTGAAGTGGGAGCACCCATAGGACATATGTATTCAAATGTTATAACTGTCTGCTCCTCGCCCAAAGGCTTCTGAAGGGGTGACATTTGGATATAAGGATCACCGCCCGTAGTCACCAGCTCGAAGCTATATGGCTCCTCCAAATCGAAACAGTCAATACTGTTTTTTCCTGTTTCTGTGTTGAAACTGAAATAAGGATCATATTCCATTTGGTCAACGTGTTCCTCTGCTCCTGTATCCATTGCCTCAACAGCACCATAGAGAGAAGCAACCTGGTCATCCGTCAAAGGATCATCATAAACACGTGCTATGGCAACATCACCCTTGAAAGATGTATTGGCACCACTACCGCCAGGATCACCACCTACAACGAAATAGGTCAGAGAAGACTGCTTGAAATCACCTGTTGCATTGGGATTGACAAACTTCAACTCGCCATTTACATAGATGCGGGACTCGCCTTTCTCTTTGTCCCATACACCTACCAGATGGACATACTCACCACCTTGAGGCACTATACCACTATTGGCATAGACATAATCTCCTCCTACATGAGACAAGAAGGTCCATTCATTATTACTGTCAGAATTGATACCACGGTTCTGCTTGCAGACCATCAAGCCTGTACCACCGCCCTGATGAGAGCTGAACGGCTTAATCTCATTGTCTCCAATCTCTTCTGCATAGTTGCCGTCCAATTCCAAGCGACACAGCAATTCAACACTATGGCCATCAGCCAAACCGTCCATGAAATCCATGTTCGTCCCATAATCCACCTTATACCAATAGGCACAATTGGAATTGTAGGTGTTTTCATGGAAACAAGCCACGTTGATTCCATACTTAGAACTCTCTACGACATTGGGAGTACCAAACAACTCCACAACATTCTGAGTGGCAGAAATGTCTGTCGCAGTTCCATCATCGTTGAAGACTACATCCAACAAGTCTGCCTTCGGAACCTGAGCCCACGAGGTCATCCCCATCAGTAGAGCAGTCATCAAGAAAAGTAATTTCTGTTTCATGATTTGTTGTTGATTAGTTAATAATAAATATGTTAAACACTTTCTTTTCTTCTCGTTCTTATTATTCTTCCTCCAAAGGCAAAGTCTGGAGAAGCAACTCTGTGGTCACTTTAGCCAAACGTCGATGACCCTTCGTGCCAGGGTGCAGACGGTCCGTATCAGCATTGTGCATATAGGAATCATAAGCTGACATGCTGGGAAGCAACCCGCTCATGGCATGCACGTCCCAGTAATTCAGAGCCCAGATGCTGGCTGCCTGCTCCACACACTCGATGTAGGAATCCAGGAAGAGACCTAAGGAATTGCTGTAAGCCTCATCCTGCTGCACATTGGATCCGCCGAAATTGGCATATCCGCGATGGATGGGCGACATGATGTATACACGAGCCTTAGGGAAATTCTTCTTCACGTAATTGAGCAGATTGTTGAGACGCCCACGGAAAGTGGAAGTGCTCACAGCCAAGGCGCGATGCTTCACTCCGTTGGACTCCGTCCTTTCATTGTACCAATTCCCAAGGGTGCATCCCTGGTTGTAATCATTGGTTCCACCAAAGATAATGACTGCATCGAAAGCCTTTCCTTCTTCTCGCTGCACCTTGAGGAGCTGTTGAGCCTGGGTAAGCATTCCGCTGATGTTGGCTCCATTCTGAGCGAAGCAAGTGGTAACCAGCCCCAGCCACTCCGACATGAACTCCCACCAGCATTTCTCTGTACCCACGTGGACTCCATCGGAAATGGAATCACCCAGCACGCCTACCCGTTTGCCTTTCCAAGGATTCTGGCCCAAGACATTCACCACGACAGGTTCCGTCTCATCAGCAGCCACATTGAAAACCAAACTGTCTATCTGATTATAGTTGTAAGAAACCGCATTACCATCGGACTCATATATCCTGAGATTCTGCGCTTGCAGAGTCTTCGTTGAACATATCATCGTTGCCATCAAAGCAAGCCAAAAGGTCATTTTCATGGTTTCTTTCATTTGTTTTTGTCTATTTTCCCCACAAAATTAGCACTTCTTTTTGAGAAAAACAAGTTTTTCCCCCACAAAAAACATCAAGAAGAAAAAGATAGGTAAAAAATACGGCAAGTTCGAATTCCTTTTCTGAAACTGATTATCAAAATCTTTCTCCTTATCCGGTTTCTTTCCTTTACCCATATGCGAAGAGACGACTTTTGAGGGAGAATATTTCTTTATCTCGACAAGAATGCTTACTTTTGCACAAACAAAATTCCAATGAAGCTGCTGCACATCATCACCCCTGTAAAGGATTCCCTGGATTCCACCCTTGAGACGGCAAGAGCCATCATGGGTTCCGACTTGCAGGTTCCACATACTTACACAATATACAATGACTTCAGCACACCAGAGAACACGAAGCGTCTGAAGCAGGCTGCAGAGGAGATGGGATTTCGACTCGTTAACTTGAGCGACTTAACGTGTCATCCTTCGCCAAACTACCTGTTGATTCTGCAACGTGAACGTGAGGCCTGCCTGCAGGACGAAGCAGGGTTGCTGATTGTGGAAAGCGATGTGGAAGTGAAACCTAATACGCTGGAAGGATTGTGGAAAGGTGCCCAGGAGCATCCTGGCAGCGGCATCTGTGCATCAGTTACTGTGGACGAGTCTGGAGCCATCAATTATCCTTACCTTTATGCCAAGGGAAAAGAGAATCAAGTAATCGACACTCGAAAGCATTGTTCGTTTTGCTGCTCACTCCTGACGCTGGAACTCCTTCGCAAGGTGGATTTCAATGCATTAGACGCATCCAAAGATTGGTTCGACGTGACCATCTCGCACCTGTCGCTGAAAAAAGGTCTCCACAACTACCTCTTCACTTCCCTACCCGTATTGCATCGTCCTCATGGTAGCCGCCCGTGGAAACAGTTGAAATACAGCAACCCGCTAAAGTATTACTGGATAAAGATAACGAAAGGATTCGACAAGATATGAAGCTGACTCGTTTATCTGCACATCCTACCATCTTGGAACTGCTTCCTGGGTACGAAAAAATGGAAGGCTTCCTGCTCTCCCTTCCTTCGCTCTTCCAACAGGAAAAGGGCCAGCTTATCCACGACGGGCGTAATCAGCTGAGGGTTCTGGAATTCGAGGGAGAAAAATATGTGGTGAAAGCCTATAGGAAGCCCTTCTTTATCAATCGGCTGGTATACGGATTTTTCCGCCCCTCCAAAGCTAAAAGATCACTTGAGAATGCACTCCTGCTAAGGAGTATTGGAGTAGGGACTCCTGAACCCATTGGATACATCAACCAGCGAAACGGGTTCCTCTTTACTCGAAGTTTCTTTGTGACACGCATTTCCACATGTCCCTATCGATACGACATTCTCTTTCAGCAGCATTTTGATTGCGAGGAGAAAGTCTTGAGGGAAATTGGACGCATCACAGCCAAAATGCACGAACACGGAATCTCTCATTTGGATTATGGAAGAGGAAACATATTGTTCGACAAAATGCCCAGCGGGGAGGTTCGACTGGAACTGGTGGATCTGAATCGCATAAAACATGGCCCAGTAGATATGGTAAGGGGATGCAAGAATCTGGAACGATTGCCTGCCACAGCCCAAATGCATCGATGGATCGCTGAAGAATATGCCAAAATCAGGCATTACGACGAAGAACAATGTTTCCAACTCATGCGAAAATTCCGCAAAACCCAACCTGCTCAGGAACCCAACGAATTCCCTAAGGAAACCACATAAATGAAACCAGAAAAGATCATAGCTGTAGTGGTGACCTACAATCGGAAGGAACTCCTGAAGAAATGTATTGGAAAACTCAGAGAGAACAATCCCTCTCAAATCATCGTCGTAAACAACGACAGCACAGATGGGACTGCACAATGGCTGGAAACGCAAACCGACCTGATGGTCATTCAGCAAGAAAACCTGGGAGGCAGCGGTGGCTTCTATACGGGCATCAAGACAGCTATGGCAGAGGGTGCTGATTGGATATGGTGCATGGACGATGATGTTTTCCCTCACTCTGATTGCTTGGCCAACCTGCTTCCTCATACAGAAGACCCTTCCATTGGAATTCTGGCTCCACGCAGGCTGATGGACGGAAAGATCTTCACAAATGATTTCTGTCGATACAACCTGACGAACCCTTTCCGCTCAATGTACCAAAGCCGATTGAAAGGAAAAGACATTCAAGAACCCACACAGATTGCAGGAACGGCTTTCGAGGGGCTTTTCATCAGCAAAAAAGCAGTGGAGGAAATCGGCTATCCAAACAAAGACCTCTTCATCTTCTGCGACGATACCGATTATTGCCTACGCACCCATCTGGCTGGGTTTCGCTTGCTGTATATCCCTGAGGCGCTGATGGACAAAGAACATTTCTTCAACCACGATACATGGGAAGATCGCCAACAAAAGAAGAAATGGAAACGTGCCTATCAAGTACGCAACTCTGCCTACCTGAATCATCACTACGGAAAAAATGTTGCTGTCAGATATCTGCGCCCATTTAACAATCTTCTGGGCTACTTGCTTACCATCGCTTTTACCGCTCCTTTGAAGAAAGGTTATGAATGGAAAGATGCGATGACTTTGATACGAGCCTACAAGGATGGATTGGCAGAAAAATTGGGCAAGATGTAACTTTTCCTCCTTTCACGCAAAGCATCAAGTTCTTTCCTGAGACCACAACAGCATGGCTCTTTCAATGGTGGGCGCCATATCGTAATACTTGTATTCTGCCAGGCGGCCAGCGAAAACCACGTTCTCTTCTCTTGCAGCTAAGGCCTGATATTCACGTAGTAAAACAGTATTGCGCTCGTCGTTTACGGGATAATATGGCTCCATCCCTGGCAGCCATTCCATGCTGTATTCCCTGCTGATAACCGTCTGAGGGTTATCGTAAACAGCAGGACCAAACTGCTCGAAATGCTTGTGTTCGATGATTCGAGTAAAAGGAACGTCACGATCCGTATAATTCACCACAGCATTCCCTTGATAATTGGGTATTTCTAATACCTCTGTCTCAAATCGAACGGTACGATACTGCAAATGTCCTAACTGGTAATCAAAATATGCATCAAGCGGTCCTGTATAGAGAACCTTTCCTGCCAAGGATGTTAGCTCTTGCCTGTGTTCCAGGAAATCTGTGTTCACGCGAACCTCTATATCCTGTAGCAAGCTGTCTATCAACTTGTTGTATCCACCAATGGGAATCCCCTGATAGCGGTCGTTAAAGTAATTGTTGTCGAAAACAAAACGAAGTGGCAAACGGCGGATGATGAAGGCTGGCAATTCTCGACAGGAACGTCCCCATTGCTTCTCTGTATATCCCTTAATCAGCCGCTCGAAGATATCCTTGCCCACTAACGTGAGAGCTTGTTCCTCAAGATTGGAAGGTTGACGACCTGCCAACTTCCTTACTGCATCGCTGCGCTGTTCTTCTATCTTCTCCTTTGCCTGAGCTGGTGTGGTGACACCCCACATCTGATAGAAGGTGTTCATGTTGAAAGGCAAGTTGTAAAGTTTGCCTTGATAGTTTGCAACAGGAGAATTCGTGTATCTGTTGCATTCAGCAATGGCATTCACAAACTGCCAAACATCACGATTGTTGGTATGGAGGATATGAGCCCCATACTGATGCACCTGAATGCCTGCCACTTCCTGGCAATATACATTACCTCCCGTGTGGGCTCGACGTTCAACTACCAGGCAACGTTTCCCTGCCTGATGAGCCAAATAGGCAAACGTGGCTCCCATCAAGCCTGAACCAACTATCAGATAATCGTATTGCATAACAACAAAAGATTAATGCCCTGACAAAATAGTTTCCACCTGATGCAGCTCTTCCTTAGAAAACGGAGAGGAGTGCATGCAACAGAGATTCTTCTCCATTTGATTGACACTGCTGGCTCCCACCAAAACGCTGGTTGTGGCGGGATGATTCAAGATCCATGCTAAGGCCATCTGTGCCAATGTCTCTCCCCGCTGGAGCGCCATCTCGTTCAGCAGTCGCAATCGATTCAGAAGAACATCATCCAGGACTTCCTTCTTCAGGAAACGATTCTCCGTCATACGAGAACCTGCTGGAATGCCATTGAGGTAGCGGTCAGTAAGCAACCCTTGGGCAAGAGGGCTGAAAGAGATGAAACCTATCTGATTCTCCCTCAAGCAATCCAAGATTCCTTCCGTCTCAGGCTCTCTGTCGAGAAGATTGTAGCGTCCTTGGTAAATCAAGAGAGGAACGTCCCTCTCTTTCAAATAAGGTATAGCCACCTGAAGAGCCTCGAGAGGCCAACGGCTGATGCCAATATACAAAGCTTTCCCACTACGGACAACGTCGACCAGGCATTGAAGACTTTCCTCGAGGGGAGTCTCTGGATCAAAGCGATGACAATAAAAAAGATCCACATAATCCAGTCCCATACGACTTAAACTTTGGTCCAGACTGGCCATCATGTGCTTACGGCTTGCCCAGGAGCCATAAGGACCTTCCCACATGTCGTAGGCCGCTTTCGTGCTTATGAAAAGCTCATCGCGGTAGGAATGGAGATCCTCGCGAAGCAATCTTCCCAAACGGCGCTCTGCATCCCCTGGTTCAGGGCCATAGTTGTTGGCAAGGTCAAAATGCGTCACTCCATGATCGAAAGCATAGAGAGCAATCTGACGGGAAGTCTCGTAAGGTGTTCCTTCACCAAAATTATGCCAAAAGCCCAATGATACTTGGGGCAGAAGCACCCCGCTCCTGCCGCATCGAGAATACTTTATTCCATTGCTGTACCTGTTCTTATCCATAGCGATTCAACTGTTTGCTTCTTTCTTTTCCTGATGTTTCAGCCATTCCTCTTTTGTGCGCTTCCACCTGTTGTGAGTCCAAAGCCACAACTCTGGCTCTTCTCTGATCTGCTCCTCCAAAAGCTGAGCATAGCGGTCTGTTATATCGAAGTCTGGCATTTCTTTGGGATTCGTGGAAATGGGTTCGATGTAGCAATCGTATCGACCTCTGCAAGGACGAGTCACACGAACGTAATAGATGCAGGCATCCACCTGCTTACCTATCTTCTCTGTACCTATAAAGAAAGATGTGTCATGATTCAGGAAACGGGTCCAATGATGCATAGCTTCCCATTTGGGACTCTGATCCGCTATGAAGCCTATCGCTTCCATCCTCCCCTCTCCACGTACCGTCAGCACCTGCCTCAGCGTTTCCTTCATAGGGATGCATACGCCGCCAAACTGGGACCTCAAACGAAGGAAGAAGTCATCCATCATCTTGTTTCGCAGGGGATGATAAATCTGAGCGCCCTTCACGTCCTTGTCCAGCAACAGAGAATAGGAGGCAATCCATTCCCAGTTTCCGTAATGCCCCAAATAGAAGAACAGGAACTGTCGGCCCAGTCGTTTCATCTCCACTTGCGCCTCATTCAATCCGTAGAAACGGACACGGCGAAGAATCTCTTCATGAGGCATAGAAATCAGCTTCAGCGTTTCCATAAAATAGTCGCAGAGGAAATGGTAGAATCGACGCTCGATAAGATTGATCTCTCCTTCTTCTTTCTCTGGAAACGATTCCCTCAACTGGCGACGGACCAATCTCCGTCGATAGCGAACCACATGGTACACAAGCAACCAGATGATGTCCGACAAGACATACAGCACCCGCATAGGCAGACGAGACAGGGCCCAGAAAGGGGCCATCAGGACTTTATGATACCACTTCATGTTGCAAAGATACAAAGAAAAGGGGAATTCCCATCACGCCAAAAGGGCAAAAGTTTTGAGAAGACAGTCAATTCGTAAATTTTGACTCTTTTTACGCAACACGTCGATCCTGCAGACACAACACGTTGAAACCGCAAACACAACACGTTGATTCTGCAATTTCAACACGTTGTATCCAGCAACACAACCAGTTGTCTTTTTTGAGGCAAAATTTCCGCCTTTTACTCTCCTCCCTTTATTGTTCCCCCAGACAATCATAACTGGTTTGCAGGATAGCTTTGGCCTTGAGGATTCTCTCTGGGGAAGGAGAGGGAGACTCGCTGATGAACTGCTGGGCATCGATGTCATAGACCGTCACTCCTGTGCTGTCGCGGAAAAGGATTCCACTCGGATAGTTGCAATAGACGAAAGGATAGGTATATTGGTAGCTCAGCACGTTGCGACTCCAGGGAAACTCTGCGTGAGGAATGGATAGCTGTGACAACAAGGTGGCCGCAAGGTCGCTCTGATTCATGAGACACGACATTCGACGGGGTGTCTTTATCGCTCCTCCCAGCCACAACATGGGGCAATGGAAGAACTCAGGACTCTCGTAAGTCAGTTCGTAGAGATAGCCGTGATCAGGCAACAGGATGACGAGTGTATTGTCCCACGAGGGAAGGGTGCGCAGAGAGTCTACAAGCGCTCCCACACACGCATCCGTAAAGGCGAAAGCATTCAATTTTTTGTCTGCCAGCCGATGATACGGCACCTCGAACGGCTCGTGGCTCGAGAGAGTCTGAAAAACCATGTGCCAAGGAGTGTCTGCAGGCTTCCCACGAATGATTTCGAAGGTGCGGTGGGCAGTCACGCTGTCATTTACTCCCCACTTGCTTTCATTCACCTCAGACAACGAGAAGTCCTCGTCGCTAGTCAGCTTTTCATATCCAGCCGCCACGAGATATCCCTTCTTGCCCATGATTTTGATGTCGCCACCATAAAGATAGTGGGTCGAGTATCCCACACGTTGCAAGCTGTGGGCTATCGAGGGAAGGGTGCCCACCTTGTCAGGCAGGCGCATCAGGCTGACAGTTGGATAGCTGATCCATCCGCTGTAGAGGGAAACCGTTCCACGATCTGTGCGGAAACTGTTTGCATAAAAGTTCTCCCAGAATATGCCTTCAGGTATCAGACGGCTAAGATTGGGAGCGACATCCTTGATGCCTCCCATTTCCGCAACAAACTTGCTGCCAAAACTCTCCATCATAACAACGAGGATGTTTGGACGTGTTGTGGTGAGCAAAGTATCTGCAATATCCTCTGTCTGGCTGGGGTAAAGACCATCGAATGCATTCTCCAATTCCTCTGCCTGCAACCAGTCGAACTCAGCAGCATAATCTTTCGTCCGCTTGATGGAAGACATCAAACTGAAAACAGGATTCACAGCAGAATGATTGAGGAAAAGGCTGGGACTATAGTAGGCAACACCAACATTCATCGTACTTTCCTGTACTCCACCTCGTATGCACACAAAGAGAAGACCTCCCAAAAGGATCATTCCCAATGAACGAAGAATACTGTGACTCACTTGATTGAGTCTCTTGGGAGTAACGTATACCAAAGCAAGGATGATGAAAAAGGTTGCGAGAAGGATTGCGATGAGACGGGAAGCAATAAACCACATGCTGACACTACTAACAGCTCCCTCTGGATTCTGCATGTAGCTGAAGACGGATGCATTCAACTTGAATTTCCAAAACTCATACAGGACAGCATCCCCACCAATGATGGACACAAGCAGGATTCCTATTAAAAAGAAATAAGGAAGCAGCACCTTGCGTAGGGAGAAAGTACGCGTCCACAGGGAGATGAAGCAGAAAAGCCAAGGAATGATGAGCAGATAACCACACGTGCTGAGGTCCATCGTGAACCCATGCAACAAAACCTGCCACACGTCAGAAGCCGTGAAAGCATCCATACTTTGGCAGTTATAAGTCATGAAGGCAACCTTGCCCAATGCGAACACAAGGAGCAAAACAATCATCAAACGAAACAAATACAACAATCTGCTCATCTCAACTCGTCCAAAAGGTCGTAGCTTGTCTGTAATATCGACTGAGCCTTCCGAATACGCTCTCCCTCGTCAGCAGGAATCTCTCTGATAGCCTCATCTGCAGAAATGTCGAAGATGCTGACGCCTGTGGAATCCTTAAACATGATACCTGCTGGAAAATTGCAATAAACGAAAGGATATGTATAGTTCTTGCTCAGCACGTTGCGGCTCCAGTGATACTCCTTGTGAGGGATACCCATTTGCGAGAGCAGGGTAGCCGCCAGATCGCTCTGATTCATCAGCGTATGAATACATGTTGGCTTGCGGATAGCTCCTCCCAACCATAACATAGGCGAATGGAAGAACTCAGGGTCTTCATACGTCTGCTCATAAAGGAATCCATGATCAGGAATCAGGATTACCAGCAGGTTATCCCAAGCAGGAAGAGTCCTGAGGCTGTCAATCAAATCACCCACACATTGATCCGTAAAGGCAAAAGCATTCAGTTTCTCATCTTGCAGCCGATGATAGGGGACTATCCAAGGCTCATGACTAGAGAGTGTCTGGTAAGCCATAAACCATTGCTCCGTACTATCCTTCTGCGCTATCAGTTGGTAAGCTTTGCGGGCAGATATGTCATCATCAGCACCCCAGCTACCCGTCAACTCGTCCTGCGAGAAAGCCGTATAGTCATATAAGGTCTGAAAATCAGCATGAAGAAGGTATTCGCGCTTGTTCATATTGGTCATCTCGCCTGCATAGAGATAAGAGGTGCCATAGCCTTGTTGCGTCAAACTATGTGCCAAAGAAGGCAAGGAAACATGCATTTGTGCTTCTTTCATCAAGGTCACTGTGGGGTAACTGATGTATCCAGAATACGCGCTGACCGTTCCACGGTCTGTACGGAAACTGTTGCTGTAATAATTGTCCCAAAAAACACCTTCTGGAATCAAACGGCTGATATTGGGACTCACATTGGGAACACCGCCAAGCTCTTGGACAAACTTTCCTCCAAAACTCTCCATAAAGACTATCAAGACATTGGGTCGCTGAGTTGTGAGCAACGTGTCTGTCAGGTCTTCTGTCTCATTTGGGTACAATCCAGAAAAAGACTCTGCACATTCTGCCTCGTCAAGATAGTTGAATTCATCCGTATAGTCATCTGATAAGGAAAAGGATGAAAAGAATCCATAGACAGGATTCACCGCAGCATGATTGATGAACAAACTGACACGACTACTATAGACATCTCCCACACGAACAAACGAGAACAGAACCACTAAAAGAAAGGTCCAAATGATACTTATGTTTCTGAACCACACTCGAGTCAATCCATCCACACATAATTTCTTGGGCGTAAGCATGATGCAGGGAATCGTCAATAAAAGAATCATTGCAAAACACCCCAAGGCACGTGTAAACAGGAATGCCAAACTGACACTATTCGTAGTCCCTTCTGGAGAGGCGGCATAGCTTAGTACAACAGCATTCAACTTGAATTGCCAAAACTCATACAACACCGTGTCTGCAGAAATAAGGACTCCTACACAGAATCCCATCAAGATGTAATATGGCGTAAGCAATCTGCGCAGAGGAAGTGTTTGCCATCGAAGTACACATAATCCTACCAACCAAGGAAGTGCCAGCAGGAGAGCTACAATAAATATATCGTGTGAGGCGAAGCCTGTCCAACAGGCATGTACAACATCTCCAAAAGAAAAAGTATCGATATGACGATTGTATGCGACAAACATCAACCTGCCAATAAAGAAAACTATCAACAAGTGGCAAAAAAGATACTCCAAGTAATGATTCTGCTTTCTCATAACTGCTGCATATCATTCAGCTTACGATAATAACCATTCAGCGAAAGAAGTTGCTCGTGAGTACCACGCTCAACGATTTGGCCTTCATGCAGAACACAAATCTCATCTGCGTTCTTGATGGTGCTCAATCTGTGAGCAATGGCTATCGTTGTACGACTCTTCATCAGACGTTCCAAAGCCTCTTGCACAAGCCGCTCACTTTCGGTATCCAACGCACTTGTCGCTTCGTCCAAAATCAGAATGGGAGGATTCTTAAGGATAGCTCGAGCTATGGAAACACGTTGACGCTGTCCACCACTCAAACGACAACCACGATCGCCAACCATTGTATCATAGCCATTCTCGCTTTCCATGATGAACTCATGGGCATTTGCTATTCTGGCGGCTTGCTCCACCTGTTCCCTCGTTGCATTATCCACACCAAAAGAGATGTTGTTGAAGAACGTGTCATTGAAAAGAATCGCTTCTTGATTCACGTTTCCAATCAGACTTCTCAAAGAGTGAATCGTCAGATTACGAATATCCTCTCCATCAATCGTGATGAATCCATGATCAATATCATGGTAACGAGGAATCAGATCAACCAAAGTACTTTTACCAGAACCAGACTGCCCCACCAGGGCAATCGTTTTCCCCTTGGGAATGGTCAAACAGATATCATGCAACACCTCTTGACCTTCCTTGTAACTAAAAGAAACATGGTCAAGGTGAATCTCTTTGTTCAATCCCTTGATTTCAACAGGATGTTCTATCTCACGAATATTATTCTCTGCACTCAGAATTCTATTGATACGCTCCATACTTGCCAATCCTTTCTGTATGGCATAACTGGCTTTACTCAAATCCTTGATGGGCTGCAAGGTGGTGTATAGGATAACCAAATAGTAGATAAAAAGATTCGCATCAATAGAAGACTTCCCTGAGAAGATGAGCCATCCCCCAAACCATAAGACAATGACAATCATCACAGTACCCAGGAACTCGCTGACAGGATGGGCAGCAGATTGACGAATTGCAACACGATTTGCTATGTCGCGATATTCATTATTGACTTTCTGGAAACGGCGAAGCATTTTTCCTTCTGCGATAAAAGCCTTAACGACACGAAGTCCCCCCAAAGTTTCTTCTATCTGACTCATACTATCAGAAAGCTTGGCCTGCATTTGCAAAGATTTCGCCTTCAGCTTTTTGCCCACAAAACCTATCCCCCAACCAAGCAAAGGAACAACCAAGAGCGTAAAGAGGGTAAGCTGCCAGCTGATGAAAACTAATGTTCCTAAATAAACAAGAATGAAGATGGGATTCTTGATCAGCATATCCAAAGAGCTGTTGATGCTGGCATCCACTTCATTGACGTCCGTGCTAACCCGCGTCAAGATATCACCTTTTCGTTCCTCTGAGAAAAAAGAAAGAGGAAGATTGAGAATCTTTTTGTAGATATCATAGCGAATATCACGGATAACACCCGTTCTGAGAGGCATCAGCATTGCAGATCCTCCAAAATAAGTTAAAGTCTTCAATAACGTAAGAAACGAAAGAACAAGTCCCAACAAAAGCAATGTAGTAGCAGGACCAAAAGCCTCAATCATTTCCTGAGAATAGTAATAACCATTATTTTTGGCAACATCTATGAAGTTACCTATCCCCCCTGTCCCCCATGGAATAAAGGAAAAATGCTCTGCATTAACCTTAAAGAGAATCTGCAAAATAGGCAACAGGATAGAGAAAGAGAACACATTAAATATTGCCGCAAGCACATTCATCACAAACGTACCAACTATATACTTTTTGTAGTGGGCAAAATACCCACCCATCAGATGATAAAACTCTTTCATTTGCGTCCAAAGTCTGCAGGCACCTCACCCCATTGAGATGTTTCCCATTTCAGCAAACGAGCATGTCGCGGATTTTTGATTAACCAAATCTCAGCTCTTGCGATCAGCTGATACGTCACTTCCGTTTCAGGGGTTCGTGCCAATTTCGTCTTACATTTGCGATTCTTAACCCACAAGATTGCATTATAGCTATCACTATATACAGACATATTCCATCCTTTCTGCTTAATCATAGCTAGAGCATGCACGATAGCCAGAAATTCACCTATATTGTTGGTGCCATGTATAGGGCCAAAATGGAAAATCTGTTGACAATTACCCAAATATACCCCACGATATTCCATGGGACCAGGGTTTCCACTGCATGCTGCATCTACAGCAATCGCATTCAACTCTACACAATCAGGGAAATGATACTCTTTTATTTTTTCTGGCATTCCTTAATTTCTCTACAAGAAAGAATTCTACATTCTCTCAGGAACCTCGATACCCAACAATCCCATACCATTCTTGATAATCTGACTAACAGCAGCAGAGAGAGACAAACGAATAAAGCGTTTCTTCTCATCCTCTTCTCGCAAGACATTGAAATCATGATAGAATTGATTGTATTCCTTGACCAATTCATAACAATAATTGGCAATACAACTGGGATTGTAATCCGCACCAGCTTGGCTGACCGCTGCTGCGAATCCCTGCAGATGCTGAATCAAAGCAATCTCCTTGTCATTGAGTTCTGTATCTGTAGGCAACTTTTCTGGAACAATGATGCCAGACTGTGCTGCCTTACGCAAAATACTGCGAATGCGAGCATAGGTATATTGGATAAAAGGACCTGTGTTACCATTAAAATCGATACTCTCTTCTGGATTGAAAAGCATATTCTTACGAGCATCTACCTTCAGAATAAAATATTTCAAGGCACCCATACCAACGATACGTGCAATCTCCTGAGCCTCCGTTTCTGTAATGTTTTCGAGTTTGTTTACCTTATCCTTACTCATCTGGCGAGCATTGCTAATCATGGTAGCAATCAAATCATCTGCATCCACTACAGTACCCTCACGACTTTTCATTTTGCCATTGGGAAGCTCTACCATACCATAGCTGAAATGAACCAAATCCTTGCCCCATTTGAATCCTAATTTATCCAGAAGGATGGAAAGTACTTGGAAATGATAATTCTGCTCATTGCCAACTACATATATCATCTTATCGATAGGGTAGTCCTGAAAACGCAACTTTGCGGTACCGATATCCTGGGTCATGTAGACAGAAGTTCCATCTGAACGCAAAAGAAGTTTCTCATCCAGTCCTTCTTTTGTCAAATCTGCCCAGACAGAACCATCCTCGCGACGATAAAAAAGCCCTTTCTTCAATCCTTCCTCCACCTTCTCCTTGCCTTCAAGATAGGTGTTACTCTCGTAATAAATCTTATCGAAGCTTACGCCAAGTGCCTTGTATGTCTCGTCAAACCCTTCGTATACCCATTCGTTCATTTTGTGCCATAAAGCGCGAACCTCAGGATCGTTCTGCTCCCACTTCACCAACATGGCATGTGCCTCTTTCATCAAAGGAGCTTCATTCTTAGCGACATCCTCATCCATTCCTTGAGCAACAAGTTCCTTCACTTGCTCACGATAATGCTTATCGAAGGCAACATAGTAATCTCCTATCAGATGATCGCCTTTCTTTCCACTGCTCTCAGGAGTCTCACCATTACCATACTTAAGCCATGCTAACATGCTTTTGCAAATATGAATTCCACGATCATTCACGATATTGGTCTTCACCACTTTGTTTCCATTTGCCTGCATGACATTCGCCAAAGCCCAACCAAGCAAATTGTTGCGAACATGTCCTAAATGCAACGGTTTATTTGTGTTTGGACTACTGTATTCAATCATTACCAACGGGCTTTTATCCGTCACAGGGATGAAACCAAACGAATCATCCTGTTGAATGCTCTGCAGCAACTCAATCCATTGAGCAGAACTAATTGTCAAATTCAGGAATCCTTTGATAACATTAAATTTACTGATAACATCAGGAACCTTTGACACCAAATATTGTCCAACATCTTGAGCTGTATCTTCTGGTTTCTTATGACTTATCTTCAAAAGAGGAAAAACAACTAGTGTAAGCTGACCCTCAAATTCAGGACGGGTTTCCTGAAGTTGCACCAAATTATCTGGCACTTGCTGACCATATAATTCCTCTAACCCTTTTTTAACCTCATTTATAATCTTAACCGCTATTTCCATTCCTTAATTTTCATTTTAAATTTGGCACAAAAATACGCAAATTCATTGAAAGACACAAAAAAAGGAGAGCTTTTTGCTCTCCTTTATGTTTCACTTGAATGCTATCAAGAATTAAAGTGCCAAATCTGCACCTGCCTTAAACTTAACAACACTCTTTGCAGGGATGTCAATAGGTTTCTTTGTTGAAGGATTAATACCCTTGCGAGCGGGACGCTTTGCTACACTGAAAGTACCGAAACCAATCAAAGCAACTTTGTCACCTGCCTTTACTGCAGCGGTGATAGCATCCAATGTTGCATCCAATGCTTTTTTTGCATCTACTTTAGTCAAGCCTGCGCCTTCGGCGATCTTGGCAGTCAAATCAGTCTTATTCATACGGATTGATTAAAAAATGTTTATAATAATAATGAATTTATTTGTTTTCTTCGGGCAAATATATAGAAACTTAAGATATCTCCCAAGCTTTTTTTCGAAAAAATGCATCATTTAATAAAAAAAGATGATGATTGACAGCGTTTTTCATCTCTTTATGCACAAAATTATATAACTTTGCCCACAAATTTAGCAATAAGATTTTGACAATGAACAATATGCCCACAGTAACCAAGAACCTGTTAATCATAAACATACTCTTTTTTGCAGGACGATATGTCGCAAGCCTTTACAATATTAATTTAGATGACATTCTTGGCTTACATTTTTTCCTGGCTAAGAATTTTCATTACTACCAACTTTTCACCTACATGTTTATGCATGGCGGTTTGGAACATATCTTCTTCAACATGTTCGCCGTTTGGATGTTCGGCCGTATTATGGAGCAAACGATGGGAGCTCGCAGGTTTCTCTTCTACTATTTGACATGCGGCCTTGGAGCAGGTCTTATCCAAGAAATTGCTCAATTTGGAGAATACCTTTATTCTGGATACAATGCCTACGAACAGGTGAACATGAACGGAATAATTGTTGAAATGAGTGATTACCTGAATCGATGGACTACTGTGGGAGCTTCAGGAGCCGTATATGGAATTTTGTTGTCTTTTGGCATGACATATCCTAATGAACGATTGTTCATTTTTCCCCTCCCCGTGCCTATCAAAGCAAAGTTTTTCGTCATAGGCTATGCCGTGATAGAACTTTTGTCTGCTCTTGGTAGATCCAGTGATGGAGTGGCTCATTTCGCACATCTTGGCGGCATGCTGGTCGGCTTCTTGCTTCTTTTATACTGGAAGAATGGTGGAGGTCAGAAAAAAAAATATGACAGAAACAACCCTTATAACACAAGGAGAAATTTCTCTCTCAAAGATTATTTCCATAGTCTGACAAATTTCTTTAAAAAGGAAAAAGGCCCTCACATTACTATTCAAAAAGGAGGTAAATTTGCTTCTGATATGGAGTATAATCGGAAAAAGAAACAAAACCAAGAAGAAATTGATCACATTTTAGAAAAAATCAAGAAACATGGCTATGCCAGTCTAACAGAAGAAGAGAAGACAAAACTCTTCAATGCCAGTCATGACGAATAACAATCTTTCAGCAAAGGGACTTTGTGGAGTGAAACGTTTCCTGACAAGTCTTTTTTTAGGAGCCAACATCTTCACCATTCTACTCCTATGGGCATGCTGTTTTTCTACTTTTATATCAACAAGCGAACATCCCAGGCTCTCTTTGTTGGGTCTTGTTTTTCCTTTTTTTCTGCTTGCCAATCTTGCGTTTGTTCTATTTTGGATAATTTTCAAGTTTCAGCTCACATGGATTCCTTTACTTGGGATTCTTGTCATTTGGGGATATGTTCAGGATTATTTTCCAATGCACCTGCACAAATCCGAAAAAAGCGAACACGCATTAAAAATAATCACATATAACGTTGGCGGAGCTAAGGACAATGACATGAGAAATGAGATTATTGAGTATTGCAGGAATGCAAATGCTGATGTTCTCTGTTTCCAAGAAAATTTCTTCCTTTTCCTCGATCGCCCAAATGTACGTTCCGCCCTCGACTCCTTGAACTATCAAATGATGAAAAATGGCGGATTGTGCATTTTGTCAAAATATCCTATTGTCAGTGACCCTATCCCCATCAACTATCCAACACGCTCTAACCACAGCTTGGCATGCATGATTGAATATCAAGGGGATACAATTCTTGTAATCAACAATCATTTAGAAAGCACTCATTTGTCACCTGAGGAAAAGACAGACATCAAGGAGATAATAGAGGACCCAAATCACAAAAACGTGGAAGAGAAAGGACGTTTGTATGGAAATAAGCTTTCTGAAGCCGCACGATTTCGAGGAGCACAGACAGATACGATTTGTGCGATGATTGACAAATATAAGAACTACAGCATTATCGTATGCGGAGACTTTAATGACACTCCCATTTCTTACACCTACCAAAAAATCAACAGTCTCCTAAATAACGCATTCAGAGAAAGTGGAAAAGGAGTAGGCATATCATACAACCAAAAAGGATTTTATGTGCGTATCGACCATCTTTTCCATTCGAAAGATTGGAGATCGTTTGATACACGCATTGATTCCCACATCCAGGCCTCAGATCACTACCCTTTAGTCTCATTCATCCAAAAAAACACCAAATAAACGTTTATTTTTGATATTTTTTAGGTTAAAAGACGCTTAAGTCACAAAAAAAGCGTATCTTTGCGCCCAAATCTATAAAAAAACGTAGTAAAAACAACAAATTATAAATAAATTACAACAATGCAAAACAAAGGATTTGTAAAGTTTATCGCTGTCCTTTTGACTCTAATTTGCCTCTTCTACCTAAGTTTCTCTGTGGTTACCAACCACTATGAGGGAAAGGCTCAGAAGATTGCAGAGACAGAGGGTCAGGAAGCTGGTGATCGCTATTTGGATTCTCTGCTCAACAACAAGGTATACCTCAATGTCTGGACATTGAAGGAATGCCGTGAAATGGGTATCGGACTAGGTCTGGATCTCAAGGGTGGAATGAATGTCATTCTTGAGGTGAGCGTTCCTGATGTTATCAAAGCTTTGGCTGACCACAAAGAGGAAACCGACGAAAACTTCCGCAAGGCCGTCGAGCAGGCGACCAGCGAGGCTGCAAACAGCCAAAACGATTTTATTACCTTATTTATAAAAGACTACAAGGCTTTGGCACCTGACAAGGCACTTGCCGAGTTGTTTGCCACTCAACAATTGCGTGACAAAGTCACCACCAAGAGCTCAGACTCTGAGGTTGAGAGTGTTCTGAGAAAAGAGGTAAAATCTGCCATAGACAATTCTTACAATGTATTGCGCACCCGTATTGACCGCTTTGGTGTGGTTCAGCCCAACATCCAAGCTTTGGAAGGCCAAGAAGGTCGCATCATGATTGAAATGCCAGGTGTGAAAGAACCTGAGCGCGTTCGTAAGCTTTTGCAAGGTAGTGCTAATCTGGAATTCTGGGAGACTTACAACACACAGGAAGTTGTTCCTTTCCTGGTAACTCTTGACAGCAAGTTGGCAGCAGCTCTCAGCGGTATCAAAGAGGAAGCAGCCTCCAACGAGGAAACCTCTGAAGAGACTGCCGTAACAGAGCCTCTTGAAAAAGAGGAAGCAAGCGCAGATGCCGACAGCACATCAAAAGAAAAAGACTTGGCTTCTGCTGTTGCTACCGATAAGGAGAATGGCGAGAACACACAATTAAGTGCTGAGGAAATAGAAAAAGTTCGCAAACAGCATCCCTTGCTGAGCCGTCTTCAAGTTGCTCAGGGTAATTTTGGATGCGTTGTAGGTTATGCCGCAAAACGCGACATGGATGCTATCAGCGAACTGCTGGAGTCACCCGAGGCTAAAGAGGTTCTTCCCTCCGACCTTCGCCTGAAATGGGGCGTCAAGGGAATTGGAGAAGGCTCTTCTTCCAATGTTTATGAGCTGTATGCCATCAAAGTTACCGAGCGTAACGGTCATGCTCCTCTGGAGGGTGATGTCGTAACCGATGCAACTGACACATACGACCAGCACGGACGTCCTTGCGTAAGCATGAAGATGAATGTGGATGGTGCACGTCGTTGGGCAGCCCTCACAAAGGCAAACCTCAAGCGTTGTGTCGCCATCGTTCTGGATGACAATGTATATAGTGCACCTACCGTACAGACCGAGATTACAGGTGGTAATTCTGAGATTACAGGTAACTTCACTGCCGAGGACACTCGTGACTTGGCTAATGTCCTGAAGTCTGGTAAGATGCCCGCTCCTGCAAAGATTGTTAGCGAGGAAATCGTTGGTCCTTCTTTGGGTGCAGAATCCATCCAGCAAGGTATCTTGAGTTGTATCATCGCATTCTTGCTTCTGATGGTCTACATGATTGTCATGTATGGCTTTATCCCTGGAATGGTTGCCAACTGCGCATTGATCCTGAACTTGTTCTTCACCGTTGGTGTCCTGACAAGTTTCCAGGCAGCATTGACCATGAGTGGTATCGCTGGTATGGTACTGACCCTGGGTATGGCAGTGGATGCCAACGTGCTTATCTATGAGCGCGCCAAGGAAGAAATGAGAGCAGGCAAGAAGGTTCGTGAAGCTTTGAGCGCTGGTTACAGTAATGCATTCAGTGCCATCTTCGACTCCAACTTGACGAGTATCATCACTGCTGTCATCCTCTACTACTTCGGAACTGGTCCAATCCGCGGATTCGCCACTACCTTGTTCATCGGTATCTGCGTCAGCTTCTTTACTGCTGTATTCTTGACCCGTGTAGTATACACTGAGGTAATGAATCGTGATAAGTGGTTAGGTTTGACGTTTAGAACGCCCCTTGGCGACAAGTTGTCTTTCCAGAATCCTGCTTTCAAGTTCATGAGCGCATACAAGAAGAGTTTTGCCATTTTCGGAGCTCTTGCCATCATTAGTATTGCATTCATTCTGGTTCGTGGATTCAGCGAGAGTATTGACTTCACTGGTGGACGCAACTTTGTTGTTCTCTTTGAGAAGGAAGTTCAGCCAGAAACCATCCGTGGCTTACTGGCAGACGCATTCCCTGAGAGCAATACCAGCGCAATCGCTTTAGGAACAGAAGGCAAAACAATCCGTATCAGCACCAACTACCGCATTGAAGAAGATGCCATTGAGATTGACAGCGAGATTGAAGAGAAACTGTTCAACACGCTCCAGCAAGGTGGTCTGTTGGCATCTGACTTGACTCTGGAGAACTTCATCAACCGTGATGAGCGTGCCGGTGGTTCTATCATCAGCAGCCAGAAGGTAGGTCCCTCTGTAGCTGAGGATATTACTCGTGGTGCCATTTGGAGCGTTATCTTGGCCTTCATTGCCATCTTTGCTTACATCTTCATCCGTTTCCGCAATTTGTCATTCTCTATTGGTGCTATTACTGCATTGATTATTGACATTATCTTGATTCTGGGTATGTATGCAATCTGCTGGGGCTGGATGCCATTCTCTCTTGAGATTGACCAAACCTTCATTGGTGCTGTATTGACCGCTATCGGTTACTCTATCAATGACAAGGTGGTTGTATTTGACCGTATCCGTGAGAATATCAACCTCTATCCCAAGCGTGACCGTCAGGAACTCTTCAATGTATCTCTGAACAGTACATTGAACCGTACCATCAACACCTCTGTATCAACATTCATTGTATTGGCAGTTATCTTCTGCTTGGGTGGAGCCAGCATCCGCAGCTTCGCCTTCGCAATGATTCTTGGTGTCATCTTTGGTACATGTTCTTCTGTCTTCGTTGCAGCTCCTACAGCTTACCTCACCATGGGTAAGACCATCAAGGAAGAATCTGCAAAGAATTGATCAATCTGCGTAATATATTTGTGGGGCATTCCTTTGTCAGGGGTGCCCCACAAACGTTTGAGATTATTTTGAACAAAAAGAATTATGGAACAAAACAAACAAATACAAGTCCAATTCCGTTTGGTTGATTTGCGTCAAATACAATTCGTAAATCTTGCCAACGAATGGCCTCAGGGCGAGATGCAAATTACCAATCAGATACAATTCAACAGTGATACAGAGAAAAGGATTGTGAATTGCATAGCTCATTTTGAATATAAGAAGAACGACATCACTCAACTGATATTGGCTGTCCAGACAACATTTGAGTTTGCTCGTGAAGGTTGGAGTGCCATGTATCAATTGAAAGGAGATGAATGGATTTTACCGGCAGGTCTGGTACAACACATGGCAGGTCTGACCATCGACTCAGCTCGAGGCATACTTGCCATCAGGAGCGAAGAAGCAAATCTTCCCCGCTTGGTGCTCCCCATTCTGTCACCAGCACAGGTTATCAAGAACAATTTGCGCTTCCCCCGCAAGACTACTCCTCAGATTCCCACCAATACCGCCCAGGCATAAATCTTTTTGGATAGTTTTTTTAGAGACTTGCTGTCTTATATGAAAGAAAATAACTATCTTTGTGTCGAAATTTGGGAGATGCCCCTGTAGTTCAATGGATAGAACTACGGTTTCCTAAACCGCCAATCCGGGTTCGATTCCCGGCGGGGGTACACATTTCTTATTGATCCATAAGATTTTACATACAAGGGTAAAAAGAGAAAAAGGTAACAATATTATGGCAGAAGCATTAGAAATTAAGGAGAGAGAATCCGTTGTTGTACGCTTCTCAGGTGACTCTGGTGATGGAATGCAATTGGCTGGAAACATTTTTTCTACCGTCTCTGCAACCGTAGGAAACAGCATCAGCACCTTCCCTGATTATCCAGCAGATATTCGAGCCCCGCAGGGTTCACTTACGGGCGTTTCAGGTTTTCAAGTTCACATTGGTGCAGGCAAAGTCTATACTCCTGGGGACCAATGCGATGTGTTGGTTGCGATGAATGCGGCAGCACTCAAGACTCAGTATAAATATGCGAAACCTGGAGCCGCCATTATCATCGATACGGATAGCTTTGGACCAAAAGATTTGCAGAAGGCAGCCTTCCAATCCGAAGACTATCTGGGAGAAATGGGGATTGATCCTGACCGCGTTATCGCATGCCCTCTGACTGAAATGGTGAAAGATTGCCTGAAGGATAGCGGAATGGACCTCAAGAGCATCATGAAGTGTCGCAACATGTTTGCTTTGGGATTAGTATGCTGGCTTTTCGACCGTGATCTGGAGATTGCCTTCAAATTCCTTCGCGAGAAATTTGCCAAGAAACCCGATATTGCAGAAGCCAACATCAAGGTCATTCAAGCAGGTTATGATTATGGCCATAATACCCATAGCAGCGTTGCAAACGTTTATCGCATCGAAACCAAGCATAAGGTTCCTGGACGATACATGGATATCACAGGAAACAAAGCTACCGCATACGGTTTCATTGCTGCAGCCGAAAAGGCAGGATTGAAACTCTACTTGGGTTCCTATCCTATCACTCCTGCGACAGACGTGTTACATGAGTTGTCCAAACACAAGTCATTGGGTGTCATTACAGTTCAATGTGAGGACGAGATTGCAGGCTGCTCAAGTGCGGTTGGTGCTTCTTTCGCAGGTGCATTGGCTGTTACTTCTACCTCTGGCCCTGGTATCTGCCTGAAGAGTGAAGCCATGAATTTGGCTGTCATCATGGAACTACCTTTGGTTGTCCTGGATGTGCAGCGTGGTGGACCTGCCACAGGCCTTCCCACCAAGTCTGAGCAAACCGACCTCTTGCAAGCCCTTTTCGGACGAAATGGAGAAAGTCCCATGCCTGTCATCGCTGCGACCAGCCCTACCGACTGCTTCGATGCTGCCTACCAAGCAAGCAAGATAGCGCTCGAGCACATGACGCCTGTCATCCTGATGACAGATGCTTATGTTGCAAATGGCTCAGCTGCCTTCCGCTTGCCCAATCTGTCGGAATATCCTTCCATTAATCCCCCTTATGTCCCTGAGGAACTAAGAGGAACCTGGACACCTTACATGCGTACTGAGAACGGTACCCGCTATTGGGCTGTTCCAGGTCGCGAGGGATTCCAGCACATCTTAGGTGGATTGGAGAAAGATGATAAGACGGGAGCTATCAGCACGAATCCAGAGAATCACGACCTGATGACACGCAAACGTGCTCAGAAGATTGCCAACATTCCCGTTCCTGACTTGGAGGTACTGGGCGACAAAGAAGATGCCGACCTACTGGTTGTGGGTTTCGGAGGAACCTTTGGTCATCTCCATGCAGCGATGGATGAGATGCGGGCTTCTGGCAAGAAGGTGGCTTTGGCACATTTCAAGTTTATCAACCCATTGCCCCAGAATACAGCAGAGGTATTGAAAAAATATTCCAAGGTAGTAGTTGCAGAACAGAACATGGGACAATTGGCCAGTTGGCTACGCATGAAAGTCGATGGATTCTGTCCATATCAATTCAATCAAGTGAAAGGACAACCTTTCGTTGTCAACGAATTGGTAGAGGCCTTCAATGCAATTATCAACAAATAAGAAGAGGACATTATTATGGCATACACAGTACAAGACTTTAAGAAAGGACAGCCCAGATGGTGTCCTGGTTGTGGCGATCACTTTTTCTTGGCCAACCTGCAGAAAGCAATGGCTGAAATTGGTGTTGACCCCTGGAATACTGCCGTTATCTCTGGCATCGGATGCTCCAGCCGTTTGCCTCATTATATGGCCACTTATGGCATGAATACCATTCATGGTCGTGCCGCAGCCATCGCAACTGGATGCAAGGTGGCAAATCCCAGGCTTACCGTATGGCAGATAAGTGGCGATGGTGATGGTCTTGCCATCGGAGGCAACCATTTCATCCACGCGAACCGCAGGAACATCGACCTTAACATGATCCTCCTGAACAATCGAATCTATGGACTTACCAAAGGTCAATATAGTCCTACCAGTCCCCGCGGATTTGTCAGCAAGTCAAGTCCTTACGGAACTGTAGAGGATCCTTTCCGACCCGCTGAGCTTTGCTTTGGTGCACGTGGTCATTTCTTCGCTCGTGCCGTTGCGACAGACGCTCCAGGAACCATCGAGATTCTAAAGGCTGCATACAATCACAAGGGAGCCAGCGTATGCGAAATCCTGCAGAACTGCGTCATCTTCAATAATGGCGCTCACGACGCTGTCTACTCCCCTGGAACACGTGCCAAGAATGCAATCTACGTCAAGCATGGAGAACCTCTCGTCTTTGGCGACCAGCAGCAATACGGACTGGTGCAAGACGGTTTCTCGCTGAAAGTCGTGGAGATTGGTCAGAACAACGTTACGATCGACGATATCCTGATTCACGATGCTCATTGCGAGGACAACACGCTCCAACTCAAGTTGGCCTTGATGGGAGACAACGATGGATTCCCCATCGCATTGGGCGTAATCCGTGATGTGGAGGCACCCACCTACAACGATGCGATAGAGGCACAGATAGAAGAGGTAAGTGCCAAGAAACCTTACCACAGCTTTGCTGAACTGCTGGAAACCAACGATATTTGGGAAGTGAAGTAAAAGCATATTTATATTAACGCTAATTTTGATAAACAATCATTCGATGAATTTTGTAGAAGAATTGAAATGGAGAGGCATGATCCACCAGATGATGCCTGGCACAGAAGAACTCCTGGAAAAGGAAACCGTGACTGCTTATGTAGGCATCGACCCTACGGCAGACAGCCTTCATATCGGCCATCTGTGTGGTGTGATGATGCTTCGTCACCTTCAGCGCTGCGGCCACAAGCCTCTTGCCTTGGTTGGTGGGGCGACGGGCATGATTGGCGATCCCAGCGGCAAGAGCCAGGAGCGTAACCTGCTCAACGAAGATACCCTTCGCCATAATGTGGCATGCATCAAGAAACAGCTGTCGCACTTCCTGGATTTTGAAAGCGATGCTCCCAACAGAGCCGAACTGGTCAACAACTACGACTGGATGAAAGACTTCACTTTCCTGGATTTCGCACGCGACATCGGCAAATGCATCACCGTCAACTATATGATGGCAAAGGACAGCGTGAAACGTCGCCTGAATGGTGAGGCCCAGGATGGCATGTCATTTACAGAATTCACCTATCAGCTCCTCCAGGGTTACGACTTCCTCTATCTCTATCAGACGAAGAACTGCAAACTGCAGATGGGCGGTAGCGACCAATGGGGCAACATCACGACCGGCACAGAGCTGATCCGCCGCAAACTGGGCGTTGAAAACGAAGCCTTTGCCCTCACTTGCCCTCTCATCACGAAGGCTGACGGCAAGAAATTCGGAAAGACAGAGAAAGGCAACATTTGGCTCGACCGCAATCGCACGAGCCCATACACCTTCTACCAGTTCTGGCTCAATGTGGCCGATGCTGACGCAGAGCGCTACATCAAGATATTCACCTCCCTGGATAAGGAGACCATCGACAGCCTCATCGAGGAACATCGTCAGGACCCAGGTCGTCGAGTGCTGCAGAAAAAGTTGGCAGAAGAGGTTACCGTGATGGTTCACAGCCGCGAAGACTACGAGTTGGCACTGGAAGCCAGCAATCTCCTCTTTGGAAAGGCAACCAAGGAAAGTCTGGTGAAACTCGACGAACAAACCCTTTTGGACGTGTTCAGTGGTGTACCTACGTTTGAGGTCGACAAGGCTCTCCTTGCAGGTGAAGGCATCAAAGCCGTTGATCTGTTTGCCGAGAAGACACAATGTTTCCCCAGCAAGAGCGAAATGCGCAAGCTGACTCAGGGTGGCGGCGTATCTCTCAACAAGGAGAAACTGTCTTCCTTCGATCAACCTGTAACAGAAAACAACCTCTTGGATGGCAAGTATCTGCTCGTCCAGCAAGGCAAAAAGAAGTATTTTCTGCTCATAGCGAAATAAAAAGATCGGGAATATGAAGGTTTTTGAAGAGAGAAAACAAGATTTTTTTCCTTTTCATTTTCCTCTTTACACTTTTCTTCGTATCTTTGCACCCGCATTCTGAAAAAGAATGGATAGGATTGGGCTATGGTGTAATGGCAGCACAAGACATTTTGGTCGTCTTAGTCCTGGTTCGAAACCGGGTAGCCCAACCCAAGAAAAGAGCGTGTAGAATTTACACGCTCTTTTCTTTTCCCTTTATTTTTTCTTCCAGATGAAGCGGTAGTTGAAGCGTCGGTTGGGAGCCGTATCGCCGTGGGTGCAGAGCGAGATTGGCGTTTCCAGCTCCTGTGGATTGTCAGCCCACTTGAAGTCAAACGAGGTTTTGCTTCCCTTGATGCTCAGCCACTGAGCAGGGATGGAGAGTTCCAGTTCACAACCATTCACGGCGTATGGAACGTTTCCCTGCTCTACCCACATACCATCACTATAGCGCATAACTGCTGTACTGTTATCGAGGACCCGCCCATTCACCAACAGATCGTAGCCGTACCAACCCGTCTCGCTGTTCTGGTCAGCATCTATCAGCAGTAGCATCCAGTTGGGGTCCGTGTGAGGTGTAATTGGAGAACCTGTCTTGACGTAGAAAGCCACTTCTCCCTTTTTGGTAAGCGCCACCTTAGTGTCTTGCAGGTCATTGCGTCCTGTCTGGTCGGTATAGTGCAGCCCGGCATATCCGTCGGCATCACGATGAGTAACGTCACCTCTGGTATCGCGATAAACAACCGTCACACTTTCCCAATCGCAGAAATCACCGTCTATACCTATTTTATTATATCCTTTGTTCACAGGAATCGGTCTTGCACCTTTGTATCGACGTATGTTCTGGGCCATCTGCATGTAGAAGTTGTCCGTATAGCCATCCTTCATGGGCTGAATCGTGCGGTTGAACTCAGCATTGTATTGGTCAACGAAGACGAAGGAATGACGAGGACGGTTCATGAACCAGGCATTGTCGCCCCATCCGTACTTGCCGGCAGTCCACTCGTTCCAATCGTTCAGATAGATGAACTGGGGATCGGCAGCCAGAGCGTCGTCCCACCTCTCCTGGAAATATATGCCGTAGCCAGTTGGGTTATCCACGGTCTTGCCCAGCCAAGGCACATAGGCGCGGCGGGGCATATCGTATTCGTCAAGCTCTGGCTCCAGAGTGTGGCGCGACCAGGATTTCCCCACTCCCATGTGACGTTCGTCCATAGCCAGAGGATGCTGGGCTGGCGTGACAGCAGCCTCTTCCAGTTGCCCCTTGTGCTTGGAGACTAACTGCTGAGGAGTCATACTGACGATGTCCAGATGGTCCATCTGGTAACCGAAACTCCAGTTGTCCTCTGTGCCGATATATCTTTTGCCCTTCGATTCATAATAGCCCCACCACATATTCCGCAGGGTAAAGTAGTCAAGTATCTCCTGTGGATAGTCACTGGCGCTCACATCCTTGTACTTCCCGTTAGCGTCGCTCGACGGGTCAGCGTTATAGAGCAACAGAGGCTTGCCATCCCAGTAGAACCAGAGGTCCTTGTATTTTCCTGCCTGATAGTATCGCTCATAGAGCTGCTTGACTACGTTCACAGGCTTGTTGTTGTAGGACCAGAACACGAACTGTGGAGTACGGTTGCCTTCCTCTCGCATTTTCATCATGGTGGAGAAGAGCACTTCCCACTCGTCCCAGTAGCAGACGCCGTTGGTGACATCCATCACCAGGACATCCACACCCGCATCCTGAAGCATGGAAATATCGTGGCGGATAACCCATTCGTCCTGACTCAGGAAGTAACCTACTTCAGGTTCGCCCCAATGGTAGGAACCGTATTTCCAAAGCGGATGGCTGCCCTGTTTTCTGGCCATCGGGTCTTCGTGCAGAATCTTCGTCACATCGGTATACGGTCCCTTCAAGTTGTGATTGTTGGGCGTATGCCAAGTGATGTAAAAGATGCCCACCACCCGACGGTGGTCGGTCTTGACGTCGCCCACCAAATCATTCAGCGGCATCTGGCGACCCAATGCGTCCGTAGCTACCCAAGTGTCGCTCATCAGGTCGGTTTCAACATTCTCCTTGCCATTCACTTCTGTTTGGGCTGACAGGGTGTTCCCGCCTCCACAAAACATCGTTGCTGCCGTCAAAACGGTCCAAAATACATGTTTCTTCATCGTATTTGCTTTTATTTGATAGCAAAGATAATGAAATCTATCGAATTGTCAGCATAAAGAAGCTAAAGTTTCATTTTTGTTCAAGCGAAACTTCAATTAATCACATCAGAAAACCTGTAGCATTGACGACGAAAACGCAACGTGTTGAAACCTCAAACACAACGTGTTGAAACCTCAAACGCAACGTGTTGAAACCTCAAACTCGACGTGTTGACTTTGCGATTTCAACGTGTTGTCTTTTTCTTGCTCACATCGATGTTGGGGGCGTGCGTGTCATGAATTCACATGAACTCAAAAATGACCTACACCCTACACCAGGCACCCGTAATGCATTAACTGCCAATAGGATACACGGGTGTAGGCTGGGTGTAGATGCCTACACCCGTGTATTTCGTTGTCCCACAAAGAGTTACGGGGTGGCGGTGTAGAGTGTAGGGCACTTTTGAGTTCATATGAAAACTTCGCTGATACCTCCTACCCAGGGTGATACCCTGCGCAAAGTGCTGATGGCCTTCCAGGCCGTTTCCACGCTGGGGTTTCATTACTTCCGAAAGTTAAATCAAAATTATTTTTAAGATTTTTCTTTGTATTTTTTGTTAATCTTCTGTTTTTTGCTAATTTTGTAGCGTGACAATTCCATTCTGCCACATTTTCGAGGCTACTCGATGCGGGCAAGGGTGGATATTCCCATCAGCGGGTGGGACCCAACTTTTTGGAAAAAAACGAAGCGTTATGCTCGTCTTGTCGAGTTGAAACCTGAGAAATTTCAAGTAAAGACAAAGAGGTGACATAACGGCTTCCACGTTCATGGCGTGGACTGCTGTTTTGCATCTGTCTTTACGGGTTTTCTCAGGACCTCAACTTGAAGATGTGGACACATCAGTTCCACGCTTCAACGTTTCATGAGAGTTCCTTCTTGGGGAAAGAATAACAAAAACATAAAGCAATCAATACATTATGAAGAGTTTAAGACGTTTTCTGCTTTGCCTGCTTGCCCTGCTGATAAGCATCGCTGCAAATGCCCTCGATTTTGAGGTGAATGGTATTAAGTATACTACTACGACTGGTGGAGTTGCGGTTACTGGCTACAACAACAATGCCACGAATCTAGTACTCAATGGTTCTGTTGCTTACAATGGGACAACTTACAATGTGGTAAGCATCAGGTATAATGCCTTCCAAAATTGCACCAGCCTGACAAGCGTGGGAGACCTCCCGGCATGCACCAGCATCGGATATCAAGCGTTCTATGGTTGCACCAGCCTGACGAGCGTGGGAAACCTATCGACTTGTACAAGCATCGGCAGTGCTGCGTTCTCAGATTGCACCAACCTGACGAGCGTGGGAGATCTACCAGCTTGCACCAGTATCAGTTCGGATACGTTCTGTTATTGCACCAGCCTGGCGAGCGTGGGAGACCTATCGGCATGCACAAGCATCGACAGTTCCGCGTTCTTTTGTTGCACCAGTCTGGCAAACGTGGGAAACCTATCGGCTTGCACCAGCATCGGCAGTTCCGCGTTCTTAGATTGCACCAACCTTGAAAAGATAAATCTGACGGCCTCCAATGTAGCAACATTGGGTAGCAGCAACAATTTCCCAAAGAATATAACCATCTTTGTTCCTGCATCCCTACTGGAGGCATATAAGGCTGCCAACAACTGGAAAGACATCGCCAACCAGATTGTCGCTTATGGCGCAAAGACCGATTACGACATCACGGCGTATGCCCAAGAGAATTCTTCTGCCGTTCATGCAAAGATTGGCGAACTGCATCTCGATGAAGTGCTTTCGCTGAAGATTTCAGGAACCATCAACAGTTACGACATCATGGTGCTGCGCAACAAGATGCACAACTTGCACCATCTGGACCTCTCCGATGCTCGCATTGTGGCAAACGACTATGAATATTATACAGGCCATCATACAGAGGATGACGTGCTAGGAGCATATAGTTTCTATAATTTATACAATCTGATTTCTATTCAGTTGCCCACGACAATAAATTACATTGATGATGTCGCTTTCTATGGTTGCAACGCCTTACATAGTATCGTTATCCCAGAAGGAGTAACGAGCATTGGGAGTAGTGCTTTTGGTTATAGCTCGTCTTTGTCATCCGTTTCTTTCCCTACTACACTGACAGAAATTAATAGCCGGGCATTTGAAAATTGCAGTAAATTAACTTCCATCACCCTCCCTGAGAATATAGAAACCATCAAAAGTGGGGCTTTCTATTCCTGTTCCAACCTTGAAGAAGTACATATTCCTAGCATGGTGACTAAAATAGAAGACTATGCTTTCTATGGCTGTCGGGCCCTAAAAGACGTATGGACCTACACGCTGGTACCCCAGAACATAGGACAGAACACCTTCAGCAACTATGAAACAGCCACCCTCCACGTCCAGAAGACAAGCTACGACACCTATTACTGGAACACACAATGGAGCCAGTTTGCCCTGCTGACCGAATTCGAGGGAACCTACAAGCAGTGGCTCATCAACAACGAGACGGACTACGTGATAGACGACAATACGGGCGTGATAGATACCGACGAGGATGCCACAGGAGAGATAGACCCAGGCAGCGGACTCATCTCTGAGAACGAGGACGACGAGCAGGAGATGGGAACCATCATCATCGAGGACGACGGCTCGCTGGTGGGCAGTCTGATTGGGCACGGCCACATCTCATCGAAGTGGCTGAAGTTCCACATCAAGGTGCAGAAAGCGAAATGGTACTTCCTTTGCTTCCCCTATCAAGTTCCCCTGAGCAACATCGAATGCGAGGGCAGCTGGGTATTCCGCTACTACGACGGAGCGGCACGCGCCCAGAATGGACAAGGAGGATGGAAGAACCTGTCCGCAGGAACCCAATACCTGGAGGCTGGCGTGGGATACATCTTCCAATGCAACAAGGACACAAAGCTGAAGATAAAGGTGAACACGCAGAACGTGAACCTGAGTCCTGGCGACATCATCAAGAGCCTGACCACCTATGTGGCAAACAACATCCAGGATGCCAGCTGGAACCTGATGGGCAATCCCTTCACCAGCTACTTCAACATGGACGATATGAGTTACGAGAGTCCCATCACCATCTGGAACGGCACGAGCTACGAGGCTGTCCGCCCAGGCGACGACGACTACCACTTCCGTCCCTTCCAAGCCTTCTTCGTGCAGAAGCCAGAAGCGGTGAAGAACCTGCTGTTCCCAGCATCGAAGCGCGAGACCTACAACCAGTCGAAGAAAGCGATGGAGGCCAGCGTGAAGCGGCGTGCCGTGCGTGGCGTGAATCCCCAGCGTCTGCTGGTGAACCTGACCCTGAGCGATGGGACGACAACAGACAAGACCCGCGTGGTATTCAACGACGAGAAGACTATGGCCTATGAGCCAGAATGCGATGCCTCGAAATTCATGGCATCAGGCGTGCCTCAATTCTATTCGCTGGATGGCAAACAAGTATGTTATTCCATCAACGAGCGTCCAAACGGTGATGTGCAACTGGGCTTCTCGACACAAAGAGCAGGCACCTATACCATCGAGGCGACACGCATGGACAAGCCCATGCTGCTGAGAGACATGGAGACGGGCATCACCTTCGACCTGGCAAATGGAGGCTATGAGTTCAAGACAGAGGCAGGAACCTTCAACAACCGCTTCATGCTCGTAGAGAACAAGCAAGCCACAGGCCTGGCAGACATCAAGACGAAGTTGGGCGTAAGCATCATGTCGGTCCCCGGAGGACTGGAAATCAATGGTCTCAACGGCACATCCACAAGCATCTACAGCACCGATGGCAAGCTGATGAAAGAACTCGACAGCGACGGCTTCGTAAACCTGAAGAGCGGCATCTATGTAGTGAAAGTGGGCGAGATGAAAACCAAGGTTCTGGTGAAATAATCCTTCTGTGTCATGAGAAGAACATCCATTCAATACCTGCTTGCCTTGCTGTTTCTCTTTCCCCTAGGAGAAACAGCGATGGCGCAGGGTAATTTCAACCCCGACAATCCGCCTGAGCCAAGAGTGCTGAACCGCATCCAGGTGGTATCGTCGCCAGAAGATGCCGGCTATGTATCAGGAGCAGGCCAATACGAAACAGGGACGGTCATCAGCATCCGCACTTCGCAGAAATCCACAGATTACACCTTCCTCCATTGGCTGAAAGATGGTGTCGTTTACTCGCAGAGCATGAATTTCAGCTATACGGTGGAAGATGGGAACAAAGTGTTCACCGCTGTCTATGAGTTCAACCCTGCAAACCCTGCCGAGCCTACCCTGCAGGCAAAACGGCACATCTATCTGAACAGCAACCTGGAAGATGCCTGCTCCTTTAACCGCGCGAGTGGAGAAAAGGCGGATGTGGGGGCATCCGTATATCTGAGAGCGTATGCCAATCAGGGGTTTGTCTTCCAAGGATGGTATCAGGGAGACGTAAAACTGAGCGGAAGCAATCCGTTCTATTACACCTTACCCGACAATGACGTGACGCTCACAGCTCACTTCGAGTTCGATCCTGACAGCCCAGACGACCCGCAGGGAAGCCAAAGTGACGTGGACAACCCTGACTTTTTGTTGGGCGACGTGAACCACGATGGAAAGGTAAGCATAGGTGATGTGGCAGTTCTGGTGCAAATCCTGAAGAGAGGAGAATTCGATGAAGCAGGCGATATGGATGGCAACAACGTCATCACCACAGCTGATGTGAATGCTTTAACGGACCTCATCTTGGAGAGATAGAGGAGCCAGAATCCGAAAAACGTTTGCTTGATTCAAGGTCTGATACGGAAGGGGGCTTTTCGGCTCCCTTCCTCGTTACCGTTATGTTTCGTGAAAAGCGAAACCATCTTTTCAAAAAAAAAATCGGGGATTACGCTTCTGACAGGTAGAATTCTGCTGCCAATGAGCACATACCAAAAAGAAGGGGGCTTCGCAGCTCCCTTCCTCCAATTTAAACTAAACCTTAACTATGAAAAAATCTAATGTTTTATTCGGCACTCCAAAATTCGTAATAATCTTTAAAAAAAACAAGATAATGATAACAAATGTTTATATGATTAGTTTTTTTTAACACTTTTATAGGGGCAAACACTCTTTTTGCATACAGAAAAGAGAACATAAATGGCAAAAATTGACTACCTTTGCAGTGCGAAAAAGGAAAATGGCTCAAATGAAGAAACTTCTCATCGAAACATACGGCTGCCAGATGAACATTGCCGATAGCGAAGTGGTTGCTTCCATCATGGGAATGGCTGGCTATGAAGTATGTCAGGATTTGGAAGAGGCTGATGCCGTTTTCCTGAACACGTGTTCCGTGCGAGACAATGCTGAGCAGAAGATCGTCAACCGATTGGAGTTCCTGCATAGCCTGAAGAAAAAGAAGCAGAATCTCATCATTGGTGTGCTGGGATGCATGGCCGAGAGGGTTCGCGAAAAACTCATCGAGGAGCATCATGCTGACATTGTTGTGGGTCCTGACAGCTACTTGTCTCTGCCTGACCTGATTGCTCAGGTGGAATGCGGACAGAAAGCCATCAACGTGGAACTCTCCACCACAGAGACGTATCGCGACATTATCCCCCAGCGCATCTGTGGCACTCAAATCAACGGTTTTGTCAGTATCACACGCGGATGCAACAATTTCTGTCACTATTGCATCGTACCTTATACACGAGGACGCGAGCGCAGCCGCGATGTGGAAAGCATCCTCCGCGAGTGCCGTGACTTGTCGGACCGCGGATTCAAGGAAGTGACTCTGCTGGGGCAGAATGTCAACAGCTATGCCGCCCCCAATCCTTCAGGGGAAGGGGATGTCCGCTTCCCTCAGTTGCTGCGTCTGGTTGCCCGTGAAGTTCCCAATATGCGTGTCCGCTTTACCACTTCGCATCCAAAAGACATGAGCGACGACACCCTGCATGTGATTGCCGAGGAGCCGAATATCTGCCACCACATTCATCTGCCCGTACAAAGTGGGAGCAATCGGATACTGAAACTGATGAACCGCAAATATACCCGCGAGTGGTACCTCGACCGTGTGGCTGCCATACGTCGGATCATCCCGGATTGTGGCTTGAGCACCGATATCTTCTGTGGATATTGCAGCGAGACGGAAGAAGACCACCAACTGAGTCTAAGCCTAATGCGCGAATGTGCCTACGACAGTGCCTTCATGTTCAAATACAGCGAACGCCCTGGCACCTACGCCAGCAAGCATCTGCCTGACGACATTCCTGAAGAGACCAAGATCCGACGTCTCAATGAGCTGATTGCCCTGCAAAATGAACTTTCCGCAGAGAGCAACGCACGATGCATAGGAAAAGATTATGAAATACTGCTCGAAGGTGTCAGCAAGCGTAGCCGCGAGCAACTCTTTGGCAGAACAGGACAGAACAAGGTAGTCATCATCGATCGTGGTTTACACCACATTGGTGAAACGGTTCGCGTGCGCATCACAGAAAGCAGCAGTGCCACCCTGAAGGGAGTGGAATGCAAGGATTAACCGCGAGAAAACGAATTAAGAGATGAGAAAGAAACATTCCTCCTGGCAATGGCAAGCGCTGACAAGTACCATCAGTACAACGATGGTCCTCGTACTCCTTGGTTTGGTTGTTATCTTCGTGCTGACCGCCAAGAAGTTGAGCGAATCTGTTCGCGAGAACCTGACCGTCACAGTGGTACTGCAAGACGATGCATCTACTCAGGACGCCAAGAAACTCATGACGGAACTGAGCCAAAAAGCGTATGTTAACGAAATCGAATACATCAGCAGCGAACAAGCTTTGAACGAGCAGATAGAGGCTATGGGACTTGATCCTACGGAATTCCTGGGAACAAATCCCTTTTCCATCTCGATGGAGTTGAAGATGAAGGCAGACTATGCCTGCAATGACTCCCTCCTATGGATCTCCAAGGAACTGAGTGAGAGTAAACTTGTGTCTGACGTCATGTATCAGAAGGATTTGGTGGACAACCTCAACGAGAACCTGCAACGTGTCTCGCTGATTCTGCTGGTCTTTGCCGGACTTCTGATCATCGTTTCCCTCAGCCTCATCAACAATACGGTTCGCCTGAGCGTCTACAGCCGTCGATTCATCATCCACACGATGAAACTGGTAGGCGCCAAATGGAGTTTTATCCGCCGGCCCTTCCTCGTTCGCAGTTTCTGGATAGGAATCCTGTCAGCGGTATTAGCAGATGCCATCCTGTTGGGGACGATTCACTGGGCATTCAAATATGATGCTGCCATCCGTCAATATGTTCCGATGACGAACATAGCGATTATGGCTGGCTGTGTTCTGATCTTTGGATTGGTCATTACCGTATTGTGCACCTATTTATCCGTCACACATTATCTGAATATGCGTGAGAGTGATTTACATTAGAAACATAATAAAGATATTCACACTATAGAATAACATGAACAACTTTGCTTTCAACAAAAAGAATTTCATTCTGCTGGCTATCGGAATGGTGATCATCATCATTGGTTTCATTCTGATGTCTGGCTCAGGCAGCAACGAGAAGGCCTTCAATCCTGAGATTTTTAGTGCCACCCGTATCAAACTGGCACCTCTGGTTTGTCTTGCAGGCTTTCTCTTCGTGATTGTCGCCATCATGTACAATCCCAAATCTCGAATAGGAAAGAAGGAAGACAGCAATGAGTGATATACAAGCCCTCATCTTAGGTCTGGTACAGGGACTCACCGAGTATCTTCCTGTCAGCAGCAGCGGCCATCTGGAGATTGGCAAGATGCTTCTTGGCATAGACTCAGAGGCAGGTGGATTGACCTTCGACATCATCGTCCACATTGCCACCGTCTTTGCTACTCTCGTTGTCCTATGGAAAGAGATAGGATGGATTTTCCGTGGATTGCTGAAGTTCGAATGGAACGACGAGACAAAGTACACGATGAACATCCTTATTTCCATGATTCCAGTGGGTATCGTAGGTTTCTTTTTCAAGGACAGTATCGAAGCCTTGTATACCAACGAGCATATACGCGCCCTAGTCGTAGGTTCCTGTCTCATCATTACAGCTATTCTGCTCACATTGACCTATTTCTATCAGCCACGTGAACGCGAAAAGATATCGCCTCTTCACGCATTCATCATCGGCATTGCGCAGGCATGTGCCGTGCTGCCTGGCTTGAGCAGAAGCGGCAGTACCATTGCAACGGGACTCCTGCTTGGCAACAGTAAGCAGAAACTGGCCCAGTTCTCGTTCCTGATGGTGATTCCCCCTATTCTGGGCGAAGCGCTCCTTGACTTCAAACACATTTTCGCACCCAGTGCAGAGTATCTGGCAGAGCATGGAACCACAACACCCATCTCCACTTCTGCCATCATCATAGGTTTCCTGGCAGCATTCATTTCTGGATGCTTCGCCTGCAAATGGATGATTTCATTGGTAAAGAAATGCAAACTTATCTATTTCGGCATATATTGTGCCATCATAGGTGTGCTGGTGCTGATTTTGGGTTAAAAAGCTATATATCGGTCATCTGACTCATGAACTTCACAGAAGGAGAAATCTTATATTTCGACAAGCCGTTCACCTGGACAAGCTTCAATCTGGTTGCCAAGGTCCGTTGGATTTTGTGCAAGAAGTTGGGTGTCAAGAAACTGAAGGTGGGTCATGCTGGCACCTTAGACCCCCTTGCCACAGGCGTGATGGCAATCTGCACTGGACGTGCCACCAAACGCATCAATGAACTCCAGAATCACACCAAAGAATATGTAGCTACTCTACAGTTGGGAGCCACCACTCCTTCCTTCGATCTGGAGAAACCCATCGATGCCACTTATCCTACTGAGCACATCACACGTGAAAAAATTCTGGAGGTATTAGGGAAATTCATTGGGCAAATAGAGCAAATTCCACCTTCCTTCTCAGCATGCAAAGTGGATGGAAAACGTGCCTACGACCTTGCCCGCAAGGGGAAGGAAGTCGAACTCAAGCCCAAAATTCTGGTCATCGACGAGATAGAGTTGCTTGAATTCTCTCCCGATACGATGCAGATGACCATCCGCGTAGTGTGCAGCAAAGGGACTTATATCCGTGCCCTTGCCCGCGACATTGGATTAGAATTGGGCAGTGGAGCCCATCTGATTGCCTTGCGCCGCACTAAAATAAATAATGTTCGCGCGGAAGATTGCATGAAGATTGAGGACTTTCCCCAATGGCTTGACCAACAGGAAATCGAAGACTATAAGACAAAAGAATAAAGTCGATTGCGACACCATAGAACAAATAAAAAATAATACAACAAAAACATAAAAAGGATGAAACTCTCCCAATTCAAATTCAAACTTCCCGAGGATCGTATCGCCCAAGAACCTGCTCCCTTCCGCGACGAGTGTCGTCTAATGGTGGTTCATGCCAAGAGTGAAATCATCGAGCATCGCGATTCCTTCCGAGACATTCTGGATTATTTTCAGGAAAAGGATGTTTTTATTTTCAATGACACAAAGGTTTTCCCTGCTCGTCTCTATGGCAACAAGGAAAAAACAGGTGCCAAGATTGAGGTTTTCCTGCTGCGCGAGTTAAACGAGGACATGCGTCTTTGGGATGTTCTTGTGGATCCTGCCCGTAAGATCCGTATTGGCAACAAACTCTACTTTGGCGAAGATGATTCCATGGTGGCTGAGGTGATTGACAACACCACGAGTCGCGGGCGCACTCTCCGCTTCCTCTACGATGGTCCCCACGACGAATTCAAGCGTGCACTCTTTGCCTTAGGCGAAGCTCCCATTCCCAAGGAAATCATCAAACGTGATGCCACTCCTGCAGACCTGGAGGATTTTCAATGTATCTTTGCCAAGAACGAGGGTGCCGTAACAGCTCCAACAGCTGGCCTGCACTTCTCTCCCCAGCTGATGAAGATGATGGAAATCAAGGGTATCGACTTCGCTTATGTTACCATGCATTGTGGATTGGGTAATTTCCGTGCCATCGATGTTGAGGACCTTACCAAGCACAAGATGGACAGTGAGGAGATGCACGTCAATGCAGAAGCCTGCAACATTATAAACAAAGCCAAGGAGGAAGGACACAAGGTCGTTGCTGTTGGGACCACCGTACAAAGAACCCTCGAAACCGCTGTCAGTGCTGACAACCGATTAAAGGAATACGACGGATGGACCAACAAGTTCATCTTCCCTCCCTATGATTTCAAGATGGCTGACGCTATGGTTGCCAACTTCTACATGCCTTACAGCACTTTGCTGATGCTCACCTGCGCTTACGGAGGCTATGATTTGATCATGATGGCCTACAAGGAGGCTTTGCGCTTCAACGAACATGATATCGAGAAGCGCTACCGTTTTGGCACCTATGGCGATGCCATGCTGATTCTCCAGGACTAAAATGCATAACCTGTACGTCAGTTTAGGTTCCAATTTGGGGGACCGAGAACAGATGATTCGCCGAGCTCTTGCGCTCCTCGATGAGCGTGTGGGTGCGGTGGATGCTGTCTCAACCTTCATCGAGACCATGCCATGGGGTTTTCAGAGTCAGCATCCGTTCCTCAATGCCGCAGCTCTGGTTCATACCATGCTTTCTCCTCGCCGTTGCCTTCTGGAAACACAACAGATCGAACGTGACTTGGGACGCACACAGAAAAGCACAAACGGGCAATACCACGATCGACCTATTGATATTGACTTGCTGCTTTACGACAACCTTCACGTAGATGAGAAAGATTTCACCTTGCCTCATCCGCACATGCACGAGAGGGACTTTGTCATGATTCCTCTTCGAGAAATTCTACCTTCAGAATAAATCTTTTTGCCACAAAGTACAATCCATTCAACTTTTCTTTGTACCTTTGCACGCAAATTCAACATGTGGACAGATTTGGGCTGCTTGCAACCACAGTAAAAAATGCTAAAAGGAACGATGTCGCCTCACTCTTTCATCGACAAACACATCGTCACGCATTTCGCCCGATTTCTCTCCCCATACATTTATTAATTTATTAATGCTTAATTAAATTATGGGTTATTTATTTACATCTGAATCCGTTTCAGAAGGCCATCCAGACAAAGTGGCCGATCAAATCAGCGATGCCGTTCTAGACAAGATACTGGCATTCGACCCTCAGGCAAAAGTTGCTTGCGAGACACTTGTTACCACTGGCCAAGTAGTCTTGGCTGGCGAAATCAAGACACAGGCCTACGTAGACCTCCAGCGCATTGCACGCGAAGTGATCAACCGCATCGGCTACACCAAGACAGAGTACATGTTCGAAGGAAATTCGTGTGGAGTCTTCTCTGCCATTCACGAACAAAGTACAGACATCAATCGAGGTGTGGATCGTGAGATTCGCGAAGACCAAGGAGCGGGCGATCAAGGCATGATGTTTGGCTATGCTACCAACGAGACCGACAATTATATGCCTCTCAGTTTGGATTTGGCTCACCGCCTGCTGATTGTGCTGACTGAAATTCGTCGCGAGAAGAAACAGATGACTTATCTCCGACCTGATGCCAAGAGCCAAGTGACCATCGAATACAGCGATGACAATGTCCCGGTCCGCATCGACACTATTGTGCTCAGCACACAACACGACGAGTTCATCCTTCCCAAGGATGCTTCCCACGAAGCAGAAGTAGAGGCTGACTTTGAGATGCAGAAGCGCATCCATGATGACGTGGTCAACATTCTCATTCCACGACTAAAAGCATCCATTAGCAACAATCGGATTCTGGCTCTCTTTGACGACAAGATCAAATATTTTGTCAATCCTACAGGCAAGTTCGTTGTAGGTGGACCTCATGGAGATACGGGCCTGACAGGTCGTAAAATCATTGTTGATACCTACGGAGGCAAAGGTGCTCATGGAGGTGGAGCTTTTAGTGGAAAAGATCCTTCTAAAGTTGATCGCAGTGCTGCTTATGCAGCCCGTCACATTGCCAAGAATATGGTCGCTGCAGGAGTCGCAGATGAGATGCTCGTACAAATAAGCTATGCCATCGGTGTAGCCAAGCCTGTCAGCATCTACGTGAACACCTACGGGCGCAAACACGTCGACCTCACAGATGGTGAGATTGCCCAAAAGATTCAAAAACTTTTTGACTTGCGTCCCTACAGCATCGAGCAACGGCTGAAACTGCGCAACCCCATCTACGAGGAGACAGCTGCGTATGGACACATGGGTCGTGAACCAAAAGTGGTCACCAAGACCTTTGAGTCCCTTTACAACGATCGACGGAAGATTATGACTGTCGAGCTCTTCACTTGGGAGAAATTGGATTATGTAAATAAAATCAAGGAGGCATTCGGATTATGATTCACAGCATTTGCGTTTATTGCGCCAGCAGTACCAAAATTGATGACAAGTATTTCGAGGCAGCACATCTGTTAGGTCAAAAGATGGGGCAACTAGGCATCACACTCATCAATGGAGCAGGCAATCTGGGTCTCATGCAAGCCTCCACAGACGGATGTCTTGAGGCAGGTGGACGAGCTATCGGCGTGATTCCCTCCTTCATGATTGCTGAGAACTGGTGTCATCAAAGCATGACAGAGATTGTAGAGACTCCTGACATGCACACTCGTCAGCAGAAGATGGCAGAACTCAGCGATGCCGCCATTATTCTTCCTGGCGGATGTGGAACAATGGCTGAACTGACGGAACTTATCACGTGGAAACAACTGGGGCTGTATCTCAAGCCCATCGTAATCCTCAATATTGACGGTTACTACAACTCCCTGCTCGAAATGCTTCATCGCGCAGCAGATGAGCACTTCATGCGCAACGAGCATACAGCTATCTGGCGTGTGGCCCAATCTGTTGACGAGGCACTTCAACTGGCTATGAGTACACCTCTTTGGGATACCCAAGTACGCAAATTTGCAGCCATCTGACGATGTACACATTGCAACCCGATAGTATCCAAAGCGCTCCACTCGAGGATGTATCCACTCAGATTACGTCTGATTCGATACGTCCTCGAAAGTTCAGCGTCTATCGTATTGCACAAAGCATGCCGAACGCGACTCCGTCGCAATTGGATTCTGCCATTCAAGCCAACCTCCCAGAGCGAGAACATTTCCTCAGTACTCGCCCTGACACCCTCAACATCCCTGGTCTCGTCGGAAAGAATCCCTACGCATCACTCGACAGCATGCCTGCTGCCTATCAACAGAGTTTCTTTGCTGAAAACACACTTCTCCACCCAGAATTGGAAGTACGACCAACAGGGTTTGTAGCCACCCGACTTCCTTATCGTCTCTGGAGTGACGACTGGATTACAGGCATCATTTTGTTCATCTTCCTGACAGGTGTCTTCATCATCCATCGCAGCAAAAAATTTTTCCGCCTGCAAGCAAAGAATTTCTTCTTCCCCTCCAACGAGATGCAAAACGCATCCTCTCAGGAGACATGCATTGAACCAGACGCTTCCTTTCTGACAACTCTCGTGCTGAGTATGATGGGATCCATAATCCTCTTCGGATACATGCAGTACGATATGGACATCTTCTTCGGTCCCTGGTCACCCTATGTCCTACTGGGACTTCTCATCGCGGGATGGCTTCTCTACTTTTTTGTCAAACGGACTGTATATTCCCTGACAAATTGGGTTTTCTTCAACAAACAACAACGCCGTTTTTTTAACGAAGCATACTCCTTCCTTTTTTCTCTCGAAGCAGTCCTTCTTTTCCCTGCCCTATTGGTCACCATCTACTTTAAATTCCCATTGCGATATTGTCTATTTGGAATCCTCGGTTTGGTAATTTTAGTTAAACTTCTGCTTTCATACAAGTGCTTCACTATCTTTTTCAGAAATCTGTTTGGTGGTTTGCTTTTATTTGTATACCTTTGCGCCCTAGAAATGGCACCTTTGGCCATAATCTGGAGAATTTTGATGCGAACTATTGACATCCTGATTGTAAAATTTTAGGACAAAAGCATGATTAAAAAGATTCTGGTTTCACAACCAAAGCCTTCCTCAGAGAAGTCACCTTACTATGAGATAGCCCGTCGGCGCGGCGTCCAAATAGATTTCCATCCTTTCGTTAAAGTTGAAGGATTGTCCCCCAAGGAATTCCGTCAGCAGCACATCTCCATTCTGGACTATACCGCTGTGGTCTTTACTTCACGTCATGCTATCGACAATTTCTTCCAACTTTGCAAAGAGATGCGTGTCAACATCCCCGATGACATGAAATATTTCTGTATCACAGAGACCGTTGCCCTCTATATCCAAAAATACGTCCAGTATCGTAAACGCAAAGTGTTCTTTGGTACCACAGGAAAGATCAATGACATCATTCCTCAGATGGTCAAGCATAAAACAGAGAAGTATTTCATCCCCTTGAGTGATGTCCACAACAATGACTTTGCAGAACTTCTCGACAGCAAGAAGATTATCCACAAAGAGGGTGTCATGTATCGCACCGTCCCCAATCCCTTGCCATCTGATAAACCTTTCGATTACGACATGGTCATCCTCTTCAGTCCCAGCGGATTGAATGCATTGGTCAAGAACATCCCTGACTTCAAGGATTTCAAGGTTGCCATCGGATCTTTTGGTCCCACCACAGCCAAAGCTGTCAGAGATGCTGGTCTTCAACTCGAACTAGAGGCTCCCTCGCAACAATATCCCAGCATCACAGCCGCCCTGAATGCCTATTTGGAGAATGTAAATGGATAACCCTCCAAAACGCACGTTCAGGAAAAGCGAAAGACTCTGCAGCAAGAAAGTCATCGATGCACTATTTGCGGGTGGCAACAAGTCCTTCTCAGCCTATCCACTCCGCGTGGTCTATATGGAAAACTCTGAGCCAGGAGTCAAAGTTCTCATTTCTGTTTCCAAACGGCACTTCAAGCATGCTGTCGATCGCAATCGCGTCAAACGACAGATACGCGAAGCATATCGAAACAACAAGGACATCCTCCCTGCTGAAAAAGGTTTCAACTTGGCCTTCATCTGGCTAAGCGATGAGACATCCCCTTCTGACGTAGTCGCTAGTCGAATCATCAATCTACTCACCAGAATCAAAGAAGATGACTAATCCCTTTACCTATCTTCTGATTCAACCCATCCGCTTCTATCAGAAGTTCATTTCTCCGCTGACACCCCCCTCTTGCCGCTTCACCCCAACATGCAGCCAGTATGCCATTGAGGCATTGCGCAAACACGGCCCCATCAAGGGACTCGGCCTCGCCATATGGCGCATCCTGCGATGCAATCCATGGGGAGGTTCCGGATACGACCCTGTACCATGAAACACTTCATCGATTTCCACACTCACCATCCCAGCCGACAAGGCGAACTGGTCATCCAGCAGGACATGGATTCGTGGGGGATCCATCCTTGGCAGGCTGACCAATCCGCACCAACAGAATTTCCCTCTGACCATCTCTATCTAGCCATTGGCGAATGCGGACTCGATAAAGTCTGTACCACTCCCTTTTCCCTTCAGATGGAGGTCTTCCTGAAACACATCCAATGGAGCGAAACGCTTCGCAAGCCACTCATCATCCATTGCGTGAAAGCCTTTGATGAAATGCTCTCCCTCCGCCGCCAGTCGAAAGCCACACAACCCTGGATCCTGCATGGGTTTCGAGGGAAAAAGCAGCAAATGCAGTCGCTCCTTTCTCACGGATTCTATATCTCCTTCGGCTTCCACTACAACCCCCAGAGCCTCCTCTCCTGTCCCTTGGAAAGCATGCTCTTGGAGACTGACGATGACCCACGTCCCATCAGCCTTCTCTATAATCAGGTAGCCATCGAACTAGGAATTTCCATCAGCAAGCTATCCTCTCAGATGGAAAACAATTACCACACCATCTTTGGCGCGTGAGCAAAAAGAGGACATAAAAGAAGTGAGATTTCCGCTTTCGTCTACACCCACTTACTCGCAGCCTCTCGAATCCCTTTGAAATTTAGAAGGCTTACCAAATTTGTTTATTCCACATCGTCGTATAGGAAGTCTGGACGAACATCTGCTTCTTCTGTCAGAATCTGCACATTATGGAACTGCACATTGCGGGCGTGGCGAACGAAGAATCCCTTGGCAGGTAGGCATCCCCACATTGTGGCTTCCGGATAGTCCTTCTCCATCTCATTCTTTATGCGTTCGCTAATCTTTGGCAGTTCTGTTTCTGTAATGCCGCCTTTCTGCTGGATGTTGACATTGGAAAGCCAAATGTTCTCCACTGGATGACCTGGTAAGCCCGTAATACTGCAGCCCGTTGCTCCAGCTCCATGAACCAAGATGTTGCTAAGTTGAATGCCGTTGATGCGTCCCACCGTGTCAACGGGAACCAGATGGGTAAAGTCGGTGGGGTCGTCGTCTGGACTGCTGAACCGATAGCCTCGTCCGCGATTACCCAGACGGATGAAAATGGGCGACTCTGTGCCTTCAATGGTGAAATCGGAAATGTTGACATTTTCCATTACTCCCCCATCTACTATCTCCAACGAGATGGCCGATATGCCACGTGTCAAACCGTAAAGTTTTTTCTCCTGATTGCAGGAAGGCTTCACTACGATACTACTGATGCTGATGTTACGAAAACCTCCATTCGACTCTGTCCCCATTTTTACGGCATTGCAATGGCTGGACACGATGCAGTCCGAGATGCGTATGTTCTCGCATGACCGATCAGCAGTAGACTTTAGGGTAAGGCCATCATCATCCGTGTCAGCAATCATCCCCTTCACCACCACGTCACGACAGCAATCCAAATCAAGCGCATCGTTGTTGTAGTTGTCACGATTGAATACCGTAACGTCTTCTATCCTCACTCCGTCGCAGGCCAGATAGTGCTGCATCCAGCAACCGCTATTGCGTAGGGTGATGTCGCGCAGCACGATGTTCTCGCTCTGGATAAAACGGATGAGATGAGGTCGCAGGATACCAGCCTCCTCCATTGTGGTTTTCTTAAAGACACCGCCTTGACCATCAATGGTGCCCAACCCTTCGATAGTTACATTCCTCACCTTGTCGGCATAAATGAGTTGAAGAGTATTGTGTTGGGTGCGAAGCGAAACGTAATCCGACTTCATGGGACGGTAGTCCTTGATATCCGTGCTGCCGTAGAGTGTAGCTCCATTCTCAAGGAAGATATGTACGTCGCTTTTCAGGATGATAGTACCAATCTTGTAACCTCCAGCAGGAACTACTACCCGTCCGCCTCCAGCTTTCGAGCAGTCGTCAATGGCTCTTTGTAAGGCAACCGTGCTCAGTCGGGTGGTGTCTGCCCGTGCACCATATTTCAAGATGTTGAAATCTGTTGCGCCAGCACAAAATGCAACGCATAGTGCCAGCAGAAAAGAAACCTTTCTCATAATACTTCTACAAAATGTACTTTTTTGCTGTTAATCTATCGAGATATCGAATGGCCTATGCCCCAAAGGACGAGAATGGATCGTATCTTCCTTTTCATTGTTTTGGCCTTTTGTGTTCTATCCGTTTGCGAAGTTACGAAAATTTGAGAGCAGAACAAAATAAATCCATTCCTTTTTATGGCGAAACGGAACAATTTTGAAATCCACTATCCTTAATGTTGTGAAAGGCGAAACCACATTTTTCAAAACTATAATAGGAAATGCCTGGTTTCTTGCAAAAAAGGGAGAAGAACTATAAGCTCTTTCAAGAAAAATTCGTACCTTTGCATGCAATTTTGAAAACTTTCTAGAAAAACATGGAATTTAACAAACTCACCGCTGCTGAAGCAGCCTCATTTATCAAGAACGGACAAACCATTGGTTTGAGTGGTTTCACACCCGCTGGTGTTCCCAAAAGTGTTCCCGCAGAAATAGCTAAGCTGGCTACAGCCGAGCATGAAGCCGGCAGGCCCTACAAGATAAGTATCTTCACGGGGGCCAGCACAGGTCAGAGCTGTGATGGCGATCTCTCCAACGCAAACGCTATCGACTTCCGTGCTCCCTACACGACCAATCCTGACTTCCGCAAGAATGTCAACAGGAATACCCTGCATTACAGCGACCTGAACCTCTCCAACATGGCTACCCAGATACGCCAGGGATACTTAGGTCCCATCCATTGGGCTATCATCGAGGCATGTGCCATCGAGAAGGTAGGCAACAAGGCCCACATCTACTTGACTGCTGCGGGGGGTATCAGTCCCACCATATGCCGTCTGGCCAAGGAAGGCATCATCGTTGAGCTGAATGCTTTCCACAGTCCCAAGAGCAAGGGTATCCACGATGTATACGAGATAGAAGATCATCCTTTCCGTACACCTGTCATGATCACCAAGGCGAGCGACCGCATCGGAAAGCCCTATGTGGAAGTTGATGCTGACCGCATTGTTGGAGTGGTTGAGTGCGATATCCCTGATGAGGCACGTGCTTTCAAGGATCCTGATCCCATCACAACCCAGATAGGTCAAAACGTGGCAGACTTCCTGCTCGACAACCTGCGCAAAGGACTCATTCCCAAGAGTTTCCTGAATCTCCAAAGCGGAGTGGGCAGCGGAGCAAACGCTGTGCTGGGTGCTCTGGGTCAATGTCCTGAGGTTCCCAACTTCAACATCTACACAGAAGTACTGCAGGATGCACCTGTAGAACTGATGCGTGAGGGCCGCGTGCTGAGCGCAAGTTGCTGCTCCCTGACCGTTACCAACGATTGTCTTCGCGGCATCTACAACGACATCGACTTCTTCAAGGACAAACTGGTACTGCGCCCCTCTGAGATCAGCAATAATCCAGAGGTGATTGCCCGCATTGGAGTTTGCTCGTTGAATACCGCCATCGAATGCGACCTCTATGGTCACGTGAATTCAACCAAGATATGTGGTACCAAGATGATGAACGGTATCGGCGGCAGCGCTGACTTTACCTGCAACGCATACCTGAGCATCTTCACCTGTGGTTCTACCACCAAGGGAGGTGCCATCAGCAGTATCGTTCCTTTCGCCAGCCACATCGACCACACCAACCATTTCATCGATGCGGTAATCACAGAGTATGGTGTAGCTGACTTGCGCCATAAGAGCGACATGCAGAAGGCAGAGGAACTTATCAAGGTGGCTCATCCTGACTACCGTCCCATGCTGCAGGATTATCTGAAATATGCAGAGAAGAATGGAGGCCATACTCACCACTGCCTGAGTGCTGCCTTTGCTATGCATGACACCTTCCTGCGCAAGGGAGACATGCGCCTGACTGATTTTGCTGAATACGTCAAGTAATCCATCCGCATTTTATTGGTACAGATAATCAGGAAGGGGAGCTCCGATTGGGGTTCCCCTTCCTGGATATAGGAAAGGCAACAGAAAAAGTAGAACAGGCCCTCCACTGGCATCTTGTTTTGTCAGGATTTCAGAACAACATTCTTTCGAAAGGAAAAAGTGCCTTCATGGTGTCCTACCCAACACCTTAAAAGAAAGATTCTCTTACCGCCAATCCGTTGGGAACCAGTCGGTTGCAATGAAATCATCGCTGAGTTCACAATCCTCTTTGAGACACGACCTGTTGAATCTTGCCTTTCTACGTGTTGACTCGACAAAGTTGACGTGTTGAAATCGCAGACACAACACGTTGTTTTTCCCTTCTCAACGCGTTGTTCCCTCGAATGGCTCTTGAAAGACAATATGCTGAATGGATTTGTAAGGATTCCTGAAACCTTCTGAGGCTGATGGATATTCCCCCAAAAGACAATGAATCATCCTCTTCAACTAAGAGAAAGTGGAAGATTTGTTTCGATTTGGATTGCGTTTGTATTCCAATTTCTTGGATAGTTGAGCAAAAAAGCGTATTTTTGCAACCATAAAACGGAAAACATAAAACAAGAGACATGAAGATGAGAAAGACTCTGATTTTGGCAGTCATGATGGCTGCAGGCACATTTGCCCAAGCACAAACCAGCATCACGCGCGAAGTACTGAATTCCTTGGAAGGCACCTACACAGGCACTCCCGCTGAGAAAGCAATACGCAACGCCCTAAGCAGCAACAGCATCCAAAAGATGGCTGTGAATCAGGAAAACACTCAGGCACCTGATACTTACTTCAGCGTGGAAGTGAAGAACACGGGAATCAGCGACCAGCAGGGGAGCGGACGCTGCTGGTTGTTCACGGGGACCAATGTCCTGCGCAACCGTGCCATGAAGAATCTGGGGATAAAGGATTTCTTCTTCAGTCAAGTCTATCTTTTCTTCTATGACCAATTGGAAAAGAGCAACCTTTTCCTGCAGGGCGTGATAGATACCCGCAAGAAACCTCTGGATGACCAGATGGTGACGTGGCTCTTCAAGAATCCTCTCTCTGACGGTGGAACCTACACGGGCGTAGCAGATTTGGTGGCAAAATATGGTCTTGTCCCTCAGGACGTGATGGCTGAAACATACAACAGCAACAGCACCAGCGAATTCTGTGGACATCTGAAGCGAAAACTGCGCGAGTTTGGTATCCAGCTGCGAGAAAAGAGTGAGGCGGGCACCAGCGAGAAGGATCTGGAGAAGATGAAGGTGGAACAGCTGAAAACTGTCTACCATTTGCTCGTGCTGGCTTACGGTCAACCTCCCAAAAGCTTCACTTGGGCTCCCAAAAAGGATGGAAAGACTATCGGCTCCCCCAAGACCTACACTCCACAGGAATTCTACAAAGAGATATGTGCAGGCGAAGATGACCTGTATGCTGATTATGTGATGCTGATGAACGACCCCAGCCGCCCCTTCAACCAAGTCTATGAGATTGATTATGACCGTCACCTCTACGATGGACACAACTGGCTCTACGTGAACCTTGACATCGAGGCCCTGGAATCCATGGCTATCTCATCGCTGAAAGACTCCTGCCAGATGTATTTCAGTTGCGACGTTGGCAAGTTCCTGGATCGTACGACCGGCATTCTGGACTTGAACAATTTCGACTACGCAAGTCTGCTGGGCACCACCTTTGGCATGAACAAGAAGCAGCGCATCCAGACATTCGACAGCGGAAGTACCCATGCAATGACCCTGATGGCCGTTGATCTCGATGAGAATGGCAAGCCAAAGAAGTGGAAGGTAGAGAACAGTTGGGGTGAGAAATCTGGATATAAGGGCTACATGATCATGACGAAGGAATGGTTCCGTGAGTACATGTTCCGCTTAGTCATCAACAAGAAATACTGCACGCCTCAAGTGATGGAACTGCTGAAGAAGAAACCCGTCAAGCTACCCGCATGGGACCCCATGTTCATGGGTGAGGAATAAACCATCGACCTGTCAAGTCATCTCTAGAAAAAAGCAGTTTCAACGATGAGACCGCATCGTATCCTCTTCATTTGTCTGGGCAATATCTGCAGAAGTTGTGCTGCCCAGACTGTTATGCAGAATCTGGTAGACAAAGCTGGCAGATCTGCAGAGTTTGAACTGGACTCTGCTGGTCTGATCAGTTATCACCAGGGAGAGAAGGCGGATTCACGAATGCGTATGCACGCCAAACGCAGAGGGTACGACATAACCCACCTGTCGCGTCCCATCACGCAAAGCGATTTCCTCTATTTCGACCTTATTCTGGGCATGGACGACAGCAACATGGACCGTCTGATGGAATTGGCTCCCACCCTGGAGTCGCAGAAGAAGATACAGCGTATGACAGACTTTTGCCAGGAGATATCTACTGACCACATCCCTGACCCCTATTATGGTGGATCAAGCGGTTTCGAGTATGTGCTGGATGTTCTGGAAGATGCCTGCCAGGGCCTGCTCGAGAACTACAAGTGAGTTTATGCTCTCACTTGCCCGTTTCCTTTTATTATCCACTTATAGGTCGTAATTTCCTCCAAGGCCATGGGACCGCGAGCATGAAGCTTCTGCGTAGAGATGCCTATCTCGGCTCCTAAGCCAAACTGAGCACCATCGGTAAAACTGGTGGGGGCATTGTAATAGACACAAGCAGAATCCACAGATTTCAGGAATCGGACTGCCACAGCTTCGTTCTCTGTAATGATACAGTCGGAATGACCTGACCCATAGCAGCGGATGTGGGAAAGAACCTCATCCAAAGAAGAGACTGTCTTGATGGCCATCGTATAGGACAGGAATTCCGTACCATAACTTTCCTCTGTAGCCACGCGGAGCAATTCATCTGGATACTGCCCCTTCAATGCTGTCAAGGCTGGCTCATCAGCATAAATAAGCACCCTACTCTCCTGCAAGGAGGCACATAGCTGCGGCAAGTCGGCCAGCCGGCTCTCGTGGACAAGCAGGCAATCCAACGCGTTGCAGACGCTGACACGACGTGTCTTGGCATTGTTAATGATACGTGCCCCTTTCTCCAACTCTGCGTCCTTGTCGAAATAAGCATGACAGACACCAGCTCCAGTCTCGATAGTGGGTATGGTAGCCTCTTGGCGCACAAAGTCGATGAGTCGCTTGGAACCTCGAGGAATAATCAAATCAACATAGGAAACAGCATGGAGCAACTCAGTTGTTGCTTCATGAGTGGCAGGTAAAAGGGTCACGACATTGGGATTGATACCTTCTTCCTGCAAAACCTTCCGAATAAGGGACACCTCAGCCTGATTGGTGGAATCAGCATCCTTTCCTCCCTTGAGAATACAAGAACTGCCTGCTTTCAGGCAAAGAGAGAACACGTCGAAAGTAACATTGGGACGCGCCTCATAAACAACACCTATGACGCCAAAAGGTACAGAAATACGAGTGAGGTCTAGCCCATTAGGAAGTACATGATGCTTCAGCACACGCCCCAAAGGAGAAGGCAGACGACTGACATTCCTCATGTCTTCAGCTATATTCTTTATGCGATCGAAAGTCAGACGCAATCGGTCATAAAGAGGATTCTGGGGATCCATTCGATGAAGATCCTGAGCATTGGCCTCCAAAATGATCTTACTATTCGCTTCCATCGCATCTGCCACAGCAAGAAGTACTTGATTGATGCGCTGGGGTTCAACGAGTGCAAGTTCCAAACTTGCCTCTTTCGATTTTTGGAAAAGTTCTGTCAACATAAAAATTCTGTACAAGGAGTCTTATCTCTTTCTGTCATCACCTTTAACAGGATATTCTCACGCTTGCCATTTGCTATCACAACACCTATTCCACTGCTGGCCAAACGGGAAGCTACACAATACTTTGACTGCATGCCGCCACGCCCTGCTGTGGATTTTGTCTTTTGAATACACTGACTCAAATCACATCCTCGATTGACAACTCTTATCAAGTGACTATCGGATTCAGATGGATTGCCTGTGTAAAAGCCATCAATATTACTTAGGATTATTAGACATTGGGACTTTGTCATCTCAGCAATCAAACCAGACAGCTCATCATTATCAGTGAACATCAGTTCTGTGATAGAAACCGTATCATTCTCGTTCACGATGGGTAGCACCCTATTCTCTAGCATCACGCGCATACAATTGGCCTGATTGCGCAGATGTTCTGCATCGAGAAAATTCTCCTTAGTAGTAAGCACTTGCCCCACAGAGATTCCATACTCGCGGAAAAGCTCGAAGTAGCGATTGATGAGTTTTGCCTGACCTACAGCAGAGAAAAGCTGACGCTGATCAACACTGTCAAGGTTTTCCTGAATATGCTTGAGCTCGCTACGACCACTCGCAACAGCACCAGAAGAAACCAGAATAATCTCATGACCCATTTGACGCAACGTGGCAATCTGATCCACCAGAGCTGACATGCGGGTGAAATCGAGGGAACCATCCTCGCGAGTCAACACGTTGCTGCCAATCTTGATTGTAATTCTCATAAACAATGTATCCTGAAAAGTAATTTCAGTGGCAAAGTTAAGAGATTATCTCCAAATTATCAAGAAAAACAGACAAATTTCAAAAGCGCTCGATAATTTCCAAGCACATACGGCTATTGTGGTAAGGACATTTCCAAAATCCAGCCTTGTCTTCCTCGCGATTGACACATCCCTCAGCATTACGACTCCACCACCATTCGCCACCTTCAAAATCGATGAGATTCTCTCGAATGTATTGCCAACAATGGAGAGCTTTCTGCAAGGCTGATTCATCACCAAAATGCTGATATATGTTGAGGAAACCAACTACAGCCTCTGCTTGGACCCACCAATGACGGTCTGTATCCACTTTTCCAGAGTCCACATTGGCTTCGTGAGTCATGGAACCATCAGGATTAAGTCCCTTCTCGCTAGCCTTTGCCACAAGTTGGATAATAGGTTCAACACGAGAAAGAACTTCACAATCACCCAACACTAATGCTGCTTCGTGGAGAAGCCACGAACATTCAATATCGTGTCCATAAGACTCGAGCCATCCAGCACCACGCGTCCAATCATTCTCGAAGAAGAGGTCCAAATGATGGGTTTCTGGGTTCAGAATCTTCGAGCAGAAAATATCTATCAATCCACGCAAAGCTTTTTCCAATGCCATTCGAACAGAGATATCAACCTGTAGAGAGGGACGCTCCAAAAGGGTGCGATAAAGATTGGTGTAAGGCTCAATAATGTGTAGATGAGTATTCTGAGACTTTGGGTAATTGGCATCCTTTTCGGAAAGTCGCATATCTGCAATCGGTTGCCAGTCTCTTTTCTTTGCTTCAATATAGCCTCCATATCGAGGTTCCCATGCTTGTTCCTCGATGGTTTGGAATAGACTGACAGCACAATCCATAGCTGCCTGATCTCCCGTTGCACGAGCATACTCACTCAAGCCATACATCATGAACCCCAATGCGTAGAATTGTTTTTTAGTGTTCACTGGGTAGCCCAGATAATCAACTTCCCAATACGTTCCGCCATACTGAGCGTCGATGAAGTGATTTAGAATATATTCCTTTGCACGGGTAGCCGCCTCGAGATACTCACTACACCCCAACACACGATATGCAGCAGAAAAAGACCAAAGAATTCGTCCGTTGAGTATTCCTCCTTTGTTAGCTTGCGGCACAAGACTGCCATCACCTCTCATTTGCCCATAGAAACCACCATGCTCACAGTCTATCATGTGCCGCAGCCAAAAGGAAAGGATGTTGTTTTGCAGTACATCCTTTACCTCGGCTTTCAACGTTGTTAGTTGTTCCATCTATATATAGAAAACCTAATTTTCCATGATGCGAGTAACTCTCAGCTTTCCATCAATCTCCTTCATCTTCTGTTTATTGAGAGGATAGAAGATCAATATAAGCAACATAATGGCTGCTACACCAGCAGGAAAATAACTCATGGTAAGTTTCATGCCAAGGATAGCACTATCGGATTGTATGGGAGCATTTGAAACAAGACCAAAAGCAGCCAGAATCCACATGACGGCTGAACCTGCAATGGCTCCACCAAACTTCTGTGCCATGGACCCAGAAGAGAAAATGAGACCTGTAGAAGAACTCCCATTTTCAGCCTGACTATAGTCTGCCACATCGGCGTACATCGACCAGACCAATGGAGAAACTACTCCTGTAAAGAAAGAGGTAAGTATTTGCAACACCAAAATCCAAATGTATCCTATGTTTGAAGCTGTAGGCACATAGAAGAATGCTATGCTTAAAACAATAAGAGCAATACTGGAATTAATGAAAGCAGGCTTCTTGCCACCCATAATGTTAGAGAACGGCACTGCGCAAGCCACTCCAATCATATTGCATACCTCACCTATCGAAAGGAATACACCTGCAAAGAAAAGGAACTCTGTAAAACCAAGATTGATATTGGCTTGTTCACCAATGAGATACTTGAAATAGAAAGCAGCTGTTGAACCACGTAATGTATTGAACAAATTGGTACATAAAGCCGCAGCAGTAAGCAACCACCAAGGCTTATTCCTAACGAGTGAACCTAAGTCCTTCCAAATAGAAGCAGAAGGAGCAGATTTGATATGCTCACGTGTCATCAGGAAACATATTATAAACATACAGAAACAGAGGGATGCAATGACAAACATGGCATGCTGCCATCCAACTTGTGCATTCAAAATCTTATCCGCTCCTTTGCCGCTCAGCATATTCACAAGAGGCTCCCAACAGCCTAGTGCAATGAATGAACCTGCGTAAGCAAAGAACATACGATAGGAAGAAAACACCGTCTTCTCCTCAGAATCATCGGTCATCACACCCAGCATAGAACCATAGGGAACATTGATGCCTGTATAGACAGTCATCATAAGGATGTAAGTCGCATAAGCCCATATGAGTTTGCCAGACTCTCCCCACGAAGGTGTGGTGAAAAGCAGGCAACCTGCAATAGCAAATGGAGCAGCAATCCACAAAAGATAAGGACGATATTTCCCCCAACGTGTATTTGTACGGTCTGCGATAGCACCCATCATAGGATCGGAAACAGTATCCCAGATACGGGTGACAAGCATCAACATACCTGTTGCCCCAAGTGAGAGACCAAAAATATCTGCATAGAAAATAGGAAGATAGTAACTGAAAATTTTCCAGAACATGGAACTGGACATATCTCCAAAACCATATCCAATCTTTTCTTTCAAACTAGCCATTTTTATGATTCTTTTCAATAAGTTTCTTTATCGTCTCCACAGAAGCTGCTGTTCTGAAACCATCCTCTGGAGTGTTCATACAATAATCAACCAGACGATCCACCGTGCTGACAGCCACATGCATGCGAGTATCGCTAGAAGCATAATAGATGAAAACCTTTCCATCAGCATCTGCAATCCATCCATTAGTGAACGCAACATTCATTACGTCACCTATATATTCATCACCCTGAGGAACCAGAAAATAACCACCTGGCTGAGCAATGACGTGAGTTGGATCGTCAAGTGCTGTCATATACATATAAAGCACATAACGTAATCCGCTGGCACATCCACGCACTCCATGAGCTAAATGGAGCCATCCCCAATTGGTTTTAATGGGATGTGGCCCTTCACCATTCTTCACCTCCATAATCGTATGATAATGACGAGCATTGATAATCTTCTCATCTTCAATCTCGGCATGTTCGATATCATCAATCAAAGCCCAACCGATTCCACCTCCGCTCCCTGCATCAATAAAACCATCCTGAGGGCGAGTATAGAGTGCATACTTGCCATTCACAAACTCAGGATGCAATACAACATTGCGTTGTTGGGATTTGCTCTTTAGATCTGGAAGACGATGCCAAATCTTCAGGTCTTTGGTACGGGCGATACCACATGTCGCAGTGGCCGCACTGAGGTCGTCTGGTTGGCTGTCATCATGACGTTCAACGCAGAATAGACCATAAATCCAACCATCCTCGTGAGCAGTGAGACGCATATCATAAATGTTGGTGGCAGGAATCACATCCTCTGGCATGGTGATAGGTTCTTCCCAGAAGCGGAAATTGTCAATGCCATTAGGACTCTCTGCCACAGCAAAGAAACTTTTACGATCTGCACCTTCAACACGAACTACCAATAAATATCTTCCTTGCCATTTGATAGCTCCACTATTGAGCGTAGCATTCATCATGATGCGCTGCATCAGATAGGGATTGTCTTGCTCACTGAAATCGTAACGCCATTCCAAAGGCGTATGCTCAGCTGTCAGGATTGGATTCTTATAACGGGTATAGATTCCATTTCCAAACTCCTCAGGAATATTCGGTTTCCTAAGCAGTTGTTCGTGACGCTCACGCAAGGCTGCAATCTTAGCTTGATATTCTGTACTCATAAGCTTATTTCATTACAATAGATTCTAACGTATAACTCTCATCTGTACTGGTAAGAGCCTTAATCATCGTCTTGACAAGACTTTCGCTGCCATCCAGCCATGAACCATCCTTGTGGGAGAAGAAAGCATGATGCTCGGAACCCTCACCAGGATTGTGGTTGTCCCAAAGACAGGCCGCAAGACCTGCAAAATGAGCAGCGCGGCAGAAATACTCCAGATAGTAATCGCGTATGCGGTTTTCTTCCTCTGTAGCATGGCGTGAACAACCGAACTCACCCAGATAGCAAGGAATGTTCTGGTCGATGAACTTGGCTTTGAGCTGGTTCAGGAGATTGGTGATAGCCAACTTGTCGCCCTCGGTCCCCCATGTCTTGCTCAAAGGATCACGCAAAGTAAAATCGTAGGGATCATAGCAATGGACAGCAACAATCAGTTTCTTGACGGCATCAGCAGGAATCTTGAAGTCGTCACGCAAAGCCAACCCAGGACTGGATTGATAGCTGGGAACGGCAATCCAGCGGGTAGCGTTCTGTGCACCTGTAGCACGGATGGCATTCACAACAACCTGATTCCACTCATTCATGATGCTAATCTCACCTGCAGTGGCACCCTGCCAGTTGTGATTCAACTCGTTGAAGGTCTCAAGAATGAGGTATTCCCCCTCGTTCTTGAAAGCTTCGGCAATCTGTGTCCAAGTAGCCAAAATACGTGCCTTCAGTTCCTCGTTGACGGAAGCGTTGCTGCTGGCAGTAAAAGCATCCTGCCAGTACTCATCATGGTGAGTGTTGAGGATGACGTTCAAGCCGGCAGCCTTGGCCCACAGAACATTCTGTTTGACAAGTGTCATGTAATCAGAATCGATGGTGTAGTTGCCGTCATTCATATCCTCATAACATCCCCAAGTGACTGGAATACGTACCGTCTTCACACCGGCCTTAGCCAGATTCTTGTACAAATCCTCGGTGGGGTTGACACCATCCCACCAGGGTGCAGTCTTGTTCCAGGTGATGCGATAATTGCCTGCCACGTTGCTACCATCGTAAGAATCAAAGTGGTTGCCCAGGTTCCAACCAAAACCCAACTTGTGGGTTATGGCCATTGCGTCGTTGTCGGGCAGAGCCTGCTCGCCACTTTTTTTTGCAGTGAAACTCAGCGTGTAGTCAGGAGCCGTCTGAGTGGCATCTTCCTGAGCAAGAACAGAACCAGAAGGAACTTTCAAAGTATAGGACGTACCAGACTCCAGGGAAACTGGAATATCGATTGCCATTGAAGTGATGCTGTTGCTGCGAGCCTTCACCACCTGGCCGTTCAATGTGATATTAGCCGCAGAACTGACTGTGACCAGTGTGTTGTAACTCAGAGTTATCATTGTAATGGAAGAAGCATCCACCTCGCTACCTTCCACCAAAGAGGAAGAACGCAGGACTATTGTTTCTCGCAGCCCACCAGGCTTCACTTCTGTCTCGTCTCCTCCACAGGAAACGAATGCAAATGTACTCAATATTAGGCTGAGCAGACCATAAACATTTTTTTTCATTTTATCCTAAAATTATTTCTACTTGATGTTTTCCTACAGACTCGCAAACGATATTTCCTTTTTGAGGGACTCCGTCCACCATGATGCTGCGAATCCCCTTTTGTACACCATCCGGATTTTGCACGTGAATGGTATACTCTGCCCCTCTGAATTTACGATAGACTGTATATTCATGCATTGAAGACGGAATACATGGCTCAATGAGTAGTCCTTCATATGTAGGTTGAATACCCAATATGTACTGAGTAACGGCCAGCCAATTCCATGCTGCTGTACCTGTAAGCCAACTGTTCTTCCCTTCGCCAGGACGAGCTGCTTCCTTCCCCGCAATCATCTGTGAATACACGTATGGTTCTACTTTATGCAGATTTTGGTCTTCAATCCATGCTGGACAAATCTTCGTATAGTGTTCCCATGCATCATTACCTCGACTTGCTAATGTCTCAGCAATGATGACCCAAGGATTGTTGTGGCAAAAGATACCAGCATTTTCCTTATAACCCGCAGGATAAGAACTGATTTCTCCTTTTTCCACATGGTATGTGGTAAAGGCTGGATAGTTAAGTACCATTCCAAACCCGGAATCAAGATACTTCTTACATGAATCCAAGGCCATGTCAATCATGCCCTCTTTTTCTCCTATCCTTGCCATAGCACACCAGCCTTGAGACTCAATAAAAATCTTGCCTTCTTCGTTCTCATGAGAACCTATTTTGTTGCCAAAATAGTCGTAAGCTCGCAGATACCACTCTCCATCCCAGCCAAATCGTTTCACGGCTTCTACCATAGAGTCAATATTCTTTTGTGCACGATCTGCTTCTTGAGTATAGGATGGTCCTAATTGACGACATAACTCCACATATTGTTCCCCACAGAAAACAAACAAACCCGCAATCATCAGACTTTCAGCTTTGGAGTCCTCATTCCTGTTTTCTGTGGTCTGAAAACTTTCATCAGGATTCCATGAAAAACAATTCAGATTGAGGCAATCATTCCAGTCAGCTCTTCCTATAAGCGGCAACATATGAGGCCCTAAGTTCTCAATAACATGATTAAAAGAAACACGAAGGTGTTCCATTAATGTAGCCTCGCTACCTGGAACATTGTCCCACAAAACTTTCTCTTCTAAAATACTGAAATCTCCTGTTTCCTTAATATAAGCAGTTGTGCCAAAAATGAGCCACAAAGGGTCATCGTTGAAGCCACTACCAATATCGTTGTTGCCGCGTTTTGTCAAGGGTTGATACTGATGGCAACAACTACCATCAGGAAATTGAGTACTTGCAATATCTAAAATACGTTGACGGGCACGACTGGGTATTTGATGAACAAAACCAACCAAATCTTGATTGGAATCACGGAATCCCATTCCTCTACCTATCCCACTTTCAAAAAAAGATGCAGAACGAGAGAAATTGAATGTAATCATGCATTGATACTGATTCCAAATGTTAACCATACGATTCAAACGCTCATCACTACTCTGAACAGTATATACGCTTAAAAGAGCATCCCACATGTTGCATAGTTCGCAAAAGGCTTCATCAACAGCTTCCACTGTACTCAGTCGACGAATTGATTCTTGAACTTTCTTCTTGTTGATAACAGCATGGTCCGTTTTCCCAATGGAAGTAATTAAACCCGAAGTTGCAGGCGCATATTTTTCATCCTGCTCATTTTCGGAATATCCTAACAGGAAAATTAAGTCTCGAGTTTCACCAGGTTGTAGCGTCAACTCGATATAATGAGAAGCAATGGGACTCCAACCATGAGCTACACTATTGGCAGATTTACCTTCCATAACGCACTGAGGTGAATCGAATCCATTATAGAGTCCTATAAAAGATTCACGGTCAGTATCGAATCCCTGAATAGGACAATTCACACTATAATATGCAAAATGATTACGTCGCTCCTTATATTCCGTTTTATGATAAAGGACAGAACCATCTATTTCAACCTCACCCGTAGAAAGATTGCGCTGAAAATTTTCGTTATCTGTAGCAGCATTCCACAGGCACCATTCTGCAAAACTGAAAATCTTAAGTTGTTTAGAAACATTGGTTTCGTTGCATATCGTCAGTTTCTGAACCTCAGCCCATGTATGCAACGGAACAAAAAAGAGTACGTTGGCCCGTACACCATTCTTCATACCCATTATGCGAGTATAACCCATACCATGACGACATTCATAGCTATCAAGAGGAGTCTTACATGGTTTCCATCCAGGATTCCATACAGTATCCCCATCCTTAATGTAGAAATAACGGCCACCATTATCCATAGGTACCTCATTATAACGATAACGGGTAATACGGCGGAACTTGGCATCTTTGTAAAAACTGTATCCACCTGCCGTATTGCTAATGAGAGAGAAAAAATCCTCATTGCCCAGATAATTAATCCAAGGCCATGGTGTGGCAGGATTGGTGATTACATACTCGCGTAGAGCATCGTCAAAATGGCCGTAATTCTTCATCACTTAGTGATTTGAGAGGTCATGTCGCGTATTATGTTCATAGTTGTGGTATCACATGCGAAGACTGAGTTCAAACCTTGTTCTTCCTGAGCAGGATCACCTGTGTAATCGTCCCAGCGTTGCCAGTTCTCATGCTTAACCTGAGCATATCCTCCCCAACTCCAGAAGTTACAGCCAGCAATATGGCCGCTATCACGTATGATACTGAATACATACTGGTAATAAGCATCACGTCCCTGAGTAGGGCTTCCAGCCTCTATCTCATAGTTGTCTCGAGGATACCCAAACTCTTCCAATACCATCGGCTTACCCAAAGGATTCATCAAAGCATAGGCTTCCTCTATATAGTCCGCTGTGTTCTGGCATGCAGTCTCCACACGAGCAATTACAGACTCAGGACCATTGGTCTCAATTGCTTCAGCACGAGTGGCTACGTATTTCCCCAACCAAGCCCAGTTGAAAGGCCATACGTGGATACATGCATAGTCAATTTCTGGGAAGGCGTGTATCTTTTGGAAGAGATTCAAATCCACCTGACAACCATTCTTTCCTTCACTGCCTGTTGTGACAAGATGGTTGGGATCAATACTTTTGATGAGTTGAGCCTGCTCCTGAATCCATGCTGCAAAACAGTTCTTGGTAATAGAATCATTGGCAAAAGCGCGAGGTTCGTTGGCCAATTCCCAAGCCATTAAGGCAGGAGACTCTTTATAGGGTTTTCCTGTTACTGTATTCGTGCGAGAAACGATAAAACGTGTATGATTGGCAGCTAATGCCTTTGCACTGTCATTCTGAGTAAACTGACAATGATAGGCTTGGAAAGCTTCCCAGTCCTTAGGAGAAGGTACTGGACCTGCGCCAGCCCACTCCAAATAGACACCGAAGCCTCCACTCCATTCCCACGCATTATTAAGATAGAGCACACATTTCATATCGCGTTTCTCCAACTCTGCCATTAAGAAATCCAAACCTTGCAGTATAGTATCGTTGTATACACCAGGAGCTGTCTGCAAGGTTGGTTCTATCTGGTAATCCAACTCACCTGTTCCATCACCGCCCACGAGAACCCGGATATTGTTGATTCCTACCTCCTGCATCAAATCCAATTCTTTTTGTAGACGGTCACGATTGCCTCCTTGACCTTCACTGGCCAAAATGGCACCATACCAAAAGTTTGTACCTACATAGCGATATTCCTTATCACCTATGTAGAAATGACCATCCTTTACTGTTACAAACAGAGATTCTGGTGTGCTCTTTGGAGCATTGCAATTGCTCATAAAAGATGCTATTATTAACAAAACGGGATAAAAAAACTTTTTCATATCATATACAAGATTTTATATTGAATGTTCTTGCTATTTTACTCGATGACAAATACTCGTTCCTGCTGAGGTTTCACTTGAGTCTTTATCTGATTCTTGCAGGAGATTGACTTCCCCCATTTAGCTTTGGCAATATCCAACTCGCGGGCAAATCCTTGGGTTTCCACCTGAATGTTCTTAAGCACAGCCTTGGTGTCATTGAAAACATAGACAAAGGTTTTCTTACCACATTTCACTGCGTAAGCGATTCTATCACCTATCGTAGCTTTCACAGGGATGAATTGACCTTTTCCCGCCTTCAGCATTTCTTGATTAACAAAAGCTACAGCATTGAAATATTCATTTGTCCTTCGATTCTCAAAGTATTCCCACCACCAACTCATGGGAGTAACAGGAGTAGGACTGAAGAGTCCATACCAAAGCCCACGACGAAAGTCGACGTCCATACCTTCAGCAAAGTCATCGAAGTTCTTGCTCCAGTCCCATTCATAACCAAATTCACCAATAATATATGGCTTGCCGTGACGGTGTTCGTATTGAACAATAGTCTCAGGGATAATGGAAGTCTGTTTATAGATATGCTTTTGGTTGATATCTATATCTGGAATATCATTAAGTCCTTTCAGGTCACGATGAGATATGGAGGTAGTGATAATATGCTGATAAGGATCGATACTGCGCAGATAATGACTCATCTCGGTATGCCAAGAAACAATATCCTCAGCAGGAATAGGATTCCTTGAATCACGGAACTGAATATTATCAATTTCGTTGAAGAACTCCCACATAGCTATACTTGTACTGTATCCCCAACGAGCTACAATGTAGCGTAGGCGATTGTGGTAACGTGCACGTTCCTCACGAGAAACAAAGAAATTCTTGTTCGTACGCATCTCACCTGCACCCATGCAAAGCATTACTTTAATATCCAATTTTTCGCAGAGTTCAAGTGTCTCATCCAAGCGCTTGGCAGCACTCTCGTTGATCGGTTCTGAAGTTTCGCTGTAACGCCTGTTATTGAAATCTTTCTTGCGATCAATGGGGAAGTTCCAAGAACACATCCACATACGGGTAAAATTCCCTCCCAACTGAGCAAACTTGGAAAGCATGGCAGGATAACTGAACCTTTCAAACTGTTCATGAAGATTGCTGAAGTATTTGGAGTCATCACTGGCACGGGATTCCCAGCAAAGATTCTCTCCAACACCACGAAAGAGAGTTCCGTCCTCGTAACGCAATGTCCAGTTATCATTCACATGCAAGAATCCATGCCCGTTGCCTTGTTTTACATCCAGCAATATAGGATTGGAAACAGACTCCATTCCTGGCTGTGAATAAATGGCAACAAAAGAATATTTACCAACCTCACGAGGAGTAAAACGGGCTTTCCAGAAACTCTGCTCACCCGACTTTCCACGCTCGTAGTAAGCAGGCAGAATAAAGGTTTGTCCGTGAGGAGCAACAAAAATAATGTTCAACTTTGCCTCCTCCTGACGATAGGGATTTTCCCACTGACCGTGTAAAGAGACTTCAATGTCCAATCTTTCACCTGTACACAAGGATTGTGTAGGAATCGTTACTTTAATGATTTGGGCATTGATAGGCAAAACTGCCAACACTAACAAACAAACAATCCAAATGAAAAGTCCTCTATCTTTCATCATTATTAAATTATGAAATTCCTAACATCTTCAGTATCCAAGCTATCCATGCGTCATATTGCTCTTGATACCAAAAGTGAGCTGTCTGCTGATAGGGATGAATCTCTTTGGGACCTGACACAGAGTTATATGTCGCCCATGAAGTGGTAGGAGGCACAACATCGTCATTGTAACCGAAAGAGAACCAGCCTGGACAGGTAATGCGGCGTGCGAAATTCACTCCATCATAATAACGAGCTTCTTCAACCTCTTTTGGATCTGGATTCTCCTTGCCATAGAAAAAATGAGGCCATCCGCAAGCTATCCTCTTCAGTGAGGCTTCGTGATCGCACATGGCTGCGTGAACAGGTGCATAACAAGAAACTCGCTTGTCTAAAGCTGCACAAGCGAGGGAGAGGAAACCTCCCTGAGAAGATCCTAGCACCCCCAAATGTTCGCCGTCCCATTGAGGAAGACTAGCAATATAGTCGATAGCACGGATAGCTCCTGTGATAACATGTTTGTAATAGTTGCGGTCACGATCATTGATACTCCATAAAAAATATCCATCCAAGGGACCTGCCTGCAACTCATCGTAATAACTCTGAGGATTGGTTACGGGAACTCCATGGATACCTATCTCCAAGACAATGCATCCCTTAGCTGCTGTCCATTGATCTCCATTATAAGGTCGAACTCCTGCTCCTGGCACCTTTAGCACGGCTGGATATTTTCCAGGGGCCTTAGGTACGTTGAGTATAGCATAAACACGACGTCCCCACTTGTCATTCTGAAAACTGACATGATAAGTGTTGACCTTATCAGTAGAACGTGCAGGGAGTGGCTCCATTATGGGCTCTAGAGCAGTCCAGCGAGCTTGTTCCAATGCTTTGCTCCAAAATGTGTCAAAATCCTCAGGACACTGTGCTTGAGGCTGTATTTCTTCAGGATCTACAGCCGCTGTACATACCCCTTCATATCCCTTCCCGTTTACATGAGCTTTAACCCTAAGACGATAGAAACCAGGCTTATTCATCTTACCACTGATTATGATTTTCCCCTGCTTAAGCAATTCACTCTTTTTTACGTCAGGATACAATTCTGGTCCCATCTCGTAATCAATCTGCACATTATCCAACAAAGTACTGGATTGCAAGACTTTCACCTCGAAAGAAATTTTCTCGCCCTTCCTGTAAGTCCAGTCTTTATGGTCTGGAGTTACGGTAACCACAATATTGTTGCCACGAACTTGCGCCTGAAGTCCTAAGACAATGTTTACACCTATGAGTATGGACAGTAATTTCTTCATATACATTATTATATATTACTCTTCTGCTTTGGAAGTCTTTTCCAAATAAAGACCATTCAAGTCCTGAACAAAAAGAGTCTTATCAGCATTATAAAATGCCACAAAATCCTCAGCACTTTGTTGGCCTGGATAGGGAGCATATAGATGTCCAGGCTTGTCGTGAGCATTGCGCCAAGTCAGAACATAAGCAATGGGGAATTTGTCACAGGCAGGCTGTAAATAAGCTGTCCACCAATTGTCACATTTAACACTTTCATAACCAGTTTCTGTAATTGCAGGGACCTTGCCATGCTTCTCTGCCACACAGCACAGGGTGGTCAACAGAATTTCCAACTGTTCTGTATATTTCTTCAATCCTAAAGTATCACCTTCTTGTGCAGTACAATAATGATCGAAACCGATTACATCAATATATTCATCACCTGGATAACGCTCCAAATACATTTCCTCATGTTCCCAATATTCGCTACCTGGAGAGTAGGCAAAAAGGGCATTTGTCACTCCATCTTCCTTCAGTCGATTCTCGGTAAGTACCCACAAAGCCTTGTATTGTTTTGTAGAACAAAGATTCTGCCCCCACCAGAACCAAGATCCTGTGTGCTCATGCCATGGTCGGAAAAGGACAGGAACCTTCACTCCATAGGAAGTTTGTAAAGAGTTCAAGAAGTCTGCCACACGATCAATCCATGTAAGGAAAATCTCATGATTCTCACCTCCTTCCAACACAGAGGCAACAGTTTGTTTCTCTTGCTCAGCTTTCTCTCCACCATTAACCCATGCAGTACCACCGGTCAAAGGATTGTCAAGATGCCAACTAAGAGTAACTACGCCTCCGCGTTCAAACTGATTGATGATTTCCTTACGCATACGGCTGAAAGGGACTCCATCCAAATTGACAGAATCTCCCAATTCCAAATGTCCAAGATCGAATCCCATTACTGCAGGATAATCGTTGCAAACACTTTTCACGTCGGACCGGTTCTCGTCACCAACCCATCCTACTCCATACACAGGATCGTCTTGATGTCCATACATGTATCCTTTCAGGGCCTGTGCCTTTAGGTTTGTCAATAGGTTCTCTGTACGCTGTGTCCTACCCGATGCTGCTAAAGGATCATCGGCTTTGTTTTCATTATTCCCTTTGCAACCTACAAATAGCAATGTAACAACTGACATCATCAGAATCTTTCTGGCTTTCATATCTTTATCTTTTTTTTCAATCTACTTCTTAACATGTAGTAACGGATGATTAACAAGGAGGGGTCAGTAAACACCGACCCCTTCTTTCCTATTAATGAATAACTATTGAATTGTTACTTTTGTTACAATAACACCATGTCCAGCAGCACAAAGACCTCCATGGTCGCGGAAGAATGTAATCATATCAGAAGTAAGGGTCAACTCGAAAGTCTTTTCCTCAACGCGGGTAGTACTCTCATTATCCTCAATGCCTTCTTCTGTAAAGAACAATCCATCAGACTGATATGACCACCAAGGATCCATAATTTTAAAGTTATTGTAATCCGTGGTGCCAGGATCACGCTTAGCATAGATACGTAATAATTGCCCAGCCTCGGCTTGAGACCAGTCATAACCATTATCAATGTTACGTGCATCCCAGTCGCTATTATCCAATGCACCTACGCCGAATTCTCCCTGAGCAATAACAGTCTCTAAACTAATGTGTTCAACTAACTCAATGCTTGAGAGAATAAAGTTGTGACCCATTATAATCATACCATCGTTACTACAGAGATCGTCCAAGACTTCCTGGGTCAACTCCACAACAATAGTGATATCTGCTTCCTCCACAGAGAAGTCATATTGATTGGGAAGACCGGCCACGTTAGACCAGCCATTACCATGACGAACAGATACGCAACCCCAGCCTACGAGGGGATCAACTACAGTTGCATGAATTATCATTTCAGTGCCAGGAACTATTTGTGACCAGTCGAAGGCACCATATGCCAAATCCTGATTACCATTCCAATCCATAAACTGCATAGTACCAGTCCAAATAATAGTATGTTTTTCAGTGTTAGGTACTACAGACAATGCGTATTCTACTTCACCTATACCATCAGAAATCAATTTCAAAACTGATTTAGTTCCAGCATTTGCAGTGATTGAGACATACAATTTATTGCCATTGTTCAGGAATTTGGTATCCTCTCCGTCAATTTGCACACCTGTCAGAACATCGATGTTCTCTACTTCAATAATCAGCAGATCGCCAGCTTTTAGATCATTGTCAGTTAAAAGGGTCGGATCTGGAACATAGCAGAATGCAGGTTTGTCAACTGTCAATTCAGGAGCCTCAATAGACGTTCCATTATCCAAGCTCAATACGGGTTTACCACTTTCGCCATCCAAAGGAATCTTTACCGTCAAAGCTGTACCATCAGCATTTGCTTCAACATTCTTTTGAATACTTGCACCAAAAGCAACGCTCGTGATCAAATCCAGATCTGTTCCAGTGATGACCAGTGAACTACCTGCGCTGGCAGGATTACTATTATAAGAGATAGCGGTGGGCTTAACTAATGCATAAGTTGTGGACACAGTCTTTCCGTTCGCCATATTCAAGATAAGCTCACCCTCTTGTGCCTTGGTAGGTACGTTAACGCTCAGAGAGGTAGCCGATACCTCAATCTCGCTAACCTGCCCTGCATTGGGGAAGGAAACGCTGGTCACTACATCCAGGTCCTTACCAGTAACCGTCAGAGTGGTACCAGCCTTCACCGCAGCAGCTTCAACCTTCAGTTCAGTGGGAGCAATGGTTGTCAATGTCCCGACAGGAACCTCCACACCAGATTTACATACCAAAGCAATCTCACCATCAGGAGCCTCTGCAGGTAACTTAGCGGTTACAGACTTGCCATCCTTGGCCACTTCAACCTCAAAAGCCTCTACACCACCAATCTTAACACCTGTGACAAGGTTCATGTAACTACCACTAATCGTAATAGTTTCTCCTTGCTTGGCAGTAATAGTGCCTTGAGCAGCAGTCTCTGTACGACCCTTAATCTTGGTTGTTGTAGGAGTTCCTACATGTAAAACCTTCTCACTCTGAACTATGTTATAGCTGACATCCTCTGCATCTGGATCCTGAACAGTCAGATCTACATCATACAACTTAATCTTTCCTGTCTGAGCCTCTTCTGGAACAAGTACTTTGATGGTGTAACGATCGTGCTGTGTAAAGGATTTCTCACTTACTTGCACGCCATCTGCGAACTCTACCATATGAATCAAGTTCAAATAATCACCTATAATGGTAATTTCCTGACCTGCCATAACATCTTCAGGAGTGAACTTCTCGAACTCAATATCCTCAGTATAAGTCAATTCTGTCTGAGTAGTCAATACTTTTCCAGTCTTATCAATCAACTGAATTTTGCCTATTTCAGGACCATCTTTAGGAACTACTACACGTATCTCGCTGGGAATACCAGCCTGAACGACTTCGATGTTGGTAATAGGGTCCACACCAGGTATGATGACCTGAGCTACCTGGTCAAGGTTGCTACCCAAGAAACGCAGTGTACCACCACGAACCACAGGGCTGGGACCAAACACGTTCAATGCAACACCCTTCTGATACTGGTTTGTTACCAGATCATCCTCGCTACAGCTCGTCAGCAACAGTCCTGAGAGGACCATCACCAACAGAGTCATAAAGCTGAAAATATATTTTTTCATATTCTTCTTTCGATGTTAACTTGGTTTATTAATATTTACCAACGCGGATGTTGTCTATTTTAAGGACAGGTGTACAAGGTGTACCTGATACACCACCGCTAGCCAAGAACAATACCAGTGAACTCCAGCTTTCAGGAGTTAACTTGCCTGTAGCAACACCGCCCTTATAGCCGTAAATAAAGTTACTCTTTAAGGGTAAGGTTACGGTAATCCACTTGTCGTTGGTGTCGTTTATACCTGATGTCCAAGGACGATACAGGGCACGAGGAACTTCATCTCCACTGATGTATACATTGTTGCATCCACCAGTAGGTAGACCATAGATATCAGTACCTGCATTACCATTGGTAACAATCGAGGTACTGGCAGGGATAATCTGTAGAGCACATGCTGTCCAAGGATTATTTTTGGGAACACACATCTCAAACTTCATGCTCATATCCTCCCATGCGGAGAAGTCTGCGATATCTATCAGACGACGGCTGTCAGCGTCAGTATAGTCCTCTGTTTCCTTCCAGTTACCTGGCCAATACTCAAAACTGAAGTGGCTATCATCCCATATCTCATCATCCATGGTAGCATCACCATTGCCCAACTGCAGATAGTTTCCACTGATGCTCCACTCGTCAGACTTAATCTCCTGAGGATGCCAACCGTGGTTGCTCAGACCTGTTTTGCCGTCAAAGTCAAACAACATCCAGCTGTCCTTGCCATTACCACTATCCATAAACATGAAACCAGAAGTTACTTCACCATATACGTTTTTAATGGTTATGTTACCCTCGGAGGCATCTGCAGGTACCTCAACCACTACGCTGGTATAGTCGTCGCTTATACTTTTTACAGCAGCCTCGGTATCATTGTCGTTTGCATTCTTGAAAAACACCTGAAGAGGGACAGCAGGATCATCAATTAAGTAACGTCCAGAGAGTGTGACCTCGCTACCAGGCTTAGCATACTCAAAGTCCATGCTGAAAAGTGTAGGACCAGGAATGACAACATGGAAATTAAAAGTCGTGGTATCATTCTTTGAGTTGATCATGTAAATCTTGTCAGTCACAGCCTTGGGGACATTCTTGGGAACAGTCACAAGCAGGGTGTTGTCTGTGATGTAGCTGTTGTTGAGTACTGCCTTCTGGTCATTAAAAAACATTTCAGTTATGCTGCGCAGGTTCTCACCTACCAGACAGAGGGTTGACTGAGGACCAGCCTCCTCCACCAACTGACCATTGGTCATCACCTGTTCGTTGACAGCAGATTTGTCCACAACTTCACTGCTCAGGCAACGGATATAGTACACAGTAGGATTTCCACTGGCAATCTCATATTTGTCAGGCTCATCCTCGCAGGAGGTAAGGGAGAATCCTGTCAGCGTGACTGCAGCAATCAGGAGAGCCTTCATATATTTATCCATTTTTTTCATAAATCTTCAATATTATATATTAGTAACTGTAAGTGCTACGTACATCTACGTGAACTGCATCTGCACTAACTGCCATAGCAGAATTGAATACGACGTCCTCCTGATAGGGAGGAATGATCAAGTAAGGCTTACCAGAATCAGGATCGGTTTTCATCAGAGTCTGGGGAACAAGGGAAGCACTCTCGTTGGTAGCATACATGACTCCTGAACCAGAGATATCCCAAGTGGTACGACCACTATCATAATAAGTCTCGTACAAGGACGCCAGATTCCAGATTGCACAACGTTTCTGTGATTCCAACTGAGTCTTACAGAAGTTCATGTCATAGTAACTTACGCGTACGAAATCGTACCAGCGGTCACCCTCCATACAGAACTCCAAACGACGCTCTTTCCAAATATCCATGAAACTGATACTTGTGGGCTTGGCATAACCTTGGATAGCACGATGACGTACTGTGTAGAACGCATCAATAGCCTCTGCATCAGTAGTAGTGGCATTCAAAGGATTGCTGATATTGGCTGCAAGCAACTTGGCCTCAGCTAGAATCAGATAAATGTCGCTGAATCGTAGGATAAATGAAGGCACACTGCTAGCCATACGACCATCGGGACACCCTGCACCCTGCTGGTGATCATAGGTGTTTCCATAGATGTGCTTCACGGTATTGGTACCAGTACATGCCTGGATACCCTCGTTGGTCAAACGATACTTGCTTCCGTCAACCTTAAAACCATAAAGAGCATCCAGGTAGTCAAAGCCACCCTTGTCCTGCCAGAACTGGTCATACCTGAAACCAGGAAGCATCATAGTTGCATGTAGGCGCTTGTCTGGGTTGTTGATCCAAGAGTCAGGCTGGTTTTCCAGCAAATTTACGCCAAATGCCAACTGGCAATCGGGAGTGAAGCCACCCCAGTCGCCCCAGCATGCAGCCCAGTCGTCCATACCAGACAAGCCCAAGTCTGCCTGCAGCGAGTTTTGGCGAGTCCAGTTGCTACCGTCGGCAGTCCAGCGCCATACAATCATACCCTCGCGAGTGAACATGTTCTTCAGCAGGAAGACATCCTCGTAGTTGCTCTCCAGTTCATAGCTCGAATTCTGGATAACATCACGTGCATAGCTGGCAGCTTTGTCCAGATCCTCTTTGTTGAGCGAGCCGCTGACACCAGCTTTGGTCAAGTAGGTTTTAGCCAACAGACCTTCTGCGCTGTAGTAATCCAAACGACCGGTTGATACTCTCTTAGGAAGCATTTCCATAGCTTTCTCCAAAGTCATGATGATGTATTCATACACATCTGCTCGCTTGGTTTTCTGGATATTGGTATAGGAACCATCTGCCAACACTTGAGAACCATCATGAATGATGGGAACTTCGCCGAATGAACGTACCAAGAAGAAGTAGGCCAATGCTTTCCAGACGAGACATTCGCCCATACACTGGTCCTTGACAACCTCACTGGGACCACTGGCATTCTTGAGGTTGTTGTACACTTGAGTTGAATGGGCAATCACACTCCACAATGAGGCTGACATAAGAGCCAGATAATCATCTGTTCCATTCAGGGTGAAATTTATATAGGTGGTAGACATATCGCCTTGGCGATAATTACCGCTCAGACCTTCACCTACAAAAATGAATCCACGCTGGAAATCATACCAGGGTGCGTTGTACAGGTAGTTGACGCCAGCATAACATTGTTCATCTGTCTGATAATAATTACCCGTGTTGTAACCATCCTCGTTGGGACGATCCAGGAAATCTTCGCAGGAAGTCATTCCCAGCGTCAGCAGAGCTATGGCTGCTATTGATTTGATATATCTTAGTTTCATAATATATACTTTTTTCTTTTAGATATCAATGTTCTATGCTCTAGAAGGTCAAGTTAACACCAACAGAATAGGTAGTGGGGCTGGGATAGCGCCCATTGTCCAAACCATATACATTAGCGCTGGTGGTGCTGACACCCACCTCTGGATCGTAACCACTATAACCTGTGATAGTCCATAGGTTCTGGATGTTGGTGTACAGACGCAGGCTCTCAATCTTTGCTTTGCTAAGCATTTGCTTGGGGAACGTATAACCCAATGATATGTTCCTCACGCGCAAATAGCTTCCATCCTCGATATAGCGGTCGCTGATGCGATCGTTGTCATTGGGATCTCCATACAGGCTGGGACGAGGAAGTCCTGCATCAGGATTCTTTACCTTCACGTTGGTAATATCGTCGTACCAGTTCTCGATGACTGAACCATCAGGACGGAGTATGGTGCCCTGGCTATAATCCTTGTTGGGATCGATGGGAACCAGAATTGCACGATCTGAAATATTCTTAGTCTGATTTGTCCAGCTGCTATACATGTGAGTCAACGTGATAGCATTATAGTTCAAAATCTTGTTGCCTACAGAACCATTCAGGAACAAGGTCAAGTCAAAGTTCTTGTAGCGGAAAGTGTTGGTGAAACCAAAGGTGAACTTTGGCATAGGACTGCCAATATTGGTACGATCCTCTGTGTTGATGACATTATCACCATTCAGGTCCTTGTACTTGATGTCACCCACCCAGACGGTAGACGTACGCTTGTATACGCCATCTGAGGGAGCTGCCTGAGGCTTGGGACTGTTCTCTATATCCTCCAATGAGGTATAGATGCCATCTGTCTTATAGCCATAGAAGCTGTAAAGACTCTCGCCAACCTTGCTCTCAGTTACTACGTCGCTCCATTGTCCCCAACCAATCAGGCTCTTGTTGCCACTACCGTCGTTCAGAGATACCAAGGTGTTCTTGTTGTGTGATATGTTGAAGTTCAGATCCCATTCGAACTTACCAACCAGGGGATGAGCATCAATTGTGAATTCAACACCACGGTTGCGGATGTGACCAAAGTTTCCGAAAGGAGCCTCCAGACGAATGCTAGGATTAGTGTTCTCGTTGATGCCCATATAGCTGGGAACCTGCTTGAGCATAAGCATATCGCGGCTCTCCTTGTTGTACCATTCGAAGGTGAAATTCAGGCGATCCTTGAAGAATCCCAAGTCGAGACCGATGTTCCATTGCTCCTGAGTCTCCCATTTAACATCCGGGTTGGCAATATTGCTGGGACGATAGCTGATGCCAAATATGCTCTCCATCTTACTGATACCAGAACCCCATCTGTAACCACCGATGTTGCTGTTACCCGTTTGGCCCCAGCCGATACGCAGTTTACCGTTACTCAGCCAATTGACATCCTTCATGAACTCTTCTTCTGTGAAGCGCCAACTGGCAGCTACAGAGTGGAAACCTGCCCAACGGTTGTTGGGACCAAAGTTGGAGCTTCCATCGTAACGATAAGTATAAGTAGCGTTATAGCGGTTGTTATAGCTGTAAGTCCAGCGGGTGAAGAAGCTGGCCATCGAACTGCTGCCGAAACCATTATTGAACTTCTGCGAATCCAAGTCACCCAGAGCAGGGCTGTGAACATCGTCGCTGGGCAAGCCTGTAGAACTGATCTGCATCCAGTCGTAACGGCTCTCCCAAAGCTCCTGACCAACCATACCTGTCACGTTGTGCTTGTCGAATTGCTGGCTCCAGGTCAGATAGTTCTTCAGAGACCAGAACTTACTGGAACTCTTATTCTGCGAGGCGGAATTCTGAGTACGATTGTAAGTTCCTAAAGTAAGAGTAGGCTCATAGGTCTTTGAAGTGCTCCAGTTGAAGTCATAACCCAACTCAGTATGCCAAGTGAGGAACTTGAAGGGATTCACGTCGAAGAAGAAGTTGCCATTCAGTTTCTGACGATTCAGCAGAATGTCATCCTCCATAGCTATGGCGATGGGGTTGGGGCTGGTGTAACCTTCCTGACTGACACTACTGTAGCTTCCGTCCACATTATAAATAGGTATATTGGGAGGGGTTGTCAGAGAGTAGTAAATCAAGCCTTCGTTTGAGTCGGCCAGCTTCAGGTCATCGTTGCTGTTGCTGTAGGCAGCTGTCATGCCGAACTTCAGCCAGCTCTTCATCTGAGCATCCAGATTGGTGCGGAAACTGAAACGATTGAAGTTGCTGCCGATGATGGTACCTTCCTGATTCATGTACGAACCGCTTGCGTAGTATTGTACCTTGTCTGTACCACCCTGAGCACTAACCTGATGGCTGTGCTGGAGAGCTGTCTGGAAGACGGCATCCTGCCAGTTGGTACCTTTGCCCAAAATGCTTGGATCAGCCAGCATGGGGTTATTCTCGTAAATCTCACCCATATCAACCAAACTGTTGTAGTATTCAGCATATTCACGCAGGTTCATCATGTCCAAACGTTTTTGCTGACGATTCACGGCAAAGTTGCCATTGTAGCTGAACTTGGCCTCGCCTGCCTTACCATGCTTGGTGGTAATCAGTACAACACCATTTGCTCCTTGAGCACCATAGATGGCAGTTGCAGAAGCATCCTTCAGGATTTCCATACTGACGATGTCTGAAGGATCGATTGTTGCCAACGGAGAAATGGTACTCATGCTACCATTACCCAACGCGTCACCCAGACCGAAGCTTGCGCCTGACTGGCTGTTCTGACCATTATTTCCACCGCTCTGCACGATGACGCCATCGATGACATACAAGGGTTCTGCATTTGCATTAATGGTTGCCTGACCACGCACGCGAATGCTGGAGGATGAACCAGGAGCACCACTCGTGTTGGTCGCTTGAATACCAGCCACACGACCTTGAAAACTTTGATCCAGAGAGGTGATGAGACTTCCCTTGACAGCATCTTCGCCAATGGTCACACTGGCACCTGAGATGTCACTCTTCTTCATGGTACCGTAACCAACCACAACCACGTCGTTCAGCATCTTGCTGTCCTCTTCCAGAGTGACGTCGATTGTTGTTCTGCCTTTGGGATCGATTGTTTGGGGCTTGAAGCCTACCATCGAATAGGTCAGCGTCTTGCCCTGAGGAACACTGATGGTATAGTTACCATCGTAATCTGTGATCGTGCCGGTATTGGTACCGGTGACCATGACCTTCACGCCTATCATGGGACTTCCGTCTGTTCCATCATAGACAACTCCTTTCACCTGCGTTTGTGCCAACATTTGGAAACTCAGGCATAGGAGTGCAACAAAAAGCATTTCTAGTCTTTTCATGCGATCTTTACTTGAATTAATTAAGCATAATTTATTTGTTGTTTTTTACTGTTTTTCGGCCATAAAATACCCTTTTGGAGGCTTTTGGCAAGGCTAAGGTAGAAATTTCTTTTGCTACTCTCCAAATAAAAGTTATCTGACGAAAGTAAAATGATAAAAAAGTATCAGTCTAGATGATGATTTTGCTTTTATGGTAATTCTCGCGGAAAATGGTAGGTGAGCAACCCTTCTTCTTCTTGAAGATGCGGTTGAAATTACTGATATTGTTGAAGCCGCAGGCATAACAAATCTCTGCCACACTATGCGAACTGTCCACCAGCATTCGGGTGGCATGCCCCAAGCGGATGTCTATCGTGTATTCCGACACCGTTTTGTGGGTATGAAGGTGGAAGAAGCGACTGAAAGCCGTAGGTGTCATGCCTGCCAAGCTTGCCAGATCGTTGAGGCGGATTTCCCTTTGGAAATTCTGGTCGATATATTCCTGCACCTTGCGCACCCTGCGGCTGTCGTGAGTGTTCGACACGCTGGAAAAGCTCTTGCTTGCCAGCAGATGATAGTTCTCCTGGATACTCAGTTCGTAGAGCAAATCCAGAAATGACAAGACGCTACCAAATCCTGGCTGCGCATCAGTCAGACTCATCAGCTTGGCATACACGGACATGATGGCATCCGTTCCGTAAGCGATACCCAGCTTTGCGTTCTCCATCATTTTCCTGATGGGACTCATGGGATTCTTGGCCAAGAATTGCTCGCTCAGCAGATTCTGGCTGAACTGGATGGTTATCTCATGAATCTTGGGACTGCGGCACTTATGCTGCTCCCAGACGTGCTCCAACCCGCCTCCCACCAGACACAGGTCATATTCCCCCAACACCTCCATCGAGTCGCCCACAATACGGCGCGCCCCCTGGCAATGGGCCACGAAATTCAGTTCCAACTCCTCATGCTTGTGCAGGGGATACGAGAATTCCTCCTTGTGGCGCTCCACCAGATAGAAACAATCCTTGTCGCCCAGATTGGTGATTTCTGTAATGACCTTATTCATGATTCATGCTGCCGCGGATTCTGACACTTCCAGCCACAAAATTAAAACTTTTCAGAATCTTTTGCAAATTTTGGGATAAAAAAAGTCAATTATCGGACAAAACCTCTCATTTTCGAGCACCTAAGAAGAGATTGCAGTCATAGTCTTATCAAGAGCAATATAAGCCTCATCGGCCCGATTGGGTGAACTAAGCCTCGTAGAGAAAGATTGAGTGTCGGGCAAGCAGACTGTCTCGTGACTGAAAATGGAAGGAAGAAGCGCAATTTGAAGATATTGTAGAGACTGATTGATACAATTTGTGAGACTTTCCACCAGTTCCTCATGCCTTTTCAACACGTTGAAACCAAGGATTCAACACGTTGGAAGTCCGCTCGGAATACTCGGAAAACTCGGATTACTCGGAAAGCTCTGAGAAGTCCCCTCTTTTTCAAAGTCCATTCGAAAGGGCTCTCTGCAAAAAAACAGAGGAAAACTTGAAGTTTTGAGGAAGAATACGTACTTTTGCTGCATGAAATACGATGTGCTGAAACACGGAAGAGGATTGCACCCATGGGGATATCTGCTGGTGGCAGCGGCTTTCTGGGGATTGATCATCCTGATCGCATGTCTTTCGTGGGGAAATCGTAAGGAGAAATCCACGGCACTCGTGGAGATTGCCAGCGTTTGTGAAATCCATGTGGATGGCAAGCCTGTGCTGACCTTTGCGCCTGATACCCTCATCACTCCTGCCGTGTGGATCAATCGCTGGTGGCTCCTTCCCTCCTGTCGAGGGAATCTGGCAACCTATGACCCTCGGAAGGAAGAAGGTACTGGCGGCAAGGATATGGACGAATGGTTGCAGGAACGCAGAGAGAGGAACGATTCTATCCTGCAGGGACTCTTGCACCTGCAGGAGGAGACAAACTACTTCCTGAGGAAACATACCGTGAAGGAAGAAGGGTTCGAGCTGGTGGCCAAACATGCCGAACGGGTGCAACACATGATTGACTCTATCCAGGAGATGAACCTGCGGCTGGAGGAAGCTATGGGGAACGGTCATGCAAGACTCCTGCGGAAGAGGGATTTCTACGCACTCTACCAGCAAGACGGAAAACTGACGCGCGAGCCTTGCCGTCTGGCAAGAGAAAGCGGCAAACAGATACGTCTGCAGACGGAAGGCAAGAGGAAACCTGCTGGCGTGAAAGCCATCAGCCTATGGCCTTGGGCAAGACACATCGATGAAGAAATCTACCTTTCCCTGTACGGAATGGACGGCTATGACGCATGCAAGCAGGGTAACGTCACGAATCGGATAACCATAGAAAGGAACGTTTCCAACACTTCCCAGAAGCAGGATGGATTCTGCTTGATGTTCGACAAAACGGGGCTCTGCTTTGCTGGATATCTGAAAAACGGGAAACGCGAAGGAGAAGGAGAGATGAGGGACCCGATGGGGAGAATCATACGAGGTTTGTTCTCTAGCGACACCTTATATTTTGGTAGCCGCACGGACTCTTTGGGCCATTATCTGGGTGATATGGACAGGCAGGGCAAAGCCAATGGACATGGAGTATACCTCCTGAGTGCAGACAACACTCTCTACGAAGGGAAATGGAGCAACGACCAACGCGATGGATTCGGAATCTCCCTGAGCCCCAACGCAAGAATGCAGGCAGGAGAATGGATACAAGACGACTACAAGGGTGAGCGGCTCGTCTATACTTCGGAACGAATCTACGGCATCGATATCTCCCGCTATCAGCACGAGAAAGGACGCAAGAAATATGCAATCAATTGGGGGAAACTGCGCATCAAACACTTGGGCACTCTGAGCAAGAAACGGGTAGAGGGTGAAATGGATTATCCTGTCTCCTTCGTCTACATAAAAGCTACTGAAGGCCAGTCGCTCGTCAACCAATATTATGCTGCCGACTACATTCAGGCTCGCAAGCATAGCATCCCTGTTGGCAGTTATCATTTCTTCTCCACCCACGTCCCGGCTGACGTGCAAGCAGAACTGTTCCTGAGCAACGCACACATTCAAGACGGCGATTTCCCTCCCGTGCTGGATGTGGAGCCAAGCAACGCTAAGATAGAGCGAATGGGAGGAACTGAAGCCATGTGGAACAGCATCCGCACCTGGCTCCATATCGTCGAGAAACGTACAGGTCGCATACCTGTACTCTACATCAACCAAATGTTTGTGAACAAGTACCTTCCTCATGCGCCAGATGTGGAGGAGAAATATCCTGTGTGGATAGCCCGCTACGGAGAATACAAGCCGAACGTAAGGTTGGTCTATTGGCAACTGAGTCCAGACGGACGCGTAAACGGCATCCAAGGGAAGGTGGACATCAACGTCTTCAATGGGTATCGGGAGGATTTCAACGAATTCAAGGAATCTCTCCGATCAAGAAAAAATTCCTCTCAATTCTTCTGAAAAAAAGGAGAAACTCTCATTCGAATCTCTCCCTTTTATGCCTGTAAATGAAGGATAACGTTATCAGAAGTTGTCCATGTGGACCTCAAAATAGGCCTGAGGATGAGCGCATACTGGACAAATGTCAGGAGCCTTGGTTCCCACTACGATGTGGCCACAATTGCGGCATTCCCATACCTTTACCTCGCTTTTCTCGAACACTTGAGCTGTCTCCACGTTCTTCAGGAGGGCACGATAACGCTCCTCGTGGCTCTTCTCAATAGCAGCCACCATACGGAACTTGGCAGCCAGTTCCTCGAAGCCTTCTTCCTCGGCTGTCTTGGCAAAGGATTCATACATGTCGGTCCACTCGTAGTTCTCGCCATCTGCGGCAGCCTCCAGATTCTGAGCCGTATTGCCTATGCCACTCAATTCCTTGAACCACATCTTGGCATGCTCCTTCTCGTTGTCGGCAGTTTTCAAAAACAAAGCAGAAATCTGTTCGTAACCTTCCTTCTTGGCTACAGAAGCGAAGTAAGTGTACTTGTTGCGTGCCTGTGACTCTCCAGCAAATGCTGCTTCCAGATTTTTCTCGGTCTGGGTACCTGAATACTTGTTTGCCATAATCTTATCGTTTTTTATTATTGATAAAGGAGTTCTTGTTGATCTCAAGTGCAAATATAAGGGTTTTATGAATATGCTGTATCATCAGAATTGCAAAAAAAATCAAAAGAATACTGATTCTATTTCTTTTCCCTCATTAGTCTCCTTTCAGCAAATCTGCTACCTGTTCCAACCATTTCTTATCCACTTCGTCGAATGTTGCCAAATGCTCGCTATCGATATCCAGCACTCCAACCACATTTCCCAGACTGTCGTGAATCGGCACCACAATCTCGCTCTGAGAAACAGAACTGCAAGCGATATGGCCAGGAAACAGATGGACATCAGGCACAACGATGGTCTCGTCGCGCATCCAGGAAGTTCCACAGACACCTTTTCCCTTAGCAATCCTGGTGCAAGCCATTGGCCCTTGGAAAGGTCCCAGGACCAGCATGCCATCCAGAACACGATAGAATCCTGTCCACCAAAAATGGAATTCTTCCTGTAGTATAGCACTCACGTTGGCCATGTTGGCAATCATGTCCTGCTCCCCTTCCACCACAGCAGCTAGTTGGGGCAACAATTCCGCATATTTTTTTTCCTTATCCATATTTTCCTTTCTGTCGAGATGAATAAAACGCTATGCAAAATTAATCAAAAGATGCAGAAAACACAAAAAACAAAGAAAATATTTGGTCAATTCCAAGGAAACCCATATCTTTGCACCCGGAATTAGGCCCAGATGGCGGAATCGGTAGACGCGCTGGTCTCAAACACCAGTGGGGCAACCCGTGCCGGTTCGACCCCGGCTCTGGGTACGACAAGGACCTTGTAAGTCACTGATTTACAAGGTTCTTTCTTTTTCTGAAAAAGTACAGAAATGACGCCCATTTAAGACACTTGTGAGAAATCTTCTCAAAGGAATAAAAAAAGAGAGATAAAACGAAGCAAAAGAAAGATCAACACAATTAATTCCGATGATTAGAAAGAGAAGCATATTATTCTTTTTTCTGTCAGTTGCTTTACTGACCTGCTGGGCCCAGAAGGAAATAACCGACGAGAAGCAAAGTTTCACTTTGACATTCAACTATCAAGTGAAAAATACTGAGCCTTGCCAGCTGGTGGAAATTCCAGAAGTGCTTAGGGTTGGTATCATCGACGGAAAATCATTAGCTGACGACGGCGGACAAAACTATGCTGCCTTCCCAATGGCCGACGGTTCTGTTCCTGTGCTTGAAGCCAGACTCCAATTAAGGTTGCCCGTAGGTGAACGGGAATTGAAAGAGATGCCCATAGGCGTGCCTCTTTCTTTGCTGCATGAACCTTTTGGTCAACATCATGTGGAGCTTGCCTTTACTGGTGCCCGATGGTCACTTTATGTCGATGGAATACTTGCAGACAATGACTTCCCTTTAGGTTATCCTGAGCATAGACCCAGTACTGCCAATTATGACAAAACATTTGTCAAAGATGTCGCTCTAAGCCACGAAAGCTTTCAGAAAAAACGTCCAGAACGTACCCTTCACGCTTCTCAGATTCAATATTTCACCCCACAAGGACATAACTCATGGGTAGGTGATGTGGCTACATGTTTCTTTCATGGGCGATATCATCTTTTCTACCTCTTCGACCGTCGCGGCCATCGCTCAAAATTCGGTCGAGGCGGCCATTATTTCGAACATCTCTCTACGGCCGATTTCATCACCTGGACAGAGCATCCAGAAGCCACTCCTATCGAGGAACAATGGGAAACCTTCGGCACAGGGACTCCCTTCGTCTGGCATGATTCACTCTTCCTAAGTTACGGCTTGCATACCTCACGCATTTACCCTCAGGAAAAAACGGCAACACCCATGCAATGGGAATATATCCGTAATCATGGACAGAGTCAGGCTTTACCCTTCGACAACACGGAAGGACTTTATCCTTCTGGAGCCTCATATTCCTTTGCCTCTGATGACGCTACACATTTCAGGAAGTCCCATATCCTCATTCATCCTGCAGAAAACCCAAGTATCTATACTGACGAAGCTGGACGCTTGATGATGTTAGCCAACTATGGGGCCCGGGGTACATGGAGCAGCGACCGCATAGCCGGCGGTTGGAAATGCTTGAGCGAAAACTTCCCACCAGGTGGAGACTGTACATTCATTTTCCATTGGGGCAACTACGATTACATCGTGGGCGGCTTCACACACATGTGGATGAAAAAGGCAGAAGACCCCATCACGGACTATACAGATATGGTGGCTTTGGGCACAGACTTCTATGATGGACTAAGTGTACCTGCTTTAACCTGTCTCCCTTCCGGACGAGTTATTATGGCAGGTTGGATGCAACTGGACAGCCATTGGGGTGGTCCTATGGTTCTTCGCGAACTGATACAGCACCCAGATGGACGTATTGGTTCACGCTTCATGCCTGAATTGATGCCTCAAATGAGGAAAAAACAACTGCTGAGGCGTAAACTTAAAGACGAAACGACTCTGACGTTGCCAACTACAAACGGATTGCTTACATTCGACGTCATCCCTTCTTCCAAAGGTAAGGTTGACCTGACGTTCCTATCTGCTTCGGAAGAAGAAACTTTCACATGGACATTAGATCTTGACGAGCAGAGGGCTCAGTTCTCAAAAGAAGCCGGACACAAACAAAAGAGTTTGCGCGAAGGTGGTAGCCCACAAAATGCGGTTGACTATGCCATCGATCATCTTGAACTACCTCAAGACAAAGCCATTACAATAAGGATATTGCTTCGCTGTGACCGAAAATTTACAGGTACTGTTGCTGATGTGGAAATTGCAGGACAACGGACCATGATAACCTACAGGCACCTGCTTCAAGCGAGACATCTTAAAATCAAAACTGAAAGAGTGCAAATTAAGAATGTGTCATTTGCCAAATTCTAAAGGAAAATATCCTATTAGTATGATTAAAAATTGATGAGGCAAGATATCTTGCCCCATCAAGAAAAAATAATATCTTTTTGTTTTATTTGAGCACCCTTCTTTTTTGCTCCTATTCCTTCTCAGGAGTGGAAGGTTCCGGCGTTTCATCCTCTTCCTTCTTTTTGGCAAGGTATTCTGGAAGAGAAAGGCCTGCCTGATCGAAAAGTTCACCCAAAGGAGGTATACTCTTCATCAAACCAGAAAGGAAATTGGCTGTACTGGTCTTAGCATCACCGCCGCCACCATTGTCCCAAACGGTAACTTTGTCGATATTGATACCCTTGATAGCATCAACTTGTGTCTTGACGAGTTCTGGCAATTTCTCGAGCAACAATAAGGTGTATGCCTTGGTGGCATCTCCTCCAGCAGCCTTGATCATCTTGTCGTAACCGTCGGCCTGCTTGGTCAGAATCTGGAAGAGACCATTAGCTTCAGCCTCCATCTTGGCATAAATGGCATCAGCCTCACCCTTAGCATTCACACGCTTCTGCTCAGCAGTTGCTTCGGCAGCAATCACAAGTCGTCTCTTTTCAATCTCCTGTGCCACAATCACATTGGCTTGCTGGCTGGCACGATCACGATCAGCACGTGCAATTTCAGCTTTCTGCTCTGCAGCATAAGCCTCTTCCAAAGCTTGTGCACTTGCCACCTTTTCAGCAGCAACAGCTTTACGCTGTGCTTCTGCCTCACGTTCACGCCGGTCAGCATCACTATTGGCGATTGCAATCTTGGCCTCGTTTTCACCCTGCACAGCCTGTGCGTTGGCTTCAGCCGTACGGATACGGGTCTCGCGAACAGCCTCTGCCTTACCAATCTCCCCGACTTTCTCTTGTTCAGCTACACGAACCTTAGCCTCGTTGATAGCCTTAGCTGCTGCCTCTTGTCCGAGAGCCTCGATGTAGCCAGACTCGTCTTTGATATCAGTTACATTCACATTAATCAAACGAAGACCAATTTTCTTCAATTCAACCTCCACATTGGCTGTGATGGCTTCAAGGAATTTATCACGGTCTGAGTTTAATTCCTCGATACTCATGGTAGCAATAACCAGACGAAGTTGACCGAAAAGAATATCGCGAGCCAATTCCTGAATCTGAGCCGGAGTCAGCCCCAGCAGACGCTCGGCTGCTGCCAGCATGCTTTCTGGCTCTGTGCTTATACCTACGGTAAAACGGCAAGGAACATCCACACGGATATTCTGTCTACTCAGGGCATTCGTCAAATTAGCATCGATACCCAGAGGAGTCAAAGACAAATATGCATAATCCTCTACGATAGGCCAAACGAAAGCACCTCCACCATGAACACATTTCGCGCTCTTGTTGGAACCACGATTACCATAAATGACCAGAATTTTGTCGGAAGGACAACGACGATAACGATTGATGATTGCCATGAACAAGAATACCAGCACGACAACACCTATTACAATAAAATAAAAAGGATCCATGTTTTTACGTGTTAAGTTGAATTTATTCCTTACTTCCGAATGAATAGTGAAAGATGAGGAAATTGATTAATAATTCTATTTGTATTGAACTCTTGGATTTTAAATTCTCTCTACCAACAAGATACTATTGTCAATTACTTGAATGACACGAACTTTAGTTCCACTAGCTAGCGCCTCTCCATCGGTCATAGCAGGAAGCTCCTGGACAGAACCGAAGAAACTGATCTGCACTTTCCCTTGGCCAGAACGAGCTGCAGGAATAGGGATGTATACATCACAAGCCTGTCCTATACTGTCTTGAATGCGATAGGAACCAGAAGACTCCAACTTCATCAATTGGCGATACATTACCACAAAAGCGCCCACCATAGCACAACCACACATCAAAGCCACAATAGCCAATAGGAATTTGTTGTGAATTGTGCTCCAGAAGCAAACGCCTCCCCAACCAATTCCCAGCAGGAAATTCACAAAATTGCGAATAGTGAAAAGCTGAATGGCTCCTCCTGTATCCATCGTATCTCCGTTGCCATCTCCCAAACTAACATCACTTGCCATATCGCCGCTTCCCATGTCTGCTCCACTATCTGTATCACCCAATCCTACAAGGGTCAGCACCATCTGGATAAGGAACACGATAGAGGTCAGGATAGCAATACCCCAATAAACTCGAAGAGTGGGATCCAATCCTTGAAACCAATTAATGAACATGCTCATAAACTATTTTTATTTTTATTGATTAATTAAACTACTGTTCATGAATACAAATTTATTACTTTTCTTCGAATGGCAGATAAAAATCACTGGAAATATTGGAGATTTACCTACTTTTAACGACATTTGCAATCTTAATTTGGCAAATTCTGATGGAAAAAGGAAAACATATCATGGACCTGTTCCATTTCTGCCCTGTGTGCGGATCGGCAGATTTCATAGTAAACAATGAGAAGAGTAAACGATGCCTTCAATGTGGTTTTGTTTATTATTTGAACCCAAGTGCAGCCACTGTGGCAGTCATCTTGAATGAAAAAAAAGAACTGCTGGTGGTCCGTCGAGCCAAAAATCCCGCAAAGGGCACGCTGGATCTGCCAGGAGGTTTTAGTGACTGCGATGAAACCAGCGAGGAGGGTGTATGCCGTGAGGTCATGGAGGAAACGGGACTGAAAGTGGAAAAATTAGAATTTCTCTTCTCGTTACCCAATCTCTACATGTACAGCGGACTCCAAATTCATACGATAGACATGTTCTATCTCTGCCACGTAAAAGACACAAAAAAAGCAAAAGCAGACGATGATGCTGCAGAATTGATGTGGATTCCTTGGAACGAGATTCGGCCGGAAACCTTTGGTTTAGGTTCTATCAGACAAGGAATAGAGAAACTTTTAACGAAAAAAATTATAATAAAATAAGGTATAGTTGGGATTTTTCCATTACCTTTGCGCCCAAATTCAAACAATCGGATATTTACAATGAAAGATAATTTAGTAATCGTGGAGAGTCCGGCCAAAGCCAAAACCATTGAGAAATTTCTTGGAAATGACTACACGGTTTTGTCTAGTTACGGACACATTCGCGATTTGAAGAAAAAGACATTCAGCATCGATTTAGATACTTTCAAACCACAATACGAAATCCCCTCTGACAAGCAAAGGGTTGTAGCCCAACTCAAGAAACAAGCCCAAGATGCCAAGACTGTCTGGCTGGCATCCGATGAAGACCGCGAAGGAGAAGCCATCAGTTGGCATTTATATGAAGTGCTTGGGCTGAAACCCAGCAATACTCGGCGCATTGTCTTTCACGAAATAACCAAACCCGCTATTCTGGAAGCAATTCAAAATCCACGCGAAGTTGATCTTAACCTGGTGAATGCTCAACAGGCACGACGCGTACTGGATCGCATCGTGGGATTCAAATTGAGTCCTGTTCTTTGGCGTAAAGTGAAACCTGCATTAAGTGCTGGTCGTGTTCAAAGTGTAGCTGTGAGACTGATTGTCGAGCGTGAACGTGAAATACAAAACTTCCAAAGCGAAGATAGTTTCCGCATAACAGCCGCTTTCAAAACAATCGATGGAAGTGAAGTGAAAGCCGAACTTAATCATCGCTTTAATACAGAGGATCAGGCTCAAGCCTTTTTAGAAAGATGCAAAGATGCGCAATTCGTCATTCGAGACATCACAACCAAACCTGTTAAACGAGTTCCCGCACCTCCTTTTACCACCAGTACCCTGCAGCAAGAAGCCGCACACAAATTGGGTTTCACCGTGGCTCAAACCATGATGGTGGCACAGCATCTTTATGAAAGTGGACGGATTACCTACATGCGTACTGATAGTGTCAACCTGAGTTCTTTATGCTTAGGGGCCAGCAAAGAGGTTATTACAAAACAAATGGGCAAGGAATACGTAAAAACACGACAGTTCCACACGAATTCCAAGGGTGCTCAGGAAGCTCACGAGGCTATTCGTCCCACTTACATGAATGATACTCAGATTGAAGGATCTATTCAAGAACGACGTCTTTACGACCTTATCTGGAAACGCACCATTGCCAGCCAAATGGCCGATGCAGAACTAGAGAAGACTCAAGCCACAATCGCTATCAGTGGAAATACGGAAGATTTCTTTGTGGCAACAGGTGAAGTTGTGAAATTTGATGGTTTCCTGCGTATATATCGTGAGACGAATGAAGAGGAGGCTGAGAATGAAGACGAGGGAATATTGCCTCCTCTGAAAATAAATGACACGATGACTGGCAAGGAGATTGTCGCTACTCAACGTTTCGCACAACGTCCTGTACGCTACAACGAAGCAAGCTTGGTACGGAAACTGGAAGAACTGGGAATCGGACGTCCCAGTACCTATGCCTCTACCATTACCACTATTCAGCAACGTGAGTACGTAACCAAGGGAGATATTATTGGAGAAGAACGTTCCTATCAAATCCTGACTCTGAAGAAAGGAGACATTAAACAGACAAGCGGAAAGATTACAATCGGTGCTGAACACGGCAAACTGCTTCCTACCGACACAGGTATTGTGGTCAACGATTTCCTGCAAAACAATTTCCCTGAAATCATGGATTATAATTTCACGGCCGACGTGGAAAAGAAGTTTGACGAGATTGCTGAAGGAAATGCTAACTGGACTAATGTAATACGAGATTTCTACAATGATTTTGAGCCTTTGGTAGAGAATGCATCCAACACTCGTACTGAGCATAAAGTTGGCGAACGTGTTTTGGGAAATGATCCAGAAACGGGGGAGCCAATTACCGTCAAGATTGGACGCTTTGGTCCTGTAGCACAGATTGGTAGTACCGAAGCAGAAGAAAAACCTCGTTTTGCCCAACTGAAAAAAGGTCAAAGTCTTGAAACCATTACCTTGGAGGAGGCTCTCGAACTCTTCCGTTTACCTCGTAATCTTGGAAAGTTCGAGAATGTACCTATCATCATTGGTGCCGGCAAGTTTGGTCCCTATGTATCTTACGGAGGAACCTATATCTCAGTCCCCAAGAACCATAATCCTCTGACAATGACCATCCAGGAGGCAATCACGCTCATCGTAATGAAACGTCGTGAGGAAGCAGAACGCCACTTGAAAACCTTTACCGAAGAGCCTGATTTGGAGGTTCTCAAAGGACGTTTTGGGCCTTATTTGGCTTATAAGGGAAACAATTATCGTCTCCCCAAAAATATGCAAGGACATGCAACCCAATTATCCCTAGAGGAATGCATGGACATCATCAAAGCTCAAGATGCTAAGGCAAATTCTCCTGCCAAGGCTGCTACTGTTAAACGTCATTATAGCCGCAAATCATGATACGGATCATCCTTATAGGTTATATGGGAGCTGGTAAGACCACCGTGGGCCGCCAGCTGGCATTGGCCTTAGGCTGTTCTTTTTATGATTTGGATTGGTACATCGAGATGCGCTACCATCGTACGGTAGCTCAGCTCTTTGCAGAACGAGGCGAAGAAGGGTTCCGTGAATTGGAACACAACATGCTGCACGAGGTTGCTGAATTCGAGAACATAGTTTTGAGTTGTGGAGGCGGCACTCCTTGTTTCTATGATAACATGCAGTATTTGAATGCTCAGGGCGAAACAATTTATTTGAAAGTGGAGCCTGCCACGTTAGCCCAACATCTCGAAATGGGCAAGGTAGAACGTCCTCTCATCAAAGGAAAAACAAAAGAAGATTTGGTTCGACACATTCAAGAATCACTTCAACAACGTGAACATTTTTACCTACAAGCAAAGCATGTGGTGGACGTAACTCTGCTGGATAACTACGAAAAGATAAAAGATAGTGTAAAACTACTCCGAGAAGAATTAGGCGTATGAAAAAATGGAGGATTGAGGATTCTGAAGAATTGTACAACATCAAGGGATGGGGTGTTAACTACTTTGGTATCAATGAGAAAGGTCACGTATATGTAACACCTAAGAAAAATAGTGTACAGGTAGACCTGCAAGAAGTTGTAGACCAACTTTCCAGTCGTCATGTCAAAGCACCTGTTCTGCTTCGTTTCCCTGATATCCTAGACAATCGCATTGAGAAAACCGACGAGTGTTTCCGCAAGGCAGAGAAGGAATATGAGTATCAGGGTGAGCATTTTATCATATTCCCCATCAAAGTGAATCAGATGCGTCCTGTAGTAGAGGAGATTATCAGTCACGGCAAGCGTTACAATTTGGGATTGGAAGCAGGTTCTAAGCCTGAGTTGCATGCTGTGCTGGCTACCAACATGGACAGCGACAGTCTCATTATCTGCAACGGTCACAAAGACCAAAGCTACATCGAGCTTGCTCTCTTGGCTCAGAAAATGGGTAAACGAGTGTTCCTGGTCATCGAAAAATTGCCAGAACTGAAAATAATGGCTGAGACAGCAAAAAAAATGGGGGTGCGTCCCAATTTGGGCATTCGAATAAAACTGGCAAGCAATGGTTCTGGCAAATGGAGTGAAAGCGGTGGTGATGCCAGCAAATTCGGTCTGAATTCCTCAGAACTCCTGATGGCATTACACATGTTGGAGGAGATGAATTTGCGTGATTGTTTAAAACTCATTCATTTTCATATAGGTTCACAAATCAACAAGATTCGACGCATCAGCACAGCTTTGCGTGAAGCAGCACAATACTATGTGCAACTGCATACAATGGGATTCAATATTGATTTTGTTGATTGTGGAGGTGGTTTAGGAGTGGACTACGACGGCACTCGGTCCAGCAACAGCGAGAGTAGTGTGAACTACAGCATTCAAGAGTATGTCAATGACTGTGTCTACACTTTTGCTGGAGCTGCCGAGAAGAATGGTATTCCTCATCCCAATCTAATTACTGAAGGAGGACGTTCTCTAACAGCTCACCATAGTGTGTTGATTTTGGATGTCCTCGAGAGTGTTTCAGCTCCTCAGATGCCAGAAGATTTCGAACCTGGACCTGAGGATCACCAGCTAGTCCATGACTTGACTGAAATCTGGGATAAACTTTCCAGCCGCTCTTTGCTCGAGGATTGGCACGATGCCCAAGATATTCGCGAGGAAGCTCTCGACCTTTTCCGTCACGGCATCATTGACTTGAAAACCCGTGCACAGATCGAGTCTCTTTATTGGGCTATCAGCCACGAGGTAGCCGAACTTGCCCATCATCTAAAACATATCCCTGACGAGCTGCGCAATATTGACAAGCAGATGGCCGACAAGTATTTCTGCAATTTCAGCCTCTTCCAGAGCATGCCTGACTCATGGGGTATCGACCAGCTCTTCCCCATTATGCCTATTGCCCGTCTCGACGAGCAACCCACCCGTAGCGCTACATTGCAGGATATTACATGTGATTCTGATGGAAAGATTTCTGCGTATGTCAATGGAGGTCAGCAAACCAGCTACATTCCCTTGCATCCCATCAAACCAGACGAGCATTACTATATTGGCGTTTTTCTGGTAGGTGCTTATCAGGAAATTCTGGGTAACATGCACAATCTCTTTGGTGACACGAATGCCGTGCATATTTCGGTTGACAAAGAGAACTACACACTCGACCAATTTATTGATGGTGAGACTGTTGCAGATGTTCTGGAATATGTTCAATATGATCCCAAGAAATTGGTTCGCCGGCTTGAAATCTGGGTCAGCAGGGCTATTGAAGACGGTAAAATCACAGAATCTGAAGGTAAGGAATTCATCAGCAACTATCGAGCTGGTCTATATGGTTATACTTATCTGGAATAAGTTCACCTATAAAGTTTATCTATCCCACATCCTTTTTACTACAAAAGGGACGGAATAAGAAAGTTTCATCCAACGAGAGAATGGAAAAAATAAATGTCATCAAGGTTGGCGGGGGAATTGTTGAAGATACCGATTCCCTTAGTCAGTTGCTCGCTGATTTCTCCCATTTGTCTGGCCATAAGGTGTTGGTTCACGGTGGCGGACGTTCTGCAACCAAGATTGCTGCCTCGTTGGGCATTGAGAGCCAGATGGTGGAAGGCAGACGCATCACGGATGAAAAGATGCTTCAGGTGGTCACAATGGTCTATGGTGGACTTGTCAACAAGAACCTCGTGGCAGGTCTTCAAGCTTACGGCGTGAACGCTTTGGGGTTGACAGGAGCAGACATAAACATCATTCGAAGTCATAAGCGTCCCACCAAATGTGTCACCTTGGCCGATGGGACAAAGCAAATGATAGATTTCGGCTTTGTGGGCGATGTCGATTGCGTTGACGGTCAGATGCTAAGCACACTTGTCCAACAGAGTGTTGTGCCCGTCATAGCTCCTCTTACCCACGATGGAAAAGGTAATCTCCTCAACACCAATGCAGATACTATTGCCAGCGAAGTGGCCTGCGCTTTAGCTTCATTTTTTGAAGTTACCTTAACATTCTGCTTCGAAAAACCAGGAGTCTTGCGCAACGCTGATGATGACAGCAGCGTGATTCCTCACATTTCTGAAAAAGATTTCCATCAACTTACCCAAAGTGGCATTGTTGTTGGAGGCATGATTCCCAAACTCGAGAATGCTTTCCAAGCCATCCGTCAGGGTGTCAAGAAAGTTGTCATTACGCGAGCCAACCACCTAGACGGTCAGGGTGGAACAGTAATAGAATAAAAAAGGACAATTCCTTTTAAACATTTTTAACTCAAGACTCCTGTAACTTATCAGGGTCTCAATCGTCATTCAATTAGAGAGATGAAAAAAATCAGCTTCAGAGATGACGTCTTGCCACTTAAGGATAAACTCTTTCGCTTGGCTTTTCGCATCACTTTGGATACGGCAGAGGCCGAGGATATTGTCCAAGAAACGCTGATACGGGTTTGGCAAAACAGAGCCAAATGGCAAGAGATTTCTTCCATCGAAGCCTATTGCCAGATCATTTGCCGCAGATTGGCTCTCGATGCTGCGGGAAAAGCCGGACATGGCAACGTGTTGCTCGATGAGCATTCACAGCAACATCTCCTTACCGTTACCCCAGAGGAACAGTTTGACAATCGAGAACGTCTCTCCCTGATAAAACAACTGATGGACTCACTCCCTGAAGTACAGCGGACCATCATGGAACTTCGCGACATCGAAGGTCTTTCTTACCAGGAAATATCCAACGTGATGGATCTGACAGAGGTACAGGTAAAAGTCTATCTCCATCGGGCACGAACGAAGATAAAAAACAAAGTAGAAGAATTTGAACGATATGAATTATAAATACATCGATCAGTTGCTGGAACGCTATTGGAACTGCGAAACCTCCATTCAGGAGGAGCAGATTCTGCGTGCTTTTTTCCAGCAGGAAGAGATCCCTACCTATTTACAGCCCTATCGTCAAATCTTCAAGGCTGAAGAGGAACTTGCGAACGCTCATTTAAGTCAGGATTTCGATGACCGCATAATGGCTATGATTGAAGAGGAGACAGAGAATACGACTGTCAAGGCACGCCGTATCTCCTTCCCACGCCGCATTTCTCCCTTCTACAAGGCTGCTGGCATGATAGCTGTGATATTGGTCATAGGAATGGCTGCCCAGCACAGTTTCCAGTCAGCGGAACAAGATGAGTCTCTGCAATTTGTGCAGCAAAATGAAGAGGATTCAAGCCTCGAGTTCTCTCTGACTCCCAATGCAGCCATCCAGACATCGTCACTTCCGATTCCCACATCGGCTGACACCATCGACCAAGTCTTGCAAGAGCAGACAGACAAGATGCCGAACTGACGGAGTCTACCATTGATTTGAATCATTTTTAATTGCTTTTTAACATAAAACAAGTTAGTGTTTATTAAAACAATCAACGGGACTGAGAAGTTCCATTCTCTCTCAAATTTTTCAAAAACATACTAACAAAGAAAAGAGTGGCCGCGAGGCTACTCTTTTTCTTTAGAAAATGATGAAGCCACTACTGCCTGAACAGCTTCTGTCCCTCAAACATGACCATTGGAACAAGTAAAACAACATTTTTTACACGCATTTGGAGGTGGGAAGAAATTCAACGTGTTGTCTTCGAGATTTCAACGTGTTGTATCTGCAATTTCAACGTGTCGCGTTTGAGGTTTCAACGTGTTGTCTTTGAGATTCCAACTATAATTCTTATCTTTGCCCCTTGAACAACACTATATTCTTGGTTTATTTTGTATACTCACATGAGAAAGACATTTTTTTTCCTTGGATTAATCCTTTCGATGGCTGTCTTAGCTGACAACAAGCCCCTTGATGGTTTCCTCTATAGCAACGAATCTGCTCCTGTTGGAGATGAATGGCAATCTCCCCAAAAGCTTTCACTCAACAAGGAGCAACCTCGAGCCTATCTGTTCTCCTTCTCTGACGTAAAGGAAGCATTACAGGTTCTGCCCCAGGGAAGTACGTATTACCAATCGCTTGATGGTATCTGGAAGTTCCACTGGGTGGCTACTCCTGAGGATCGCCCCAAGACGTTCTATGAACCTTCCTTTGATGTTTCCGCATGGGACAATATTCGTGTGCCAGGTTGCTGGAATGTGCAAGGATTGCAACGCGATGGAAGCATGAAGTACGGAGTGCCCATCTACGTGAACCAACCTGTCATTTTCTATCATGAGATTAAGGAGGGCGACTGGAAGGAGGGTGTCATGCGTAAACCAAAAGACCAACGCTGGACTACCTATAAGTATCCCAACGAGGTGGGCTCCTATCGACGCAACTTCACGATTCCTGCCTCCTGGAATGGGCGTCACGTCTACATCAATTTCGATGGAGTGGACTCTTTCTTTTATCTCTGGATCAACGGTCAATACGTGGGTTTCAGCAAGAACAGCCGCAACACGGCTCGTTTCGACATAACCCAGCATCTCAAGCCTGGACAGAATACACTGGCCGTAGAAGTTTACCGCAGTAGTGATGGATCCTTCCTTGAGGCACAGGATATGTTCCGACTTCCTGGCATATTCCGCAGCACTTATCTAACTGCTATGCCAGAGGTTCAGATTCAGGATCTGGCAGTTCGCACCCAGCAACTTCAGGGTACAGATGCCACCATCAGCGTGGATGCAACCATACGTGACTTAGGAGAAAAGAAAACAGATTTCCAACTCACATATCAGATTTTTCCTGTAGTCCTTTATGGCGATGATACTCAGACGCAAATAGTCGAGACAAGAACTCAGAATGAGCACACAGAGATTGCTCTTCATGGAATCCACAGTTGGAATGCTGAGACGCCCTACCGCTATGTGCTGGTTGCCATCCTTCACGATCCGAAAGGGAATCTTATGGATTGTACCAGCACTTACTTTGGAATCTGCAAGGTAGATATTCGCGAGACACCTGCCAGCGAGGATGAATTCGGATTGGCAGGACGATATTTCTATGTCAATGGAAAGCCTGTAAAACTGAAGGGAGTGAACCGCCATGAAACCAATCCTTCTTTAGGTCATGCCATCACTCATGAGCAGATGCGACGGGAAGTCTTTCTCATGAAGCAGGGCAATATCAATCATGTCCGCCTTTCTCACTATAGCAATGATCCATACTGGTATTATCTATGCGACAAATACGGCCTTTATCTCGAGGATGAGTGCAATATCGAAAGCCACGAGTATTATTATGGACGAGAATCCCTTTCCCACCCACAGGAATGGAAAGCGGCTCATGTCGCACGAAACATGGAGATGGTTCATTCTCATGTCAACCATCCTTGTATAGTCATCTGGTCACTGGGAAACGAAGCCGGTCCTGGCGATAATTTCATAGAAGCTTACAAGGCTATCAAGGAGTTCGACTCAAGGCCTGTACAGTACGAAAGGAATAATAATATCGTAGACATGGGTTCCAACCAATATCCCAGCGTGTCTTGGGTACAGCAGGTAGTCAAGGGGAATTCAAACATCAAGTATCCTTTCCATATTAGCGAATATGCCCACTCTATGGGTAATGCGGGCGGAAACCTCGTCGATTATTGGAAAGCCATCGAGAGTACCAATTTCCTTTGTGGAGGTGCCATTTGGGATTGGGTGGATCAAGCTATTGATACGTACACAGCAGATGGAGTCAAGTATTTAGGCTATGGGGGAGATCATGGAGATTGGCCCAACGACGGTATGTTCTGCATGAATGGCATCATGCTGCCCGACCTGAAACCCAAGCCTGAATATTTCGAGGTAAAGAAAGTCTATCAGAATGTGGAGGTGGAACTGGACAGTTTGTGGAGCAGAAACGAAAACGCGCAAATGGTACGTTTGAAAGTGACAAACAAGAACTACTTCGTGCCACTCGACTATGTGGACATTAGCGTCGTTGTCATGCGTGACGGATTCGACATTGGGCGCAGCACTATACCCGACAACCCAGAACATGGAATAGCTCCTATTGGTCCTCGTAAGACGGAGTTCATTACTGTGCCTATTCGTTTCGATGATGACGAGAACATCGATGCCCATTGCTATGACTTGCGCGTGGAATTCCTCCTGCGTCACGATATGCCTTGGGCAGAGAAGGGCTATGTGCAGATGAGTGAGCAAGTACACCTATGGGGGGCTAGCGATGTGAAACCTCTTTACGCCAAACAGGACACAAGACTAACTGTCTCGCAGAGTGTCAAAGAAAACTTCACTGTTATCCGCTCGCAAGTAATACAGAATGGCCAAAAGCCCTTCACTGTTACTTTCGACGATGCACTTGGAACAATTCACTACCTGGGCTATGGAGGCGAGTCGTGCGACAATGTCGATATCGAGGATATCATCGAACCCGGTTGTGGACCAGTCATCAATGCCTTACGTGCTCCTGTCGATAACGACAACTGGTTCTATTCATCGTGGTACCAGAATGGACTGCACAACCTCAGTCACAAGTCTCTCAGTCACAATGTCTATACCCGCAAGGATGGTGCTGTGGTGCTGAACTATATAGTGGAAAGCAGGGGTACCAAGGGAGAGATTCGCGGAGGCAGCAGTGGACATTACACCATCAATGACAAAGGCGAGCCTGCTGACTTCTTCTTTACAAGCAATATTGTCTGGACGGTCTATCCTGATGGCACCATCGAGTGCGAGAGTGCCATTACGAGTTCCAATACAAAGGCTGTACTTCCTCGACTTGGTTTCCTCGTCAAACTGCCCACACGCTTTGAAGCCGAAGGCTCGAAATTGAGTTATTTCGGCTGTGGGCCGCAGAACAACTATGCCGACCGCATGAGCGGCATGTTCAATGGTGTCTATGAAAGCACGGTGGAAGATCAATTTGTGAACTTCCCCAAACCACAAGATATGGGCAATCGTGAAGGAGTTTCATGGCTGGCACTGACCGACGCCAACGAACACGGAGTGGTGTTTGGGGCTCTGACCGGTTCCATGTCCACCAGCGTACTACCGTGGAACGACCTTCAACTGACATATGCTCCCCATCCCCATGAACTTCCTAAGAGTGATGGCGTCTATGTGCATCTCGACGCAAAGGTTACGGCATTGGGAGGAAACAGTTGCGGACAAGGTGGTCCACTGACTCCCGACCGAGTTTATGCCGATGCATACACCTTCGGTTTCTTCATCCGACCCACTGCTACTGCCGATACACGCACCATCTCCAAGGAAAACTTTGCCGTCATGCATAGTGGCGACCTTCCGCTAGTCATCACACGCGATGCCAAGGGTGAAGCCAGAATCGTGTACAATGAGTTTAATGGTGAGTCCGTCAGTTATGCCATACAACCCCTTGGCACAAAGGTCGGCAAGCAAAAAGGTAAAGTTTACGGAGGCGAATCCATCAATATGCGTTCAGGCGGAACCATTACTGTCTGGCATACCGAAACGCCTAACATTCGCTTCTCACGCACATTTGAGAAAGTGGAGTTCGTACCTATAAGCATATTGGCTTGCAGTAGTGAGGAACCAGGTGAAAAAGCTACACGACTGGTCGATGGGAAGACCGAAACCATCTGGCATACTGCTTACGGAGTAACCGTAACAAAATATCCTCACACGGTGGACTTCGATTGTGAAGAGGAGAAGACAATAAAGGGTTTCACTTATCTGCCTCGTCAGGATGGCGGTACAAATGGCGACATCAAAGCCTATCGCGTCATGCTGTCCGCTGATGGCAAGACGTGGAGTCAACCTGTTTGTGAAGGCGAGTTCCCATACTCGAAAAGCATACAAAAGGTGCTCTTCGTCACTCCTCAACGTGCTCGTTATCTCCGCTTCATGGCTCTCTCGAGTCAGAACGGAACCGACTATGCAAGTGGTGCTGAATTTTCCGTACTAGCCGAGTAATTCATCTGCGGCTTGAGCATCCATGCTTAATTGATGCTGCAATTCATTTATCGTGTCAAACTTTCTCTCATCCCTGAGCCAATGCATTACCTGCAACCTTAGGGAAGACTGATACAAATCTCCTATGAAGTGGAGTAAGTTCACCTCAATCGTGATATCATCTCCATTATCCAGCGTAGGTCTGCGCCCAATGTTCAGTATACCCTTTTGACAGGTTGTATTTGGCAGAATAGCCCATACTGCATAGACTCCACACTTAGGAATCAATTTCATAGCCTCGGGCATCAAATTAGCAGTTGGAAATCCCATTGTACGGCCCACCTGATGACCGCTCACCACCTTTCCACAAATTTCAAAAGGATATCCCAACATCGAATTTGCTTCTTCCACTTTACCCGCTTTCAACATTTTTCTAATGGCACTACTGCTTACGTGTTCTCCCTCTAACTCATGAGCCTGTATAACCTCTATTCCACATTCGCATCCCCATTGGCAATATTCCTCGAAGGAACCTCCCCCATGGCCGAAATTATGGTCATATCCCATCACCAATGTACTTACCTGAAAGTCCTTCTTTAGCACTCTTTGCATAAATTCTCGTGCCGTTAAAAGACTCATTTCAAAGTCAAAATGCAGCATTTCAACTTTATTTATGCCTGTACCATGCAGCAATGTTAGCTTTTCGTCCACAGTTGTCAGCAAATCAGGGCAGAAGCCAGGCTGCAGTATCATTCTAGGGTGCGGATTCATCGTCACAATCAAGCTTTGCGCTTTCCTAACATCAGCTTCTTCACATACCTGTTGTATCAAGTATCGATGCCCACGGTGTACTCCGTCAAAAAAACCTATAGTTGCAACAGTCTTGTTCATCTTTGATTGCAAAATTAGATATTTCTTGGTTTAAGACCAAATTTTTTCATCCCACATTTGCATAATTCACATTAAACACCTACCTTTGCAGGCACAAATCGTAAATAGCGATATGTATCGGACTTGTAGCTCAGTTGGTTAGAGCAACAGACTCATAATCTGGAGGTCACAGGTTCAAGCCCTGTCTGGTCCACACTGAAAATCAAGCACTTACGAGTTTCTCGCAAGTGCTTTTTTCATGTCTGCGTAAACAATGCGTAAACAAA